>Ga0181465_101130_pt1 | contig 11500 bp, 5 predicted proteins | sample InSIn3gowninarea_FD_119076 | JGI IMG/M metagenome (GOLD analysis project Ga0181465, IMG submission 119076) | Clean room microbial communities from NASA Spacecraft Assembly Facility at Jet Propulsion Laboratory, Pasadena, California, USA -... ... | reverse complement strand
CTTGAACAAAAGGTCAAGTTGGAGTATGTTCCTTCTAAGGAACAAGTTGCTGATATACTCACCAAACCATTGCCCAAGGAGACTTTTGAATACCTCAGGCAAAAGCTGGGGGTTGTTGATGCATCATCTTACTGTTGAATCTCTTCTGATTGATGGTTGTACGGGAATATGCGTACATGTGCTGGTTACGGATTGGTTGAAGATCAAATAGCACCGGTTCAGGGGGAGCTTATAATGCATTGTTGCCATTATGGAGAACGTATAGAAGGAGATCATGGATGCTGGTCTGAATATTGTTGCAATATGTTTCTATCTTTTTCATGGTCATGTATGGTGTTTGGTGGATTGTGTTTCTTCCTTGCAGATCTGGTTCATTTTCAGGGGGAGCATGTTCTTAGGGGGAGCATAACCCTTTGCCCTTGATGTCAAAGGGGGAGAGTGATTTGGTGTTGTTGCCATCAAGTCCAAAGGGGGAGATTGTTGGCATTATGGCTAAAGTGTTGTCCTTGTTGGCAACCCATTCAGGTGATAGATCACAGTACTTCCTGTCAGCAGCAGAAATTGATGATCAGCTATCAAATATTGAAGAAAATGAGGAGGACGCAGGTAATCCTTATAAAAGGTGCGTACACGCAGGCCAGTGGAACAAAAAGTGCGTACACGGACGCGGATATCCTGTTCATGGAGTGCGTACCCCTAGATCCGTACTTTAAGGAAAAGAAAAAGCACATGTGGGGTTTTACCCTTGGTATTGAGCCGACGGTATTGTGTTATTACGGTTCTGGCCCGTGGTATTGATCCATGTTTTAAGGAAGAGCTGGCCTATATAAAGCAAAGGAGATCATTTGGCTTGGCATGCTTTTTGGTTGAATATCTTATGAGAGCTAGATCTGAAATTTCATGATCTCTTGGGTATATTGTCTAGATCTAAAGAAGGCGAATCTCCTGATCTCTTCGGCACATGATCAGACCTGTAGATCTGACTGTCTGGGTTATTCTTGAAGACTTGAAATCATCTCTGCCTGAAGGTACGCAGGTACAGTGCGGTTTCAGGTGCGCCGGGACGCAGTGCAGCAGAAGGATACCTGCGCCGGGACGCAGTTCAGAGGAAGGATACCTGCGCTGGGACGCAGTTCAGAAGAAGGATACCTGCGCCGGGACGCAGTGTAGAAGAAGGATACCTGCATCGGCACGCAGATCAGAAGAAGCTAAGGTGCGTCCCCACAGTGAAAGTACGCGGCGCGATAGTGTATCTGGGTGCGTCCCTGCAGTGAAAGTACGTGGCGCGATAGTGTCTCTGGGTGCGTCTTTACAGTAAAAGGACGCAGCGCGTCTGAAGAGAAGATGCGTGGGTGCACAGGGAAACAGAGGACTCTCTGCGGGTATACGCAGGTGCGCAGTTGGGTGCAGTGCATACTGTACGCAGGCCAGTAAAGTAAAAACTGCGTACCTGTCTTAAGATCTTCTGTTGATTGTTTCTTTTGTTGATGAGGTGTTCTGGGTTCAGTTCTGTTACTGTTGATCTGGTTACTACAGTTGACTGTGTAATTTACATGTACTTGATGATCTTTTAATGTTTATGGATCCAGTTTGAAAATTTGAAAAGTGGTCCTTGAAAGAAAAGAAGTAGGGGGTTGTAGCTCCCTTCCAAGAGAGACTGGAAAACGAGAGAGAGTTGTAGCTCTCTGCAGGTTGCAGCCTGCGTACTGGTAAAGGATTGCACCAGTACAAAATCATTGTAAAAAGGAGTTTCTAATTTGAAAGAAGATAGAGACATATTGCAGCAGGTGGTTTTTACCCACATTGGGTTTCCACCTTATATCTGGTGTTCTTTGGCGTGACTATCTGATTTTCTTGTTCATGCTCATTATTTTATGGTACTAATATGCAAAGATAATTCAAAGAGTAAATAAGGAATATTGGTTAAAAGAATTGATAATACTGATTCACCCCCCCCTCTCAGTATTATTTCCAACACTAGATTTTTGGTGAAAGGAGCATGATCATAGGATGAGAAAACTCAGTTATCAAGTGCTCAACAATTGTTATCAATACACTACAAGAAAATAGGACATTGGTGAGGGGAAAAATGTCCCCATAAGCTCATTGGTGACGGTCAAAAGAGCATTCGTCACCAAAAATTGAACATCACCAAAGGTGGCATCACTAAAAGTATAGGTGTTGTAGTGACATACAAAGTCCGTCACCAATAATGATTTATAATGATGCATAGAGACCCTCACCATTTCATATGAGTAATGGTGATGGACCATAGCCTCTGTCACCAAAAACTGAACATCACCAAAGGTGGCATCGCCAAAAGTATAGGTGTTGTAGTGACATTCAAAGTTTGTCACCAATAATGATTTATAATGATGGATAGCGACCGTCACCATTTCATATGAGCAATGGTGACGAACCATAGCCTCAGTCATCAAAAATTGAACGTCACCAAAGGTGGTGTCGCCAAAAGTATAGGTGTTATGGTGACATTGAATGTTCATCATGAATATTGATTATAATGACGGATAGTGATCGTCACCATTTCATATGAACAATAATGATTTATTGTGATGGATATTTAATGACCATCACTATTGGTACATATATATGGTGACGTTCATTGACCGTCACCAAAAGCGCATCGCTAGAAGTATAGGTGTTGTGGTGCCATTCAAAGTTTGTCATGAATAATGACTATAATGATGGACAACGACCATCACCATTTCATAGCAACAACAACCCTTTATGGTTATGGACCTGTTTGGTCAATTTAGTGTTGTCTAAATTGCTACTATAAAGTGTCAACCCGGGGCTCGTAAGCTGATGAAGTGAGGTGTACTATATGTACTTAGATAACCGTTTCCTTAGTCTTTTGTCATTTTTATCTTTTTAAGTTTGTTTTTGAATGTATCTTTCCTAATGTGATGTGATGGAGATGTAATAAAGCAAGTGAATGTGGGTGATTGTGGTGATCTCTAAGTGATTTCTTGAAACTTAAAGAGTATTCTAAAAGAAATCTTGAACAACAACTGAAATAAAATCAATGCTTAAAGGAAAATAAAGACATCAAATAAAGGGCTAATGGCATCGGCCCAGTATCTCTGCTGCTGATTTAAAATGAAAATGAAATCTATATTAAATTTCAATTAAAAGTAAGAACAACTATCTCATACTATTTTAACTCTTCAACTTAATCTAAGCAATGTGAAATCTAAGTGACACTACATAAAGGAGACAAATTACACTACTTTAACCTTTTCTTAACCTTTTTGCCCTTCAGCTGGATTTATCATGTGAGAACAGTTATGAACAAGTCAGCAATGTAAGTCTTAAAGCAACTAAATCAAGTTATACTGAGTGATATTTTGGCTCCCAATAAAGTGATTTGATTATGAAAAAAAGAACCATCAATAGATGAACAACTTGATATCTAAGAGCAGAAAGTAAGTGTACAAGTTAAAGAAATGATAGTAAGGAGAATCAAACTGCAGAAAAATAAAGGTCAGCAACATAGACAAGATGATCATGCATGCCACTCGTTATGAAAAGAAAAGAAAAACTGCCCCGAGCTTGCCTAAGAAACCTGCATAACACACTGATCAGTCATGAACATAAAAATGCAGAAATGGAAATATAAGCAAACATAAATCAAAGTTTATGTACAGCTAATATACATGTTGAAAAATAAAATGCAGCAAATTAAAAGACATCTGTACATTAATAAACATGAAACAAGAAAAAGAAATGCAGGAAATTAAAGTTACTGTACAGGGCTTCAGTAAACAGGGGCCCTCTGCCTACTTCAGCCAATTCAAGGAGCAGCTACACGCTTAAATGCAAAACAGTCTTCTCATGTATTGACAGCAAACGTAAAGTACAGTGGGGAGCTATAAAACGATTACAAAAAGTGGTTCAAAAGTGATTACAAAAAGATTTTACGACTAACTATCCAGCGTTCAAAGACGCTTTATTTATAATGGAGGAAAGCAAACTACTTTAACGAGATCTAAGCTATTCAAACAGCTGTTTAAAAACACATAATCCTCTGCGTCCCCGGATTTAGGCAACTGTCGTCGTGGGCATTCAATCTGGAGGATAAGGCTGTTGGATTCATGTTTCCCAACTGTCTCTGTGGCTGAGGATGATGCCACCGAGTCTTCACGTGCTCAAAAACAGAGCAACGCAAAGCCGTGCCACCACCAATCACCTCCGTTGACCGATATTTGCCTCCTTGTTGACCACGGACTTTTATGGCTGTTTTGGGTGATCTGGAGGGACACATACCATGTCCTTGGTTCCACGAACTTGCCTATGTGGCTCATCTTCTCGGAGGACACCTGTAACATATCACTTAATAAAACAGCTGTGGAATCTGGTGTTGGCTGCAGAAACCTGGATCAGCTGCGGAAACCTGTGTTGGCTGCGGAAACGCAGCACTCTGAACCAAAATTCTAAACTAAACAACAGTCATTAACATAATTAGAAAACCATGTAAAAATTCCTAAAATACAATGATTTAAGCAATTTGATGTAGGAAATGAGTGGGAAAAGAAGGAAATGAATAGGAAAAGAAGGCTGAGAGGGTGTGTAAAGAGGTGCAGGTTCAAGGCTCAACATACCCCCACTGTGAAGGTGTTGCATGTCCTCATGCAACCAAAACTTAGTTATATTTTTTTTCAATCCATGTGCTCTGATGCTTCTGCCAAAACGTCTAGCCTTCTTCTCTTTCTCCTTGATGCCAAAATGGTCCTTGGTTTCTTGACTAAACACCTGAATTTCAAATTGATCAATGCCCTGCTCAGCTTCTTACACTTTTTCTTCAATTTTCTGTTCTTCTTCTGCCAGAGTCCTAAATGAAGCATGGTATTGTCATGGACAATCTTTTCCACCTTACTTTGTTCTTTTAATGCCTCATTTTCTTGTTTAATGTGCCGGTTTAGGACTTCTAGCTCAAACACCTCCTGTTTTAAAGATTGCACCTATTCATCAAGAGGCAATATGGTGCTTGGACCTGCAACTGATTGCTCCAAGGTCTCTAAATAATTGTATACCTCCTGCTGGTCAGGGTCAATTTCAGGTGTTTTTCTTGGGCTATGCTCAAAATCAAAATCTGGTTGAGGTTCTGGCTGAAAAGGACTCTCTTCACGTTGAGGAGTTGGCTCAACACGTGGAGGACTTGACTCAAGGTCAAACTGAGTTGGAGCTTTTTCAGGTGTACCCTCACCCAAATCAATGAAGTGTGATTGTTTTTCTTTGGTCACACTCTTCTTTCCTTTAAGCCTACTGCTTCTCCTCACATATGGACTAGTGCTCTGTTTCTGGGCACTCTGTTTTTCTTTTTGTTTTCTCTTTGAGATGGTAGCAGCTTGAAGATGTGCTAGTCTATCGGCCAAGGTTTGAGAATCTTCCTCTACAGATGGTTTAGGGGATGGATATGTCTCTTGAATAATTGTTTTACCTTTGTCCTTTTTCTGCTTTTTGGTTCTAGCTCCCTCTTCTTCTTCCTCCTGAGCAGTTTCCTGAGTTTCTACTGTAGGAAGGTCCTGGGCTGTAACATTTCTTTCCTTCCTCCTACTTCTTTTTGGGATTTTTGGGGAACTGCTGGCAGAGGCTTCAGTCACTTCTTGGAAGTGATTTCTGATTAAAAACTTCTCCCAAGTATCCTTGTTATTTTTCAATTGCTCTTCAATGAGAATTCTAATGAACCCGTGATGGTAAAGGTGGGGTTCAATATGGCTTAAATGCTTTTGAACCGTGGAGCTCATTTTCTTCAGGCTTGTTAACAGAAAATAGGGTAAATTAAGGGCATGGCCTTCCATAAAATTCATCATAATCCTGGCATGATACATGTACATGGTGCCAAAACAGCCTTCGCATGTAATGAACTTATGAACAAGTAATAACAGCACAGTCCATTCTTCTTTGATTACATGCACAAGAATTCCTTTAGTAAATATAGAAGTGTCCATACCTGGGTTTTTAAGCATGACTTTCCATCCTTGATCATCCAGAGCTCGGTTTTTAGACCATCTTTCACCCTCTTGTGGTAGACTGGTTGCTGCTGCTATTGTGGCCTCTGTTATTGTAAATTTCAAGTCCCCTACCTCCACTATGTGTCCATTAAAGGACCGAGCAAATGCTTTCGTGACTTCCTTATTATACCCTCTGAATTTTGAATAAACTTCAGCCACTTCGCTTTCTTTAATGACTCCTTCATCTGCAGATACCCTTCCAGGTATTTTGGACCCTCAGGTTCAGCTCTGAGCAGCTTTCCCATTCTCAGCTTCCAACTTTGGCTAAAAACTTTACTGTGTGTGGACGTTCAAGGAAAAACGAGCTGATTATGGGATTCTTGAGGCTAGTGGAGTGGCCGTAATCGAAATGCAAGGTGTATTGGTGATTGTAATCAGGGTTTGAAGCACAGCCGTGGAGTTTGCAGCGGAAATGGAGAGTAGAAATGGTATGAGTATGAGGGAGTAAAAGATAAACAACGGAAATGAGTTCAATGCATGCGGAAATGAAGTGATAAGTGGACGGAATGACGGCTGAATCCTTTAGAATCGGGTGGCTTACACACACGTCTCAGCGTTGGCTGTGGAAATGATGGTGAAGGAGAGCCGTGGTACAGTAGGTCACGTCTCAGAGATACGGCCAGTAAATGGAGGAGCAGCCCCATTTCAAGTTTGAATTAATGATGATTATGGGACCGTTATAAAGGTATGAAGTGGATGGAATATCATCGTGGAAGAGGAGTGGGATAGATTTTTCCAAATCATTGCATTTAGTGGATCTTTCCACGATCTAATAACTATGCATATAATGACATTAAATTGTTATTTGGAAAAGATTTTGATCATACCTTTGAAAGTTTGCCATTTGTTGATTAAGGTTGCTGACCCATTATTGCTCTTTGATCTTGTAGATGCCTCATATCTTTGCTGCCCTTGGTCATGATGATGACACTAACCTCTGACTGTGATTTCTTTTGAAAATAGAGTGATCCTAGTTGTAGATACAGAGTATGCTGGCTGCGGAAATCGTTTCTGGCTGCGGAAACTGGTTCTAGCTGCGGAAACGGTTTCCAACTGCGGAAACTGACACAACACCCCTCTGATTGTACAAAAATAGTTAGAGAAGATTTAACTAAATGAAATAGTCCTGAGAGGGACTTTTTACTGATGGAAATGAAATGGGATGAGTGAAATGGAATGGAAATGAAGTGGAATGGAGATGGAAACGAGATGGATGAACTGAAATGGCGAATGAGACGGAGTGAAGATGGAAAGAGAGAGAGAGTTTTTTTATTTTTTTCAACTGAAAGAAACAAAGACTAGGCTGATGGAGGAGAAGAATTCTTCTCCACCAGCCTCATTGCAGAATTTTCTTGAAATATTTTAACAAATTCCTCCTTTGAGAGTGGCTTGTGGTAGACTTTCAATCGGTGGCCATTCACAATGAGAGGAGTCTGAAACTCATCAATGGTCTTCACTCGAACTACTCCATTGCTAAAGACTTCATCAATCTCATATGGTCCAAGCCAATGAGTTTGAAATTTTCCTTTGAAGTCCTTAAACTTGGAATCAAACAGTAATGCCCAATCTCCCTTTTGAAACTTTTTCTCTTTGATATATCTGTCATGCCACTTGGTTCTTTGGTGCTGAACTAGATCAGTCCTTAAAATTGCATCTTTTCTTATCTCATCTAGCTCATTTAGCTGCTCCATTCTGTGCTTTTGAGCTTCTGAGAGATTCATCCCCAACTGAACTGCCATCTTGAAAGTCTTGACTTGAAATTCAATGGGGAGCAGGACTTCTTTCCCATAAACAAGTTCATAGGGAGAATGTCCTGTTGTATTCCTCCATGTAGTTCTATAGGCCCATAAGGCTTCAGGAAGCCTTTCAACCCAATCTCTTCTATGTAGATGGATAGTTTTGGTGATGATATTCTCAAGAACTTTATTTGTAGACTCTACTTAGCCATTTGCTTGCGGATGGTAAGGAGTAGATGTTCTATGCTTGATTTTGTATTCTTCCATCAGCTTCTCCATCAAATTAGATGTGAATTGACTTCCCTGATCTGTTACAATTTCTCTTGGGACACCAAAACGAGTGAAAATATCCTCAAAAAGAAATTGAACAACTGAATTTTCAGTGGCAGATGGCAATGCCTTTGCTTCTACCCATTTAGTGACATAATCATTGCAAACCAATATATACTTCTTTTGCTTAGATGGTGTATTAATAGGACCAATGAAATCTAAAGCCCATTTTTCAAAGGGTTTGATGAGTACCTGTGGCTGTAATGGCATTTCATTTGAAAGAGTTGGTCTCCCAATTCTTTGGCAGCTGTCACACCTCCTGACATATTTTTTTGCATCTTTGAAGAGAGAAGGCCAATAATATCCTAAAGAAAGGATTTTATAAGTTGTTCTCTTGTCAGCGAAGTGCCCACCACATGGCTCATCATGACATGCCTTAAGGATGTCAGGCATTTCATCTTCCCGAACACATCTTCTGATCACACAGTCTAGCCCTGTTTTGAACAATTCATTAGAAATCCATGAATAACTTGAAATCTCCTGAATAATTTTTCTCCTTTCATTAGGAAATAGATGTGGAGGTAGTTTCCCTGTAACCAAATAATTAGCAATATCTGCATACCAAGGGGTTTTGGTAGTTACTGCAAACAAATATTCATCTAGAAACTTATCCTCTACGGGAGAATCTTCGTTAGTATTTTGGATTCTAGACAAGAAATCAGCTACCGTATTTTGTTTCCCTGGTCTATCCAACACGGTAATATTGAATTCTTGTAAAAGTAAGAGCCATCTGGTAACTCTGCCATTAGTAACAGGTTTGTTCATTAGATATCTAATTGCAGAATGATCAGTATGGACAAAAGTTTCATAGCCGGTTATATAGTGTCTAAATTTATTAATTGCATGAACAACAGCTAAGAACTCTTTCTCGGTCACAGTATAATTTAACTCAGTGGGAGTCAAATTTTTACTGGTGTAATAAATGGCATAAGGAACTAAATCCTTTTGTCCCAATACAGCTCCTAGAGTTGTGTCTGAAGCATCTGTAGAAATATGGAAAGGGAGTTTCCAATTTGGTCCTCTTAAAATGGGTGCTTCAGATATCCTTGTTTTCAAAGTTTCAAATGCAGATTGGCAATCAGGATCCCAATTGAATTCACAGTCTTTTGTAAGTAATTTGAAGAGCGGAGATGCTATCTTGGTGAAGTTTTCAATAAATCTTCTATAGTACCCAGTAAACCCAAGAAAACTTCTAACATCTCTTTGACAATTTGGAATAGGTAATTTGGAGATGACTTCAACTTTTGATCTATCAACTTTAATCCCATCTCCCGAAATATGATGTCCTAAAACAATCCCTTCAGTAAACATCATAAAACATTTTTCATGACTTAATGAAAGATTTGTTCTTTTACATCTTATAAGTACTTTTTCCAAATTTTCTAATGCTTCTTCAAATGAATTACTGTAAACTGTAAAATCATCCATATAAACCTCTACACAATCATGGATTAGATTGGAAAAAATTCCTAGTACTGCCCTTTGAAATGTAGCGGGTGCATTGCATAATCCAAAAGGAAGTACTCGGTAGGCAAAAGTTCCCCATGGACAGGTAAATGTGGTCTTGTCCTGATCTTCAGGTGCTACCTGAATTTGATTATAGCCACTAAAACCATCCAAAAATGAAAAATACTTTTTGCCTGCTAAAGTATCTAATACTTGATCAATAAAGGGTAGAGGAAAGTGATCCTTCAAAGTCGCCTTGTTCAATTCTCTGTAATCAATGCAAACCCTCCATTTACCATTCTTTTTGGGTACTATAACCAGGGGGGAAACCCATCGGCTATCTGAAATTGGGTAAATGAAGTTTACCTTGAGAAGTTTTTGGAGCTCTTCTTTCACTATCTCCCTAAGGTTTGGATTCATCCTTCTCTGAGGCTGTCTAATTGGTCTACTGTTTTCTTCAATGTAGATGTGATGAATGCAAGTCTTAGGGTCGACACCTTTCATGTCGGTATACTCCCATGCAAATGCAGCAGAATGCTTTTGCAAGAGTTTGGTTAACTTTTCTTGTTGTGACCTTTCCAAGTTTCTGTTAATATTCAATGTTTTCTCTGGAAGGATCTCTATGGTGGAACTACCAAACTCTTCCATAGAGAAGAGTGACATCTGTCTAGAGGATAGATACTCAATGTCGGCATCCAACTGAAATTGTGTATAGTCATATTCTGAAGGTGTTCCAAAGTTTTCTAGTGTGTTTAGAATTTGACTATCTTCACTAATCTCAGAGATGGTAAGGACAGGTTGTATGGTATCTTCATCATCGACCCACTCATCTTCTCCTATTTCTGTTATTGCCTTTGCTGGAGGATACAGATTGAATTTCTTTGTTGAATTACCATCTGAAATATACATATCTCCAAACCTACAACTGATAAAAGCATCAGTTGTCGCTAGCCAAGGTCTTCCTAAAATAAGAGGATGTCCTCCTAGATTATTCTTGGGAGTTAGAATCATGAAATCGACTGGATATTCCCAAGAGTCTAGGGAGACTGGAATGTCTTCTAATACACCATCTAGTTTGATAATTGATCGATCTGCAAGTTGCAGTAAAGTAGGTGTAAAGAGAAGATTAGGAAGTTTTAGCTGTTCCATAGTCTGTCTACTCATAATGTTGATAGCAGCCCCTAAATCAATCAGAGTATTTGGAATTTCAATCCCATTGATATGTGTTCTGATGATTGGACTACCGGGATCTATATACTTCTGCATGGTAATTTTACCCATCATGATATCTGCAACTTTTCCTACCAGGTGGATTCTTCTGGTGTCTCTTGGTTTCTTTCCTGGTTTTTTAAGACTCAACTCCTTTATTGTCTTTGCTAGAATAGGAATTTCTTTAATGGCTTGTAACAAGGGAATCTTGATACATGCATTCTTCAATTCATCTAGAAAATTATAGTCAGGCAACCAAATTTGTTTTTCCACTCCTTTGTCAATTTGTAATCTTTCAGGAAAAGGAGGTGTGGATGAAGATGCAGGTTGCTCAATTATGGGAGTTGTGGGGGTTAGCTCTTTTTCTTTTTCTTTTTGAGTATTTGGGTTTTGAAGAGATGATTCAGAACCTTTATTCGCTTCAAGAGATTCTTCCTCAAAAATGTCTTGTTTTTGGGCATCTATAGAAGGCTTATCTAAAATTCTACCCGATCTGAGTTGTACATCATTGAGAGGAACAATCATATAGGTAGGAAATTGTTGTCCTTCTACCATATAAGCATTTTGAGGGTTTTTACTGTTGGGGTTTGGCAATGGCTGGGAAGGAAGTTGATTTGACAGTTTACAGTAATTCATTTGAAGAAGCATTAGAAAATTTGGAAAAAGTACTTATAAGATGTAAAAGAACAAATCTTTCATTAAGTCATGAAAAATGTTTTATGATGTTTACTGAAGGGATTGTTT
>Ga0181465_101124_pt1 | contig 11517 bp, 13 predicted proteins | sample InSIn3gowninarea_FD_119076 | JGI IMG/M metagenome (GOLD analysis project Ga0181465, IMG submission 119076) | Clean room microbial communities from NASA Spacecraft Assembly Facility at Jet Propulsion Laboratory, Pasadena, California, USA -... ... | reverse complement strand
TTATTGAAGATAAAAGAAGATTTGATCAAAGGGTTTCCCCACACATTGTGGGGTTTGTCCCTGGCTAGCCGCCACATCTTGTGTCTCTTGTCTTGGCTTGTTTTCTGTCGATCGTTTAATGTTCTATTTGCACTTTACTTTATGTACATGTGATTGCTAAACTGTGGAATATAATAAGAAAAAGAAGTAAACTGTTATAAGCATAGAACATACCATAACTTAACAAGAGGCAACGCAGACAACCTGACAGGTACCAAGCATTGGTAACTCATGCTATAGAAGCTTCCAAATTTCAAGAGGCCGCACAGTGTCAGGTGTGGATAGATGCCATGGTAGAAGAGTATAGCTCTATCATGACGAATGATGTTTGGGAGGTAGTCCCTAGGCCAGCAAACAGATCAGTTGTAGGTTCGAGGTGAATCTATGAGATCAAATATGCGACAGAAGACAGTGTATAAAATTACAAGGCTAGGTTCGTGGCAAAGGGGTATGCACAAAAGGAAGAGATAGATTATGAGGAAACCATCGCCCTAGTTTCCAGATACACTTCTATCCGGTCAGTTATATCTATAGCAACTCAGATATGATGGCAGATTCACCAGATGGGCGTCAAGACAACCTTCTTGAACGGAGTGATAGAGGAGGAAGTGTACTTAGACCAACTAGAGAGCTTTGAGACTCAGGAGAGGCGAACGCATGTGTGTAAATTAAAGAAGGCTCTATACAAGCTCAAGCAGGCTCCCACAGCATGGAATGGTAGAATTGACACCTACTTACAGCAGATGAGGTTTGTCAAGAGTGATGCAAGTCCCAACCTTTAATATTTGAGGGTAGAGGATGAGCCCCTCATTCTAGTTTTGTATGTGGATGATCTATTCTTGATAGGATCATCAGGGCTCATAGAGGATTGCAAGAGGATCCTGGCAGCAGAATTTGACATGAAACATTTGGGGTTGATGCACTATTTCCTAGGATTGGAGGTGTGGTAGAAGGATGGGGAGATCTTCCTTGGGCAAGGAAGATACGCTACAGATATTCTGAAGAGGTTCAAAACCTAGGATTGTAGACCCATGTCTACACCCATGATTACCAACTGGAAGAATATAGATGCATCAGATGACAAGGATGTCGATCCCACCTTGTATAGACAGCTCATTGGGTCTCTCACGTATCTGGTCAACACTAGGCTAGATATTTACTTCGCAGTCAATACCCTTAGTCAGTTCATGATGGAATCGAAAAGGGTACATTGGGCTACAGCGAGGCATGTTCTAAGGTACATTCGCAGCACAATCAAGTATGGGTTGAAATATACTCAAGAGGATGACATCAGACTTTGTGGATACACAGATGTAGATTGGGCAGGCAATTCAGTGGACAGGAAAAGTACCTCTAGGTACTGCTTTAGTGTTGGATCAGGGATGGTTTCTTCGTGTAGAAGGAAGCAGAAGTCAGTAGCACTAAGCTCTGCAGAAGCAGAGTATATGGCAGCCAGAACAGCTATGTGTGAAGCTATATGGCTTAAGAAAATGCTAGTAAGCTTGTTCAGGCAGAGGATGGAGGCAACCAGTGTCTATTGTGATAATCATAGTTGCATAAAGCTCTCTGAGAATCCGGTGTTTCATGATAGGTCGAAGCACATCAATATTCGATGTCACTTCATCAAAGATTGTGTACAGCGAGGAGCAGTGCAGCTACAGTATGTTCCCACAGAAGAGTAGGTTGCATATATACTCATGAAAGCTCTAGGGAGAGAAAAGTTAATCTATTTTAGAGAACAAATGGTTATGGTGGAGAACCCGTTTCAGTAGCAGGGAAAGACTATTTTCGATGTTGCAAAAGTTGTAGTTGCAACAGCAACAGATGAGAGGGAGTTGCAACATATATCAAAGTTGCACAATAGTTAGTGCGCAATAGCAGCCAAACATCAGCAGCGTAACAAGAGATGATGCAGGGACAGAGTGTTGCTATAGGAAGCAACAATGCTAGAACACATTCCTCGCTAAGAGGGAGTGTTAGTTTTTGTAGCGTCGGATGTGTTCTAGCCACGAAATTTTGTGGAGAGGCCAGAATACATGAGATCTCCAAAACCCAAAAATCATTTATGGAAATTCTGCCTAGAAGAGTCTCAATTAGATTATTAGTCGATTTTTAAATATTTCCTAAGTCTAAACTTAGGGAATATGCTTAATTAATCAGTATTAATTGAGATAAGGTGTGAATCATCTAGAAACTCACGCGGATCGACCCATAAATGATCCTATCCATTGATTAAGTTTTAATCTTGATTGTTCGTGCTCCATTAGTGGATTATAAGAGAAAGTCAATGTGGTGATGGAAATCATCCAGTGCAGATACTCAGTTGCGTAGGAAGTTTGCTTTTTTCAATAGCAGCAACTCAGCAGAGAAGATAGAGCTAGAGGGTGAGTAGCAGGTGGAAGAGGAAAGCAATAGCATTCTGGGAGGAAGTTTTTAAGTTCCCATAAGATTCGAAGGAAGGAAGGCCGAAATCTTCGGAGAGCCAGCGTAGGTATTGCGCAAAGGCTGACGCAAGCATCTCAGCGCAGAGACCAGGGAAGCTATTTCAGAGGCAAAAAAATAGTTGTGGGGTGAGAGAAAATTCTCACAATATTTTTAGCAATGTTTTCTTTAGATTAGATTGCCAACTGGGCATCTAAATTATTGTACTTAGAATTGTTGCTGAACATTAATAATAAAACTCTCATCTGCTGCACCAGTTTTCCCAAGTTGCATTTTTCCAAGGACAATTGTCCGAAAATAACTGTGTCAAATTTATTTTGTGTGCTAGAATTTCTCAACTTCCAATATTTTATTTTTCATAGTATTTTTATGGTGAAAATTGCAGCACTGCTTTTATTCGTTATTTATCGTAGCAAATACACTGCATAATTAATGTTTGAGTTAGAAGAATAATTTCCTGTAACTGCAATAGATAAAATTTCACAATTGGTCCTCAATTTGATTATGCTCTCATTTATGATACCAACAAGGAATATGAGATCGAGATTGGCTTTCCCTTTCTCTCGAGCTTGATTTATGATGACATATCCATTGATACCCTTGGGAAGGAGAATTATTATTTTCCCTTACATGAAGAGTGGCAGTCAGAAGTAATCGATTATCCTTTTAGGGGAAACCCAACCTTTGATTCTAATAATGAGGAAATCGATAAGGCTCCTACCTATGATTCTATATTCAAATCCATTGAGATTGATTTTGGGGAAGAAAAATCCGTTGAATATGACCCTTCTCCATCCCCTTTTCCTTTTCCTCTTGTTCATCACTTCGAGTCTTCCTCAAGTGATTCCTTCACTCCTTGTCTTGTGATCTCAAGTGACCATGAGCCCTTTCCCCCTTCTGGGTATAATGTCAAGGAAGAGACCCTCAGGGCTATTCTTTGTCTCCTTGGATACACCCTCACGATTATGACCACTCCACCACCTCCTCTCCCCAGCCTAACCATCACCATGGGTGACCTATTTGTTTCACTCCTCTTTCGTTCCCCTCTCATCACAACCTTGTGGCCTCTACAAATCATAATATTATAAGCAATGATTGTGATAGGGAGTTCTTGAGAGTGATCCTTTGTTCCATTATTGTGTACTTAGAGGGAAAATCCTGCACTTCTAAATCGATCCATTCTCCTCTTCTTAGGATTTCCTTTTACATCAAATGGAGATCATGTTTTCCCACCTCCCACAAGAATGAACAAAGTTCGTTCTTCGAGATAAATACTCCAGAAGACTTGGAATATGTAGATCTCCATTGAAGATATAATATATATATTAGAAAGTATGAATGAGAATAATACAATTGAGAGTGAGGGTCCTGTATATATAATTAGGTAAGTACCCTTTCACGAACGGTCATGTCTGTAGAGACATGCCTCTTCACTACCAATTATTAGTTAATTAATCATTGTTTATGTCTATTATTATTTATATTATTTTTACTGTTTTAATATATATTTTATTCATAACATTGCCTTCCTCCTCAAAAAACTTTGTCCTCAAAGCTTACTAATGAAAGACTTGATCTATTTTTTTTGTTTCGAATGTCTTATTGTCTCGGAAACTGTCATCTTCGTCGAAACAAGATGATATGATCCTCTAAGTGATAAACAAAATTATCAGAATGAAAATGGATCTGACAATCCTACATTAATCTTTTGTGGAATATTTGTAATGAACTATCATCATAGGACTGGATTGAGTTTACTTCAATATTCTTCGGAAAACTGTTTGTTGTTTCTATTCTGAATGGTATAGATGCGTAGCTTGATTAAGTTGTCTACTCTCGTGATTCGGATGTTGATAGGGAACTTTTTTTATTTGACTTTCCCTTATTAGGTGTGTGGCAATTTTTTAATTTTCTTCTGGTGAGGATGTTGTTGAGTTGGTTACAGAACCTTCAGTTGGGGTGTTCATCATCTGAACTGCAACATCTAAGTGTGGATTTTCTTCAACTTGCTTGTCTTCTTCTTGAGTTGTGACATTCAGTTGATTGCTATTTGTTCCTTTATCTTCAACCTTCACTGTTACAACTGGAGACTTCAATACTTCTTGAGTAAGTTGTTCTAACTTGTCTTTTAATGACTTCTTGTTATTCTTAAGCTTCTTGATTTGTGTTAATAATTTTCTGCTATGGTCTTTAAGCCGAGAAACTTCTTCATTTTTGTCAGTGGTGATCTTATCAACTTTTCTTTGCATATTTTGTAGTACTTTTTTACCTTCTTGAAAAATTACTTTTGAAATATCTTGTATGTCTTTTGGCGTCACTGAATCCACCTTTAATGTAATGTCTTGTAGTGTTATTTTTCTCTTTTTGTATGAAAATGTCAAAAACTTATTTTTCCTATTCAAGATGAAGGAACCTAGGGTTTCCATCTAGGGTGAACCTAAAATAATGTCACCTTGATCGCTCCATAGGGTTTGAACTAAGTATCGTGATATGAATGTATAATCTCTAATGTTTAATTGTAACTTGGTTATGTCATAATTTTTTTCGTTATAACAATCTAATTTTTCGATTATATTTGACTCGGGAATCACTAATTGGTTTGCGATTTTAGGTTTTATATAATTTTTATCTTTGGCTGGCGAGATAGTGATAGTAATATATTTTACCGCAATAGACCCTTTAATTCTAAATAACATTGAGGCATAGTTATATTTAGTTTCTAGGAATCTTCCTTTTCCAAATTAGGCTACATTTTGTATTTGTTGATAGAATGATACCTTGCTTGAGGAATTTATATACTCTTTGAGTGACCCACTTCTTCAAATATAACTAAGTCCCCTTATAGCTTGAATTGGAACTTTTTAAACTTCTTTTTCCTTTAATATTTAATTACTTAGACTTTGCTTTTATTCTATTTATTTATTTTCCTTTTCTTTAGATTATTTATAATAATAACTATTTGGTTAAGTTCACAAATCCCCAAAGCTCCTTAATATTCCTCCTCCTTACTTCGATTTAGCCTCCTTTATATCTAAGGAACATAAATACTCTTTTAATTAACTTCAAACGTCTCCACTTAATATTATTAACCTTGATACTATATTAATAGCCTTTCTTATCCACTAATATATCAGACTTCAATTCTTAGTAACGTTTCCTTGACAAACCTTGTTTTTTTTCCAATTAATCAAAATCTATCTCACAAACATTAAAAAATTGAGGAGATGTGATTCCCTGGACTGGTCACGTTCCACTCTAACAATTGGCATAATTGTCCATGATGATCAAAGATAATGCAGCGATTTTTTTCTTACCTTGATGGCAAGGGCAGATTCTTAATGGTGGCAACGATTTTTTTCTTACCTTGATGGCAGGCATATTGATATTGGACAGTGCCTGGATGACGATAGTTGTTGTTGCATATGGTCATGGACAAGGATGTCGGTACAACAGCAGAAGTTTTACAGTGGTGACTGTGCGACTGGACTGTGGCGGAAACCGAATGGAGAGGGAACCGAGGAGGTGGTACAATGCATCACAGCGAAAGACTACGGTCGGTTTGCGCAGCTAGAACAGAGCGCATCGAGGTCGAAGGATTATTTGTTGTCTGCTGTGGTCAGGACTGAGTGTCGGCAGGCTTGGATCGATGGCAAGCAGAAGTAGTGGAGCACCGGTGGTAGGTAAGTCGATCAATGGCAGGGTGATCTGGATGGTTACGGCGGCAATCGATTTGCAGAAGTGGCTCGTTGGCTGCGGAGTTGGTGGTTGTGTCGTTTGTGGGTAGACAGATATGCCTGGGTGCTGGATGGTAGCGGTCGACAGCCTGTCAGGAGGTGTTTGCAGGTACGTAGGTTTTTATTTTATTTATTTATTAATTCTTTTTATATAACTTTTTTACCATTTTTTTTTATTTAATGAACTTTCTTTTGTTTCACTCTAATTTATTTATTTATTTTTTATGGTTCTTTCTTATGATTTCTTTCCATATATATATATATATTAATTTTTTAGTTCCCCCTTTTTTATTAATGGCCAAGGGCCAATTGGCAAAAATGGAGAAACTCCAAAAGCTTGTAGTGAAACACTTCATGGCAACGAAGTTGACGAATTTTGATGGTCAAAGACCTGGATCGGAGAATGAGGTTCTTGTGTAGGGGTTGAGCAGCCAGAGGATCAAACAACTCTAATACCAAATGGAACAAACAAAGTTCATTCTTCAAGTTAAATACTCCAGAAGACTTGGAATATGTAGATCTCCATTGAAGATACAATATATATGATAGAAAGTATGAAAGAAAATGATATAATTGAGAGTGAAGGTCCTGTATATATAGGCAGTTAAGTACCCTTTCACGTACGGTCATGTCTGTAGAGACATGTCTCTTCATTATTAATTATTAGTTAATTAATCATTGTTTATGTCTATTATTATTTATATTATTTTTACTATTCTAATATATATTTTATTCATAACACCCACCCACTTCACCCTCCATGTGATTGTGTCCACATTCGCTTCGGGCATTGTTTCATGAGTAATCATAATGGCAAGCATATGTATAGAGACATGATGATATGGTTGTTGTACTGGCTTTATGATTACACTTAGTATCGCTCTTACTATATGCATGTTAGGGTTGATGACAACTTGTTGGTATGATAATTAATGAAGTCACGACTTGATATGAGCTCTCCCTGTCACCCAATTGAAAGTATTGATACGATGATAATGATGACTTTGATAATGGTCTAACATTGATTTATGTAAGGATGATTATACTAGCTTAGCAAGGCATTCTGTTTAGAGCATTGCATGAAGCAAGCTCCCCAATCCTGATATGTCTATATTTGACAATTATCTAATAAAGTCAAGATGATGAGTTCCAAGGTATGGCTTTGATTTTGATTATGGTTTTGACTTTATAACCAAATGGTCTACGCTTGACAGGTGACGAGCCTCTAATGATCTAAATCAGAGGGAGATAGCTTATGAAGCTTGAAATGATGTATCATGGCCTGATGGATCAATTTCTGGAATTTGGAAAAGAAATTCTATATTGCATAGCTATTGAAAATGTTTTTGAATGACGAAAATGCAAATCCTTGGATACTCCAATTTGAAGTTTTAAATGTTGTTGAATTTGACATGGCATCTGACTGTTGATTGAAGCCTTGATGTTCCATTTTGAACATCCATCTATGATGTGCATAGAACCTGAATGAATTCATGAGTGAGTTCCTTCACTCACATAGAGTTGCCACCAAGCATCCTTTGAAATATCTGAATGAGGTGTTCTATTTGTGAGAATGAGATATTTTTCCTATGATATGTGTCTGCATAGATGTATCGCTGATATTTGAGATTATTTTTTATTAGCACATTTGGATGTTGCTTTAGTATCAGATCTGCCATGATATCTTGGACGAGAGGTCCATAATACAATTAAGGATGAGTACGATGTTATTAGCATGGCTCGCTGTGAAGCAGGATGAAGAAGCTCCTTAGAAAGTTGTCTAAGCATGATCTAGATATGACATGGGTACATTGTAATGACAGAGAATCCCATATATATATATATATATATAGGTGGGACCAGGATACTCTCATATATTAAGACGGTGCAATTGTTCGAAACAAGCTTAGGCTCGTGGTTGGCACCTCCTTGAGAGGGAGGATGATTATGGTATCCTTTTGTGATTTATATGATTATTTATGTTCTGACATGATATTTGATTTGATGTGTATGAGCAGGAAACAACTACTATAGACAAGTTGATACCAAATATGAGTATGATGAGAGCAGCGCTAATCGAGGACACTGACCCAACTCTTCCCCCCTATTTGAGCTCCCAGGGTGAGGAATTGAGGGAGAAAGACTCCTAGGGTTGAGGGAACTCTAGACAATAGGGAATGACCCCTATCTATTACCCATAGGGTTGAGGGTGCTACTCCCCTGTCTGGTCTTTCCAGAGTATACCCCAGTTGGCATCATACCCACAAGCAAGGCTTGTTGGGAATACCGCTCCTCGTTTGGCCAACAAGTTGAGAGTGTACTTGGGGGTGTACAACCCAAGGTTATTATGATGCAAGTGTTCTACCACATGACTATTCAGGGTCATCGATGGGAATATCTTTAGGCAATAGGATGGGTTGATAACTTGATATAACCCGATGTGATTCCGGGTTGAGGGTGAGCTCCCCTAAGAGATTCCAAGGTGGAGATGTGCTCCCCTGTGCGATTGGATATCCTATTGCTAGAAATGGGGTCGTAGTAGTAGCTCCCCCATGAGATTCTGGGTTGAGTAGTAGCTCCCCGATGTGGTTCCAGGTTGAGATGTGCTCTCTGATGATGATGTGGGTCATAGATCTAACTCCCCGCCACTATTTCCAGGTAGTAACCCACTGACAGATATTCTAGATAGCATCCCTAATCTAACTCCCCTCCGGTAACAAATTCTTCTTCTTCTAGATCCAAGAATGTTCAACATATGGGCAGGAACAATCAAGAGATAAGAAAAATTAAGCAAAGGATAGATTGAGATGTACAATGATGATTTGTGATGATGAGACACTTGAGATGGACATGGCACGATGACTACATGACAGAGATGATCCATGAAGATACGTGATGACACTTAACGATTCCATAATGACATATTGATTGTTGGACAGATATTGGCTGGTTGAATTCTCCCTAGTTGAGAGGGCATGTTGATTTTTGCAAGTGTGGTCAAATTCCACCTTGGACAAGGCAAATGACCGAGATAATGATTGCATTAGATTCCTCTTTCGAGAGCACCAAAATCGACCTAAAGATCACCCAATTTGGTCAAGCGGAAGTTGAGTTTTGAATTATTTTATTCATACATGTATTATGAAATAGGTCGGCCCTAACCATATGGGTGACTGCTTAGGTCGGCCTTAACCCCAAGTGGACCTCATGAAAGCCTATAAATAGAAGAGACCTCAAGCTCATTTGGACACATTCGATCAAGCTATCTTCTCTTCTCTTTTGTCATGGTTCGCACAGGTTCGACGAAAGGAGTTCACGCAAGGGTTCAAAATCACAAGCATGAGGTTCGCTCTAAGTTAGGGTTTTCTGGTTTCTGGACGCTGGCACAGAACAGGGCATTTTAGTCCCTGGATGTTGGCACACAGTGGTCATGACATCGTTCAGAGATCCTTCGACGCTGGCATAGAGGCTTATGGGAGCGTCCAGGGCTTCAGAGGCAAATCTGGAGGTGTCGGTCCCCAAGCGCTCGCACAGAGTGGTCTTGAGAGCGTCCAGGCTGTCCCGGATGCATGCACAGTAACTACATGGGAGCAGCCAAGGGTTTTTGGGTAGATCTGGTAAATTGGTCCTCGGACGCATGCACAGAGTGGCCTGGGAGCATCTGTGCTGCCATAGACACTTGCACAGCTCCTCCTCTTTGCGTCCCAGACTCAAAGATGAGATTTCTATATTCTGAATTTTCCACTCAGTGATAGTAGTATTCAACATTGTTCGGCACAGTGACAGCAGTATAGAGCAGTTGACTTCAGCCTATGACAACAAATTACAGCCATCAGTATGAGGGTTTTGATTTCAAGCATGATTAGATTTGTTTCATGGATATCATAGTTGTTTTGTTACATAGATAAAGTTATGGAGCATTGTACTCTCTTTTGCTGTATCATTTGATGACGATTCAAGAAGAAGAAGATTTGCAAGGTTTGTTGCCTCTTCTTTATTACCATCTTTCTGCTTAGTTTTGGAAGGAAGTCCAAATCATGCTATCACAGCTTTACCTTTATAAATCCATGCTCTCTTGCCTTCATCTCTTGCTAACCTAACCTTTAACATTTCCTCCCTCCTTTCCTCCTGTTGTCTCATAGTTAAATCTTCTTCTAGAAAAAAGTGAGAACCCCTCAAGAGATGCTTCTTACTTATAATGATATATTTATCACACAAGCTAAGCATGATGACTTTTATGGGCCTGGCTCTCTCACCGTTAAACTTACCCACCCTCCATGCTTGGCATATTTGTCCTTGCCATAGAAAGGTCAAGAGTACATTCATTTTTCTCATAGTCTTTCACCCCTTCAATAATTATGTGTGCTGCTCTATTTTGTCTTTCCTTGCTTTCTCTATCTTGCAAGTTGTCAACCCAAATGTTTGTTTCTCCTTCCCTATTAGCAGAATTGCTAATAACCGAGCCCAAGTTTTAGAAACTTTTGTGGAATCTCCTTTCCTTTCTTCTCTTGCTTTCTCTTCATGGTTGTCTATTTGGGCAATCGCTTTCCCTTTATCCTGGGATGGTTTCACATTCACCACATTTGTACTTTCCACTACAGATTTCTTTATGTTTTGCACATTTGCCTTCATGCGTTGCCATTTTGTCTTCCCTATTAGGAGAGCTTCCTGTAGCAATGCCACTTGTTCTTTCAAAACTATCATGTCCCTTCCTAACTTAATTTGGAACAAGATTAATTATTACATTTTGGGGCTAGTTTTGGAGGTGATGGGGCCCATTCAATTTTATTAGGAGGTTAGACTTAGCATAAGTTATTTTATTGTGGTTAAGTTATACGTGGGGGACACCCACACTAGGAGAATACGCATTCCCTAGTTCGATTTGCATGGAAGAGAAATCATTTATTAAGTGAGGGACCCATGATGGAGGGAAAATGGATGGAAAAGTGATCCACGAAATCTATATAAGGAAGGCATCTCTCCTCATTTCATTCATCTTTTGGCATATCGAATTTCTCTTTCGTTGCTCAAGCTGCTTAGCCAAGTCACTTATTGTTTAGCAAGAATTCTTCAAGTGAAGATGAAGCATAAAAACTATGGCTGAAGCAAGAAAACTGATAACTTGGAGACTTGAATGTAAAAATACACAGAGGTATTTAATAATAATAATTTATTAATATATATAAGATGTATATGTGATGAATGTTTACAATGAGGACCCGCATTTATATAGCTAAGCAGGTGTCCTTTAGTGAATGGGCATGTCTTTTAGACATGCTTTTTTACTTAACTTAATGACTAT
>Ga0181465_101119_pt1 | contig 11549 bp, 9 predicted proteins | sample InSIn3gowninarea_FD_119076 | JGI IMG/M metagenome (GOLD analysis project Ga0181465, IMG submission 119076) | Clean room microbial communities from NASA Spacecraft Assembly Facility at Jet Propulsion Laboratory, Pasadena, California, USA -... ... | reverse complement strand
TAAGGGGAATTAGTCAAATTCTATCATGGAGGGCCTGAGCTACCAAGGGAGAAATAAGGAGTGGCCCGTATCTCACTGCTTGAACCATGGGCATAGGTAGTATTAATGATCATGCAATTTATCACCCTAGATAACTCGAATGTCGGGGTGCGAAGCTTCCATTTCAATTTCTTGAACCATCTCAAAGGACATCAAATGAACATCCCTATGTTTCTATTTGCAAAACTGGATAAAGTGGCAGAGGACTTCAAAAAGAGAAAGGGTTTGAAGATAGCCACCAAGGGTTGATCCTCATGATCTTCAAGCACATTACGATACAGTTGGGGGTCTTCGATTCCTTTAGGTGGCCAACCATGGGTGGAGAGAAGGAGGAAGAGGCAGTGGAGCACAAGAGGGATGAAGGCCAGGAAAGGAAGTATCATGCTAAGGCAAAGGATGAAGATTATCAACTATCCCTTGTAGAAAGAAAGAGCCCTGGGACTCATGGAGAGAAAGCCTGCCTGATTTATACTGAAGCCTCAAACTTTGAAGAGGAGATGGATATTCAGGAGATCATGGATAAGACTATGAAACTGCTGAATCCTCCTAAGGATTGCTTAAGAAAGTCATAGTTTAAGAATACAAGGAAGAGCAAGGACTTTATGGAGATGTCAACTATTGCAGTTAGTCCAAAATGCTCCTCGATGACCTGGATATCTTAGTCAAACATTGGAACACCAAAGGATGCTGAAAATGCTTCGTGAAGGGATACTCGATAGAGGGTGAAGACTAGGGGTTTGGTTAAAGCGATGATCATAATGCTAAAGGCTCTGGTGAGGATCTTGCTGGAGTCAAAGAATGTTAAGTCTAAACTTGAATGAGGGCTCCTCTATTTTTTGGTTATCTTAGTAGTTTGGGTGATTAGTTGCTTTGTCTTTTCTATAGTTAATGCTTATGGTTAAAAGGCTTTATCTATTATTTTGTTGGTTTAAGGTTTAGTGTTGTTTGTTTCGGCTTGTATCTGTTGTGAAGACTTGGTAATTTTTGTTTGAATTTCTCAATTTAGCCTTGCTTAAAGCTTTAGTGCTTTTTTCTAGGAGGATGTAAATGGTTTGGATTCCATCCAAAAATCCATCCGCCAATCTAATCAAAAAATAAGATAATATGGATCTTCTAACAATGTATCTAATTCTTTCCTTAAAAATACATGATATTTTTCTTTCAAGTCAATATCCTTATAAATGCCTAACATTAAAGAAGGATTGACTAACATATGCTCTTTAACTTTATGAAGTCGATCTTGAGGTGTCAAGTTTTTAAATGCAATATCATACATTTCAAATTTATCTATACCTTCAAGGTTTAAATGTGCATCATAATAAAATTCAGCCATATAATCATCATCATTATCATTATCATGCACTTGATTTTCTATATTATTTTGCATATCATCATCATTTGTAGCAGTCAAGCATGAATTTGGTAAACTCAATTCAGCAGAAGATTTTCTATTGTTATTTGGATGAACATCCATAGCTGTAGATATTACTTATGTAGGAGAAGTTGTAAAAAATATTCAAATATTCAGGAAAACTACTTTTAGGTGTAATATCCATGCTAAAAATATTCAAAATTCAAAAAAACAACCCTCAAAATTCCAATTTCTATGCAAAAATATTTTTATTTTAAAATTTGAAGAAATCTCGCTAAAAATGCATGCAATAGGCTCAAATTAACCTCAAAAAGTTGCCTACTATGATAACCTATAGGTTTGATAAGTTTTTATCGTGAAACAAGTCTCAAAATAGTTGCAAAATATATTCAAATTTTATGATTTTTCAATATAACATTTTTTGCAAAAAATTTCCCAAAATCACTCAAAATATGTAAATTTAGATCTAGAAAAATCAAGAATTTTTTCTAATTATATTTATCTATGGCTTGGATAAATTTTTCTAATGCTAGATCTCACAAAATTGAAGAAAATGACCTCTAAAAATTGGATTTTTCTATAGTAACATTTTTCAATAAAATAATTTAATTTTAAGCAATACAAAATTTCTAAATTGGATAAAAATTAATTCAATCAAAAGGAAAACAAAACTAAAGGTTTCTAGTGCAAGACTCCTAAAAAAAATGATGTACTAAAATAAAATAAAAAAGGGTTTGTAGGAACAGTCTGGGTTCACCAAAATGTAGATTCTAAATTATACAAAATATGAATAAATACAATTAAATAAATAGTCTACAATATACAACTAAATATACAATAACACTATATCTGATTGCAACAAATATACATGAAAAGTGTGCACCTGATATGAAATGTATGTACAATCCTTGAAAGCGGACAACAATGAATCTCTGAAGGATTGGATCCGACTAGAGGCCATCATGTAGAAGATATTCAATGTACGCGATGTACGCTTATCACCTCCTTTATTTGTTGTTCTAGATCATGAAGAGGCATATCATGGGCAATGTAAGAACTCTATACCATTAGCGGCATGAAACCAAATAAATATTCTAATAGTTGGCCTCAAGAGACACTATAAGTTTGATGTTTGGGATAATCCACCTATTAGAAAGATCCGATAAGGATGTTGACCTTCCACTCCAGTATTTATAACCTATAAGGAAATAGAAATGAGTGAAATTCGACTCATAGCAATAATATAATCATTATTATATTTGAAATATTTTAAAATATGAACCATAGTAAATGATATAGCATTTAATGTAACATATGATATTGCATTGTAATATCAACTTTATCTTAATATTTGTATTATTGTAATAAATCATTTATAAAGTGTAAATATGATTTATTAAATAAATAATAAATCATTTTTAGGCATCTACATATATCATCTAGATATTATAATGAATTACATTTTTAAAAATTAGACTTTGAGCAATACATTTTTACCTAAGCGACCATTTTCAAGTGTGACCAAACTTGGAAATCAAGGAAAATACTTCCACTTTTTTGGCCTGGGATTCATCTTCTTGCACTTACCCTAAAGTTCACTGAAATAAATTTATCTAATTTTGATTAGGAATCAGTAAAGGCTTCAATAAACCTAGCGACTTAACATTTTTTAGTTTAAACCTCTAACAAGTTTCACATTTCACCATAAGGATTTTGATATCTTTTTTCATCTCTTTTTGTAAATAGTTTTGCATTATCTTGTAATATATCTTTACACGCTACTAAATAAACCTGATTTGCATCCAAACATAGTATTTGTTTTTAACTTCAATACCAAAAATCAACACAATCAATACAATAATTTTTATGTCATTTTTTGCATCGAAATTTGCATCGGATTATTAATTTTTGCATCGAATTTTGTATCAAATTTTTAGAATTTACATCATTTTTAATGTCAGATTTTTAAAATTTATATGTTTTTTGTATCAATTTTTGCATCGCTTTTTTATTTCAATTTTTACAAGAAAATATTATAGGATTTTATATCTTTTAATTATGTACGATTTTAAAAAAATCAAGCTCAAAACGATATTCAGATCAAAAGTTACAACCTTTACAAGGTACATCATTTTTATTAGGACTTTGCGGTAATGATAATTATCCATTAAACCAATTTATGAATGGGGTTAGTGGTTTAGGTTTAAAAGTTTTGAATTTATTGTATTTTTTTTTTTTTCTAAATAATATAACAAAGTTTTTAAGCTTATTGTCAGTTTCTTATTGCCTTCTTCTTTGTCGACCTTCGAAGGAGTTTTCTTTTCTGTAATTGGAGATTTCTCTACCATTAGTTTTTTCTCTGTGGGCTTCTTCTCTTCCTTGGATGCCATAACTATGATCAAAACTTGAAATCTATGAAAGAAAAAACTTAGCTAAAGTCTATGAAATGTAAGGATTATGGAGAGGGTTTGTTTGTATATATAGATAAGAGAGGGTATTTGGATATTGGGTAATCGCTTTTGGTATGGATGGAGGATGAAATGAATGTGAGTCATCAATTGGTCGATTGATAAACATGTGAAATATATTTTAATTTTTGTTAATGAAATGCAATGCAAACTTTGTGTCTGAATTTGCATCGATTTTTGCATCAAGAAAAAAATAAAAAATGGAAAAAAAAAAAATTAAAATGATGCATGTTGGTGCAAGAGGATGCAAATTAACATTGATTTTCATTTTTCGTATTTGAAAATGAAAAAAAGGATGCAAATCGACCTTTTAATAGTAGTGATAAGTCATCTAGAAGGGGGCATTATGGTGTTAAAGTGATTCAAATCAACGGATGGAGGTTGCAAGTTCAAATCCCCTTGATGGGTCCTTGGTGGTGCTACATGGCTATAGTTCAGATGCATTTTAACTACACTTCAGCTATATTATGATCAATTTATGGGGATTGGATAAAAATCCTTATGTAAAAAGTCTCACATGGGAAAAGAACTCACAATTTACTCGAGTTGTGCGATTTACAAGCAAGAGCATAGCTCCAATAGGATTAATAGCTCTAACTAACACCTTTGCATTAGAAAAAAAGGTATTTACAAGTCTCAAATGGCTTGCCATGAGGGATGAATGCAATTCTTTGATGAACCTACTTTTTGATTCTAAATCCTTTAAGATGATTACTATAACCTTGTACTTCAATATATTATCATCCTACTCATAATCCTTATGATCCTTATTTGGAGTTTGAATATCTCTAATAAAGATGTGTAACTTTGTAGTGATCCAAAATCACCTCTAATAAAAATGACCAATCATTAAGATTTTCTCAACCCCCAAACATTGCAGTGTCACAATAACATGCATTCACAACACTAACAAACAACTATTATGCACTCCAAACCCTCACGACCACATCATAATGCAACTTATTTACCCTCTATGGTACACAATGACTCCACAATGCCAACATTAGTCCCAAGGCTTGTTCAGCACTCCATAAACCCTACAATCACCCCATAAGATAATCATACAACACAGGAATTCCAACGATGGTATACAATAATGCCAATAATGAATACATAAGCTAAAACATCATAATAACACCATACAATGGAGCAGGAAGGAGATAATAATAACCAAACACCATAATGGATACACACACATAATGACACCATACAAAATGATATATTTGGATTATCTTCAACTCGGAATGGACCATGTAATTACAATGAGACTCAATAAGATAGATCAAGATTCCAAACCCTCGACACCACATGGACTACAAATTAGGGTTCCAAACCCTTGCTACATAAATAGACCTTATGAAAGACTCACTCCCTTAGACTTTGAATCCTTTCCTATGAAGGAGCCTCCTCGAACCTTGGATGACCACTAAAGGTAGAAGCTCACCCTCAGAATACCATTGGATGGACTATGTGACTCACCTAAGTCATAGAGTAATAGGCTCCCAACCTTGCATCCCTTTAGATGCCATCTAGGGTATGTTTCTCAGCATCACCAAGACTCGGATATCCGCTCAAGATTGGAATAGAAGAAGTATAATAATTGATGTCCTCAAATGAAGCTTGAATGAGATATAAATATGCTTCCATCATTTTCATGTCTAGAGCCAAACCTGTATCTTCTATTTCAATGTTGGGCTTCTGTAGGGGTCCAATCTACTCAATGATCAAATATAACACTCAAGTGTGCCACGTGGGGGTAATATGGGCCCAATATGCCAACATTGGATCCATGAAGGATCGTATGCCAACGTGGGGTATGTGGGATCCTCCCAATGCTAGTATGCATCCCAAGATAACTCAAACTACATGACATATAACTACATTAGGATTCCCACAAGCTAGGATACCCTTTTACTAACTAACTTAACACTACTCAAGGAGACACATCCTATTACTGGGTTCACAATGGAGTCCATAGACCATAAGCTCCTGCTTGAGTTACACAATGACACATGACTAAAGATAAAATACTTTATTACAAAGTGACCATGACATAATTTGTCAATGGTCAAAATGGGACGTCATAAAGCCTCCCTCCTCGAATTGCTTATCCTCAAGCAATGTTAGAAGATTGCAATATATTATCTTTAAAGAATTCGTTGGTGATGATGTCCTATGATCACCAAGTTGAAGCTCTATAAATGTAATACAAGCAACACCAGAGTTTGAACAAAGATGTTGGTGTACCTCACTCAAAATAAAGTGAGATAAAAAGATGAAGCTCATGCTCCTCCATGTATACCCAATCACCACTTAGTATCCTCTCCATCTCAACTCCCTTAGCCGAGACCAACACAAATTGAAGCTGCTCCTTATCCAATGCCATGAGCCAAATTGCTCCTTGACCAAATAGTAACCAAGCTCTTACTCCAAAATGCAATGAGTAATGGATGAGCCTTCCCAAGCTCCAATCAACATGCAAACCATCACTCCAACCCAACTTGGTGTATGCAACCACCTTGCTATCCCACCATAGTTGCCAAGCCTCCCAGCTGCTCAATGTGGACATCCTTACCTCCAGTACACCTAATGTAGGCTCCTAAGCCTCCTACCATGCCAACATGGTATTCTATAGCTCCTGATATGTCAACATGGCCCCTCTAAGATCCCATAGCTGCAATGTGGGATAATAACAAACTCCCCTAATGCCCATTATAAAGTGGAAAACTACCTCACTACTCAACATAAGGGTTAGAGGATCCCTTAAGTCATATGTAGTCATCATGCTAGTTATATGAGAACATGTGATAACAACTTCCAAATCATCATCCAAACATGCAGAAATAGGAACTCCATCACTAGAAAATAATGCAACCCCCAATATATGGATAGCAGAAATGAATGTATCCTCTATCTCAACCTTTGCTATGCTCAAGAATGTTATCTGAACAACCAAGAATGCATCTTTATAACTCCTAAAAAATGTAGCCCAAGATGATCACACTTCAGTCTCAACAAAGTGCCAATGCATGCCAAAACTATCCAATGCTTCAACTCTTTGTACTGCAATCTATATGTTGGATGAAATAACCTTAGGATAGCGCAGAATAGTCCTCAAAACACCAACCCTTCCTATCCATGTGCAGTTATTGAATGTAGCCTCTGAACTATCAATAAGTGCAACCTTCCTCATGTGGACAACAACTTCAAGAACTAGAGGTGTATCAGCCCTATGTATGACAACATCCAACTCAACAGTGTCCTTAACTATCATATAATGAACAATAGTCCCTTCACTCATAATCATTACAGTAGTAGCGCAACCAATAAACATTTCAATAATAGTCCTCACTCCTTCATCACCCATAACAGCCATAACGCCCTTAAGGGAAGCCCATGATGAGTGTACAATAGTTACACATAACCCTCCAATGCCACATGTTATTATTCGAAACATAACACTCCATGCTCATGTTTGTAATAGAGAGATCATTAATGGTATCCATGTCCTCTCTGTACTTGGGTAGCCAAACACCTGAATCCCATGGAACTGAAAGGGTATCACCATGTGTAGTTACAGATGTTGTTAGACCATTTGTTCGTAATGTGACAATAGTGCTCCTTATGCTCCTCATGCACTAATCTAGTTTGGTCCTAATAATAGTCCCAAACTTTAGGTGAAGTACAATCCAAAAGGTTGACAATGCTATCGATACCTCAATCCTAGCTGCCCCACTGATCACCAAACCCCTAGTGACTCCAAAACTCCTCACGATCAGTGTGAGGTAAGAAACCCTCTCATCCTTCACTATCTGAAACCTTCGTGAGGGGAATGTAGCCTCCCTCAAACTTCACAATAGGTACCCAACAACATGGCACCTCCAATCTATAATCATACACTCCTCTAGTCTCAACATTGGTAGACCAACCCCTAGTATGGTTGCTGTGGGATCTCCTGCCTCTTGCATTACCAATGTAGGCAAGCCAAACTCTTGCATGGGTAGGTGGGCACTTCAACTTTCCATGGGTAAAACATGGCCTCCTTGAGCTACTCATAGCTCCCAATGATGGTATGATCCTCCTCTAAGCTCATCATGGATGTACAGTCCTCCAACATGGACGATGTGGTGCTCCTCATGATATAATCTCCCCTAACATCTGGAAAATTATTTGAAATACATTGGAACTCCAATGTCTGCTCCTCACCTTTATGAATTAGGCATGGAGTTTCTTTGCCTTCCCCAACCCTAACTTGGCATCTCCCGATCCTCCTTGACCTAATATGGCATCTCTTGGCCCTCCTTAGCCTGCCTCAAATGCCATAATCCTTATTCAACCAAATGTCCATGCTCCTTAACCCTCCTGGCCAATCATGGAGCCTCCCTCTTATCCAGATCATGCTAGTAACCCTTTTGATCCCTTCAATCATGCAGTTGGGGGGTTTTGCTTCCCTTAAAATCTTTTTCTCCTTACAAATATCGCATCATCCTTTGTTTCATGTAGTTTATTTCTCTAGTCATATTGCAAATGGTCAAAATGAGCTCTTCACATCCTTGGTTCAAAATAGTGTCCCAAATTGATGTAGAGCTCCTCCTCATGGTAGTCCTCTGTCTACCTCCCTCATCAATGAAAATGCTCCTTGATGATGGCTCCTTCTCTCGTGGCCATCTCTCTCTTATGTTGGCTCTATCGCCTCTTCCAATAGATGCCATAATCTTCAAAGCCTAACTCCAAACCTTGTAACTCTCCATTAAATTTTTTTGATAGACCAAGCTGATAACGAAAGGCTTTTGACACTTGGAAATGACCTTCAAACTTGAAGATGTGACCTTCAAACCCTAGATGACTTAGTATAAGAATTTTGTTGATCACTAAAACTATCATTTTAACCCCCAAAAATGTACTATCAAATGTTGAACCTTCTGAATTTCCAGTTCTCTTTATCGTTAGCTAGATCTTCACCTCATAATCTGGCCAAATCCAGGCTCTAATACCACTTATAGTGATCCAAAATTACCTCCAACAAAAATGGCCAATCATTAGGGTTTTCTCAACCCCCAAACATCATAGTGTCATCCTACCATACACTCACAACACTAACGAATAGCTACTATGCACTCCAAACCCTCATGACCACACCATAATGCAGCTACAACACCAACATTTACCCTCTAGGGCACACAATGACTCCATAATACCAACATCAACCTTGGGTCTTCTTTGATACTCCATAAACCCTACAATCATCCCATAAGATAATCACACAACATAGGAATTCCAATGATGGTATTCAATAATGCCAATGGTGAATACACAAGCTACAACACTAGAATAACACTATACAATGGAGCAAGTAGGAGATAACAACAACCAAACACCATAATGGCTACACACACACAACGACATCGCATAGAATGATATATTTGGATTATCTTTGGCCTGAAATGGACCATGCAATTATAATGAGACTCAACAAGATGGATCAAGGTTCCAAACCCTCAACACCACATGGACTACAAACTAGGGTTCCAAACCCTTGCTACACAAATGGATTGTAGGAAAGACTCACTCCCTCAAACTCTAAATCCTCTCTTGTGAAGGAGCCTCCTCGAACCTTGGATGACCACTAAAGGTAGAAGCTCACCCTTGGAATACCACTAGATGGAGTAGGTGACCCACCTAAGTCATAAAGTAATAGGCTCTCAAACCTACACCCCTCTAGACATCATTTAGGGTATGTTGCTCGATACCATCAAGACTCATATATCTGCTCAAGATTGGAATAGAAGAAGTATAATAATCAATTTTCTAAAATGAATCTCATATGAGATATAAATAGGCTTCCTTCATTTTTATGTCTAGAGCCAAACCCGTATCTTATATTTCAATGTTGGCCTTTTGGAGGGGCCCAGTCTACTCAACAATCAAATTTAACACCCAGGTATGCCATGTGGGGGTAATATGGGCCTAGTATGCCAACGTGGGGTTCGTGAAGCATCGTATGCCAACATGGGGTATGTGGGGTCCTCCCAACACTAGCATGCATCCCAAGACAACGTGAACTACATGATAGATAACTACATTGGGATTCCCACAAGCTAGGATACCCTTTTATTGACTAACACAACACTACTCAAGGAGAGACATCCCATTATTGGGCTCATAATGGGGTCCACATACCATAAGATCCTACTTGAGTTACACAATGACACATGACTAAAGACAAAATACTCTATTATAAAGTGACCATGACATAATTTGTTAATGGTCAGGATGGGACATCACAAACTTTGAGTCTTGTATATTTTTTTATTTACTTCATGAATCGATGTTATAAGTTCAATAAATGAAATGACATGTAATATGAAACATCTTATTGTTGATAAGAGAGGGCATCAATTACCATATTTTCTCTCCCCTTTTTATAGATAAAATTATTGATTGATTTTCTACATTATCTTTATACCGATCACTGGGTTTATACAACAAATTATTATAAAGGATTCTATTTACATAGAATACTTTAATATAAGAGAATAAATAGAAGTAATAAGATTTTAAGTAAGGGGCCTCTTTATTAATAACAAGAATTGAGTTTACAACTTTGCCTATTATGATGACTAGTAATGCTTTACAATATATCTTATTATAATGTGACACTTGGATTTGTTCATGGTTCTGATCAATGGGTGATATTGTCGATCTTTAACACACTCTTCAATACACTTTCTAACGCTCTCTCTAAATCGGGATTCCCCTTTTAGTCTTTGGTATAACTTAAAAGATACCTCAAGCAGTTGAGTGACATTTTGATGCACCACTTCATGATGACTCATAAATCGAATGATGCCTAATTAGTTGATGATCAGGTCATTATCATAAAAATATGTCACTAATTATTTGTAAACTATCTTAATTTCTATATCATCATTCACCAATTTATTTATCATCAATTATTCCTTTACTTTAAAATTCTCTCCTGCTAACATCCTCCCCAACTTAGATGGAGGCTTTTCCTCGAGCCTCTACTCAGTATTATTATCCATCGATGTATAGTGAATTATTATGAAAATCTATCCAAATTCATTCTTGTTTCTACCTTGTGAACTGTATTTTTATGTCAGCACTTATGGGTTGTTGGAGTTGTAGTCTTCATGAAGTTGGTATTGGAAAGATGCCTTGTTTGGGAATGAAATAATTATTGTACTTGAAGATGATCTTTTTAAAAGGTAGTTGAGAAGTGATCCATTGTATTTAATATGGTTTTACCAAGAAATGAAGAGGCATCATCCCAAAAGTGTTCTTGAAGAATAGTCAGGAGCATAATCCAAGAGTATTTGGGAGGTTTGCCAAGGTCAAAGGAGAAAAATATTTCAAATCAAATCGAACTCAAACTCCTCTTCCAATAATATATTTCGGGAGATAACCTTTATGAGTAAATTATCTCACTAAACTTGTAACTCATAGGATCCCAATCTTTTATGTTTATATAGTTTTATCATGACTCCCCATTGAATGTCGTCGGGTAGTTCAAAAATCTTTATGATATCAGAATTCGAACTTGTACATGAGATCATTCTATTTGGGGTATTCTTTTGACAAAGTCATTTCCCTATTTGTAATATTATTCTTAATTTGTTAGACATATTTCTCTTTTGATACATTTTTTT
>Ga0181465_101118_pt1 | contig 11555 bp, 17 predicted proteins | sample InSIn3gowninarea_FD_119076 | JGI IMG/M metagenome (GOLD analysis project Ga0181465, IMG submission 119076) | Clean room microbial communities from NASA Spacecraft Assembly Facility at Jet Propulsion Laboratory, Pasadena, California, USA -... ... | reverse complement strand
CGGAGAGTAGTATATCGAGAAACGTAGTTGATCGATTGTGTTAAAGAGTTGTTGGAGCAAGAAGGATGGGAAATAGAGGGAGGGAGAATTAATAGGAAGCAACGGAGGAGAATAGTATCAAATGCGAGTGCCGTGGAGCCACTTCGAAGTGACAGGAAGAGAGCGGGTGTGATGTTCCGAACATAGGGTGAAGAGTGAATGAGCCTCGAAGCCAAGTCTTTGCAAAGCTTACCGGCAGCCATGAGCAGTGAATTCTGAACCGAGCATCGTCGCAATCTCGTCCCAGTTGCCTACATGCTCGCGGTTGAGCAGAGCGAGGAGCAATCGGCGCTCATTGGTAGGATCATTCCAGTCGATCATGGTCGGAAGAAATTGGGTATCAAGCTGGCAATGTCGAATAGTGACCGTCACAAGGTGTGAAGTAAAACTTTGAGACTGGTTTTGTGCGGGTCCGGTCTTATGATGGGGACAAGAGGAATATGTTTGTGCAGAAAGAAAGTGAAGATGTGCAGACATAGGGTCTACACTAAAAAACATGTGTGAAGCAGCTATATGTGAAACTCAGATGTCGTTCACTTACTGAAGTTTTCGGGCTTGACGTCTGGACCCATCTTTTGAGCCACCTCTTTGCATGCATCTGTGACCTTAACGCCAGCATTGAGGACGATCTGCATCAGAAAGTGTTTGTCTTCGTCGAACGAGGTAAATGCCATCGTGAATGCAGTCTAGAGTATGGGCAGGTGATCGAGTTGGCTTGTTGATTTATGGCTGAATTGAGCAGTGTAGTATCAAGATATTGTGTAAAGGCTGAGCCACAAGGACCAAAATCAAAATTGCATGATAACAAGTGAAAGCATCAAACAAAGGAAGTGAAGAATACTCGATCTCCTCCCACATCAAACACTGCTTGGCTTTGGCTCGTTCAGTTGTCCAGAATGGAGCAACTGTTGTCGAAGTGATTAGCTTAGGTTTCAGTAAGCACTGGATGAATATTACGAAATTCGATTGAGTATTGCCATTTTCAACGCATATGTTCTTTTGCCACCACGTGCTCCTTGATTGCAAGCGTAATTCAGAACAAGACGGCCAACATCTTACACTGTGATGTTTGCATCCACGAAGCCAATCGAAGAGGCTCGTATGGCATGTTTGGCAGTTGAAGCGTAGTAAGCTAGGGTACAGCCTGGCCTACACATGGCGTTCTTGATCTGAAGATTGTATGGAGAACAAGCCTGCAAACGAGCGAAACAGTAATTCTGACAAATGCTGAAGGCTGGACGATTAGATGGTCAGAATGCGTATACTAGGCCATGGTGATGAGATGGGGTTGGCCATTTCAAAAAACTAGTTGTAGCTTGTTATATTTGCTTTTCATGTTGGCTGCTTGAGTTTCCGTCTCCAGCAAGGAAGACCATTGACAGGAACTGCTTGTATACTTGCAACTTGTAGAGTACTTCGTGAGTATTCAACGACTTGGTTGATGTAGCATCGCTCCGAGAGCTCCCGGTGCACACTGGTGAGACTCGAATGATCCTTCACGAGGACACGCAGACACAGAGAAAGTCGCGATGGTGTTTGGACCTGTAGCTGCAAATGATTTTCATATGGCTGCGTATCTGGGGAAAGTAAGAGGAAGACCGCAGATAGAGGTGAAGGTGAAGGTAATTCTGCCGACGACAATGTCACCCCGAGCAAGAAAGCCCGCAAAGAGAAGCAAGAGAAGGCTGTTGAGCGAGATGACGAGGAGGACGATGATGCTGGTGTGGAGAAGATGGAAGGCAGCGGAGAAGAAGTCTAGCTAGGTCCAAGGATCTACAGCAAGACGAGTAGCATCCTCTACACGGAGTACTCCGAAGGAACCCATTACACGAGATATGCCAAATGAGCTCGAAATTACAAGCTGTACCATGTACAGCCAGTACTGAACAATACCACACATGCACCATTCAATCCACAGCTTCTCCAATAACCTTCCTAAACGCTCCCAACAGTGCCTGCCACCCCTTCTCATCCTTCTCTCCATATTCCTTCGCTCGCTCCACAGCCTCCCAATCCTCCCTCATATGCCCCAGGTCCTTCGTCCCATTCAACACGACCGTATTCCCCAGCCCCAACACAAGAACATACAACGCATTCACTGGCGCAACCTGCAACCTACCCGCAACCTCCCTTACAACACCAGACCTCAACAACCTCGGATTCGCCGACAGCGTCCAAAAGCTCTGATACACAATCCCCTTCTCAGCACAGAACTTCCTCAGCGCAATATCATACTTCGTATCCGCGTAGAACCGATTCTGCACCACAGCCGGCTTGACGTTCACACGCTCGTAGAGTTCCATAAGCGTATACAGATTCGTGTTCGAAATGCCTAGATGGCGAATCTGATCTGGCACGTACTGCTCCAGCGCGGTCCAGACCTCGAGCGTCTCGGCCATGCTGGGCATAGGTGAATGCAAGACCAGCGCGTCGAGATACGGTGCTTCCCCGTCTGCGACAGTGAAGTTTTTGAGGGTCGTTGCTACTGATTGCTGTACTTGCTCGGCTAGACTTGCTTGTGGGTTGTAGGGAAGGTTATTGGGATCTTGGCCGTGGATGGACGTGAATTTCGTTTGGATGTATAAATCTGAGCGTTTTGTGTTGGAGGTGGTGCTAGAGGTGAGGTATGTGCGGATTCCTTCGCCGACGAGGTCCTCTCGGTAGTGCCGTGGTTGGCATGCTGTGTCGATTGCTGTGAAGCCGGTTTGGAGGGCTTGGTGGACGAGGGTGGCTGTTTGGTCTTTTTTCCAGGCTGTGCCGTAGAGGAAAGGTGGGAGTAGGGTTTTGAGTGTGCCTGGGAGAGGTAGATGTGAGAAAATTGATGATGGAGGCATTGTCGTGGTGGTGTTTTTGATTGAACGACTGGCGGAGCTACGGTCAATGTTGCTATTTTATACAATAAACGTTGTTTTTATGTATCAAGTATTTCAGGGCCAAATATTATATGTATTGGTTTCACCGTTTGGTATACACAATGACAATAAGTCCGAGTAAGGTAGATAGATGCTAAGATGTGTATGTAGGTAAGTATTGTATTCGAACTGACCAAGGTATTTCGAGTAAGGTCGGGTGTAGACAAGCCAAAGACAACATTTCGTCATTATCCAGATTATCGACATTGGTACTTAGCTACGCATATAGCACGCTCACAAGCATACTTGCCTTCCAGTCACGGGGAATTCCTCGTCAACGTCCTGCTTTCCTTCATCTATATGAGGTTGAGTACGACATTTCCAAAGCGTGTCGAGCAAATGAGATCCGCATCTGGATCACTGTGGGTACTTTTCCGAGCCACAAGGACTTTCCGCTTCGGTACATCTCAAGCTTTCGGGATCGTTCTCGAGCCGGGAAACACTCACATAAAGAGCATAAAGCTCGCCTCGATGAGATCGCTGGAACGCGGTATGAGTCAACATGGCGACCGTAGTCATCGTTCCCGGCTCATTCTGCCCAGCCAGCCTCTACGATGAGGTTGTTAAGGCACTCAATCAACATGGCATTGACAACGTCGTCGTGAACACTCCATCCGTAGGCAGACGGGCCACTGGGCCAGCCACCATGACCGATGATGCGAAAGCAATTGCAGAAGTGACTGGAAAGCTCAAGCAGTCCGGTAAAAAGGTGGTATTGGTCGCACACTCGTATGGAGGAGTACCGGCGACAGAAAGCTTGCGAAACACGAAAGCCGAGGAAGGTGGTGATGCTGGTGTGGTCAAAATGGTTTACTTGTCGGCTTTGGCTCCTCCGGTCGGGATGTCAACGGTTGATGCGATGGGTGGCCAGCTTCCTCCATTTCTGGATGCGAAGGTATGTCCCAACTCGGAATTGCCGTAAGGTAGATTGATCACATGTACCTGACTGCTCCAGGACGATTACATACACCATGACATTCCGGCTCTTTCCAAACTGTGTTGGTCCGACATATCTGAAGAAGCTGGTCTTGCATTGGGAAAGCAAATGCCTAATCATTCAAGTCCAAGTTTCAAAGAACCCCTGCATTACGCAGGTTATGAGCATATCCCTTTGGCCTACATCATGTGTGAGGAGGATCAGATCATTCCTCCTGTCGCCCAGCAGGCTACTATCGATCATCTCAGTTCACAGAATAGTCGAGGTGTAGAGGTGCACCGCATTCAAGCTGGACATATGCCGAACAATAGTCAGCCACAGAAGCTTGCTGATATTATACAGCTGATTACGCGGTCCGTATGAAGGTCGAATAGGGATAGCATGAGCCTTAGAGTTCTTGACTCGGACTATGAGTTGCATAGCTATGTGTTCAGGTCTGTTTATCGACAGAAGTGGGTGTCAGCACCCTGCACAAGACCGCATTTCATGTAAATGTTCGGTTGTCTCTGCCGGTCTTGCTTCCTTCTTTCTACAAGATCATCTTCAATCTGCTTTGACCATATGTCGTGGTATCGCGTAAGACTGGTGCTGGTACAGCAAACCCCGATCACAAGGTGGGATGTCGGTAGTGAAATTCGCTGGAGTGCCGTCCCTCTTGCCATCTCCTACCTTTTGAATACCAGCAGCGTACCTTCTGATTCATTTGCCACCATCTCCTCTTACCTAACCAACTAATCCTTGTAAGTCCTGACTTTATAGTCATCCCTCCACTCGTCCTTGATGATATGCAGCTGTGTCTCCTGGGTTTTCTTGAGATATCCTTCTTCAGTATAATCATCCATGTCGAAATCCATGAAACCTTCTTTTGCGATTGAACGTGGTACAATCATTAACGATTTGCCTGTGGAATTAGCTTGCGTCACGGGCAAGGAGCTGACTCACCATTGATTGTCCTGTCACAAGCAATCCTCAACATACACGATGCACAATCCGCTTGCTCTCCAAATTCAATTCCATTATCGATCAGGTATTTTTCGTACTCAGCAGTTCGGATAGCACTCTTGATCCAACAAGGAGCAACATAATTGATACGGACACCTTGCTCCCAGCTCGATCTCCTTGCAGTTCTCATGAAACCACGCAGACCATACTTGGTCGCAGTATATTCCCAGTTACCCTGAACCCTGTCAGTCCAGTTCAAGTCATAATATCAACCATACCGGTGAATCAATCCATGCCACCATACTACCTGTAATGATGAAACATCGGTCTCGCTCTTCACCCAGAGCTTGCTTGCGAAAGTAGTGTACAGCAAGCTTCCAAGTGTAGAAAGTTCCAGTCAAGTTGACATTGACGATGTTGAGATCAGGTTTGGTGGGAGCTGAATTTGCATCGTCTAAGGTCCAAAGACTGTCTCCAGAGCTTCGACTTATTCCAGCATTCGCAATGACAACGTCGACACTGTTATTCGGACTTTGTGACTTAGCTGTTTCGAATAGTCGTATTTGACTGTCCCAGTCGCGAATATCGCATTCGACAAAAGCCACACGTTTGCTATCAGCATTCAGTTGCTTTTCGATCTCAATTCCTCGTTTGCTCATATCCCCAAATGTCACGAACGCTCCTGCCTCGGCAAAGTCGCGGACGAATCTCTCGCCCATGCCATTGGCCCCGCCAGTGATGATTACACTCTTGCCTTTGGCCTTTGACAGATCAGGCTTGATCGTGTGGTCAACAGGGCCCGTGTAGGAGTAGCGTGGGATCGACATATTGACTGGATCAAGTGTATGCTACATCTACCAGCCAGGCAGTGAGCTTCTATTGTACATAGCATGTCCGAAAGGCTGATTTCTATTTGCACTTACTGGCTCGCAACCTATTGTGGTTCACCTGGTGCCCGAGGTTGGATTTGAAAGTGGAGAAATGGCATTACCAATTTGGGGTTACCCGACCACTGCATATAGTTCTAGGTTCCACACTCAGATGTGGCGGCTTGTTGTTGGAGTAAATAGATCACTCGAGCGGTATTGTACTGGTGAGGGACGGTTTCAGAGGCGATTGTGAAACTTGAAATATAGTCCATAGTCCAGAGTCCTCAAGAAACATCGACGTTAATCGAGAACCAAGATTGGCTTAACAACCACAAAATGACTATTTCAGCCAATATCATCGATAGAGCCTCAATGGCGACTGATGGTGAAGTACCGACTGGAATGGCTGGAGGTGCAAGCCTGCCAACACTCATGCAGGCTACCAAGGAACAAGCCAGTATCACAAACTACAGTAATTCACAGTACAGTATACCATTGAATCCGTCATTGGCATTCAAGCCTCGCAAGATCAAAGTCTTTACTATTGGTGCTGGTTTTTCTGGTCTGCTCATGGCACACAAGTTTCAACATCGATTCCCAGATATGGCAGGTATTGTCGAACACACGATATTCGAGGCACGTAAAGATATCGGCGGGACCTGGCTTGTCAATCATTACCCTGGAGTACAATGTGATGTACCAGCTCATATCTATGTAGGTAGCGCTCCGGAAGTGTGTCGATAATGCTGACAATGTTAGGCTTTCCCGTTCGATCCAAATCCGGACTGGAGCAAATTCTACTCCAGTGGACCAGAAATTCAAGCATATCTGAAACGAACAGTGCAGAAATGGAGTCTTGATCGTGATATTCAACTCAACACACGTGTTATTCGTGCAGAGTGGCAAGCCCAGTCAGGTCAATGGAAAGTAACGACCGAGAAGGATGGCGTGCAAAGTACTCAAGTTTGTGAAGTATTGATCTCAGCTCAAGGAGTGCTCGTGTAAGTGGTTTCCTTCGCAGGGTGATGCTGTGCTGACCCCGTTAGGCAAGAATCATGGCCAAATATTGAAGGACTGAAGACTTTCAAGGGACATATCTCGCATTCAGCAAACTGGAATGACGACTTTGACTATTCCAACAAACGTATAGCTGTCATCGGTAACGGATCTTCCGGTATCCAGATCGTCCCTCAGATGGCCAAATTGACAGGTACAACTGTCAGAAACTTCATTCGTACTCCAGCTTGGGTGTACTATCGAGTACCGCCATCGAAACATCTTGGTCGTGAAGTCGAAGATGCCAATCCTGCATATTCAGATGCAGACAAAGAATTGTTTCGTGACCCAGAAAAGCATAAAGAGTATCGAAAAGGTATCATACATCGAACCAATAAAGGTTTTCGTATGTTTATCAAAGGTGAAACAAATCAAGACCACATGAAGTTTGCAGCACAGCAAATGGCCGAGAAGCTTAACCATGATCCTGAACTGTGTCGTATGTTAATACCGAAATGGGAGGTCGGGTGCAGAAGAGTGACACCAGGGCCGGGTTATCTCGAGGCGTTCTCAAAACCAAACTGCACATTGACGAACAGTGCCGTCACGCATGTTTCAGAGAATGCAGTCCATACCGCTGATGGACAATCTTTCGAGTGTGATGTTTGTAAGTATTTTATCCTTCTTGCAGACGAAGCTGACGTGAATAGTGATCTGTGCAACTGGATTTGACGTTTCACATCGTCCAGCTTTTGATTTGATAGGCAGGAACGGAGTTAATCTCAGAGACCAATGGAAAGACGATCCAGAATCCTACATGTCCCTGGCTACAGCGGACTTTCCAAACTATTTTATGATGATGGGCCCGAATTGTCTAGGTGGCCATGGTTCCTTGGTCGAGTCACTGAACTGGACAGGTGATTATTTCGTCAAATGGATTCGCAAAATTGCAACAGAAGACATCAAATCTGTGGTACCGAGGAGATCAGCTATCGATGCTTTCATGGAGTACAGCGACCGGATTCATAAGACACTGATATGGACAGGAGGATGCAAGAGTTGGTATAAACGTAACAGAGTTGATGGTCGTGTTACGGCATTGTTTGGAGGAAGTGCTCATCTATTTCTCCGGTTGATCAGCGATATCAGAGGTGAGGACTTTGAAATTGAATACAACAGCTGTAATGAATTCAAATTCATGGGGAATGGATTTACAGAATACGAGATGGAGGAAGATAGTGATTTGGCATGGTATGTAGAGGTCGCAGAGACTATCAAGTCGTGAATTCCATAATTATAGGTAGGTAGTCAGTTTAGCCATGCTCAGGGTGGATCACTCGGGCCGTCAGACTCCAGTCTTGGCTTGTGAGTCGAGTTCTTTAGTGATGCCATCCCTAAGAATGTGCCTAGGTAACTTCTCATGCCGAGCCGAGAAGGCCTGGGGATTTCCCAATCCAGATCTGTCGGCGACTTGTACTGTACTATACATAAAGCTGCTCTTCTGACCCCAGTGCCACCATGAGCTGCGCATTCTGTGAGGTAGCTCAGAGCCCACAGATAGGATGGCAACGAATGTTCCCCTAAGAATGCATGCGTGGCGCAAGCATAAAGGATCACCAGAACCAGTAAATCTCCTCTTCCTTCTGATAGCCTCAACCTCATCCCAGACAGGTTTGGGAAGAAGTCGATGTTCCCAAAGTGCCCGAAACAGGGTTTCTATGTCGTGTTCTTGCAGCTGGAGGTGAGCTTGAGCCCTCATGGTCAAGGTCTTTGGTGACAGAAAACAGTCTGCCATAGCGACCACAACTTACTGGTAAATGAAAACCAAAGGCCTTGGTTTCAAGACAAGTACATTCTGGTAGCATTCACCCCTCGTGTCACGGAACTCGCTAACGCCCAGACAGGGCCATGAAGGCTGTGGTGAGATTGTGCAGATTGGAGAGAAGGTAAATTCAGATCTCAGTATTGTAAGTTAATTACACCCTACAGAGTTCAAGATTGATTGGAGAAGGGGGATGTTGTTGCAATGTTTGCAGTTCCCGGTTGCGGACGACCAGACTGTTCTGAATGTTCTCGTGACCTGCCACAGCTTTGCCCAAATGGACACCACTCTGGAATTGGCCAGGATGGATTCTTCGCTTCTTACGCCACAATTGATCAAAGAGGTGTGGTGAAAGTTCCAGACGGTGTGTTCATCCATTCTCGGTCCTGTATACTATAGCTCATATTGAGCAGGAGTCTCTCATGCCCAAGCTGCTGTAGCTACGGATGCTGTTACTACAGCTTATCACGCGGTTACAAGACGTGCAGAAATTAAGAAAGATGAAACTGTCTTCCTCTTCGGGCTTGGAGGACTCGGTTTCAACGCCTTGCAAATAATTCTTGCAATTGGTGCTCGAGTCATCGTCTCCGATGTACGTCAGGAGAGACTTGAAGCTGCAATGAAGATTGGCGTACCTCAAGAGGACATCGTGCCTGTGAACACATCGGTTCAACAGTTCATCGAGGAAAGAAAGCTCGAAATTGACACGACTATTGATTTCGCCGGCGTGAGTCAAACATTTAGGGACGCTCAGCTCATAGGTACGTATGTGGTACACAACGAGCGGAATACGGACTGACTTGGATAGTTCGAAGAGCTGGAAAGATGGTATGTATCGGTACTCTAGACACCGAAAACACTGTCGATATGAAGATTGGCATTCGAAAACGACTCACAATATTGTTCTCATATGGTGGACTGGTCGCTGACGTCAAGGAAGTTCTTGATCTGATCGCAGAAGACAAAATCTCACCACAAGTCGAGACTGGGCACCTTACTGATTTCTCGAATGTTTTGAAAGACCTCCATGCAGGCAAAATCCCTGCCAGAATGGCACTGATTCCACAATCCTAGGAATGTCCAACAACACTGGCAGGATCGCTTGAGAGACGGGAGAGAAAGACGACAAAGACATAGGAATAGTCTGCTACTTATAAGTCAGACCAACGCCAATAATTCTTACGAAAGCTAATGCATTGTACTGTCCCCAAATCGAGTCCAGCTATCAAAGAAGCTACATAGCTCAAGGTCTCATCTCCACAAGCGTTGGTGTTTGCAGTCCCTCCCTCGCATCAGAACTTTCTTCCTCTGCAGGTTCTCTCTTCATCTTAAAATCCGAATATCCTCTCGCAGCAACCTCATCACATCTCCTTCGATATCCAGGAGCAGGACCATTATACCTCGCAATCGATCTCGTCTGTTTATGCGCCAAGTTCTTATTAACCCCAGTCATCCACGAGTCGACCTCATTCGCCAGCAAGCCCTTTGCACAATCATGTACATGCTCAGTCCACTCCTCCATGCCTTTCGCCGTGGCCTCAACTCGCGTTATGCCTCTTTCATGGCAGTACCCAATGAAAGTCGTGATCCATCCAACAGCATATTCAATACTTCTTGGAATGTTCCCAAACATCTGGTGCGGACCCATTGACATGAACATGTTTGGAAATCCCTGTACTGTCAAACCGAGATATGTTCTGATTCCATCACCCCACGCATCCTTCAGTTTCAACCCATTCACACCCTGGAAGTCCACAGCCGAAAATGACCCTGTCACAGCATCAAATCCAGTCGCGTATATGATGATATCGAATTCATGTAGTTCAGACTGAGTCTGAATGCCCGTCTCCGTGATCCTCAGAATCGGATCCTCTCTAATATCCACAAGCCGCACATTAGGTCGATTGAACGCCTCAAAATATCCGCTCTCAAGCGGCAGCCGTCTCGTCCCAAACCCATGGTCCTTCGGTATCAACCGTTCCGCAACGTCCGGATCATGCACTCTCTCTCGAATCTTGCGTGCAAAGAAATCGCTCACAAGCCGATTCGCTTCCTTATTCGTGCCGATATCCTTGAAATTGCAAAGCCATTTCGCAAACCCGGGCAGAGCGTACAGCCGTTCCCAAAGCTCTTCACGCTCTTCCGGAGGAACATCCAGCAGACTCCGCGTGTCAGCCTCGTGAACAAAACACGCATACGATTTGGAGCATTTCTCAAAGATCTTCGGGTAGTCCGCCCGTATCTGGTCCATTTCTTCAGCACTGATTTTCGCATTTCGCAGTGGCGCGGCCCAGTTGGCAGTCCGTTGAAAAACAGTCAGATGGCCGACGTTCTTGACGATCTCTTGTATCGTTTGGATCCCCGTCGCTCCGGTCCCAATGATACCAACACGCTTATCACTCAGATCGATCGCCTCATCACGTGGCCATCGCGCCGTATGAAACGCTTTACCCTTGAAATCATGCACACCCTCTATGTTAGGCATAGTATGTGCATTCAGTATCCCCATCGCCGTGATAATAAACCGCGACGTATATCTCCGTCCTTGATCATCAATCAACAGCCACGAATCGCTATCGTCCTGAAAATGCGCAGCTGATATCCGAGTGTTGAACTGCATATCTTTTTGTAAGTCGAATTTTTTGGTAAGGAATTCGCAGTATTTGAGCGTTTCGGGCTGAGGCGCGAAATGCTCGGACCAACTCCATTCATCCAACACTTCTTGGGAGAAGGAGAAGCCGTAGCTCCAGCTTTCGGAGTCGAAGCGGGCTCCTGGATAGCGGTTCCTGGATACACATGTAAGTCAGATATATGCTCGAAACTACCTAGATAAAATTGTTGTAACACACCAATACCATGTTCCGCCCTCCTGTGATCCAGCTTCAAGCACTTTCGCCTTCAAGCCGAGTTGTCGTGTTCGAAGCAGTGAGAATATTCCGCTAAGACCGGCGCCGATGATAATCACATCATGTTCGATAATATCTCCTTTATGACCGTTTGTCGCCTGAAGGCTGCCCATCATGTCCAACAAATCCTGG
>Ga0181465_101117_pt1 | contig 11557 bp, 10 predicted proteins | sample InSIn3gowninarea_FD_119076 | JGI IMG/M metagenome (GOLD analysis project Ga0181465, IMG submission 119076) | Clean room microbial communities from NASA Spacecraft Assembly Facility at Jet Propulsion Laboratory, Pasadena, California, USA -... ... | reverse complement strand
GCTTTCCCCCCACCTATAACATAAGGGCATTCGAGCCCTACTATTGTAGTAAAGGGAGAGCTTGTTCCATATAATGATTGGGGTGGGTTCCACCTTGAGTAATATAAAGGGGCCAGCCCCAATCTATTTGATAAAGGGGTAGGATTGAGTGCACTTCTTAGGTTGGGGCCCTATCATTATCAAAGCACTGTTGAGTCACTTTTGCACATGTGTCGAGTCATGTATCAGTAATCCTGCAGTTTTGAATACGTGGATGAGAGAAGGAGATGCAAAGGAGGGGTCCCTAACGCCCTACTATTATTGACTGGCATAGCTGGCAAAGCTTCCGAGTAGACGGATTCTTGAGTAGCTACGGCAACAACAGCTCAATCCGCTTTCCTATCTCCAGCAGCGGGACTATTAGCTATACACTTTTCCGTGCGCAGAGCGCCTTATGTTATAGGTGGGGGGAAAGCGGGAGGGTTCCCCTAATCCTACGGGGACGGAACCCAGCTCATTTGGTTCAGTGGAAACCCCCTACTCCCGATTATTTCCCTATTATTATGGGGGAGTTTAGGCATGTGTTTCAAGCCGCCCTTACTATTCATATACGCGAAGCACTAGTATCCCAGTTTCCCAACATTCCCCGACCCTAGATAATAATAGTAGGGGAATTCCTAATATACGGGGGATGTAAAAGCTGTGTTCGATTTCACGTGTATAGGCCCCGAATGTTCGATTTCATGTGTATAGCCCCCCCTGCTTCCCCTATCCATATTATTGAAGGCGATGTTTCAAGATGCCTATCTATCCATCGCTTTCAACCCATCTATCTGTAATCGTTTCGAACCCCCCCCTATTCGTAACAAAATAAGCCCTTTATTATTTCAACGCCCGCCCTTACTATTCTTATTGTTGTTTGCCGAATGGGGGCCATTTTTCTTGGACTTTCCCGCACGGCCCATCCATATTGCTGTAACTGTTCAGATGATGCGTCCCCCTGCCCATGCCTATCATCGCCTTTCAGAATAGTGGGCTCTTCCACTTACATAATAAAGCAATTTTGTTTGGCGACGCTTGTCGAGAACGATTCCTTCCCGGGCCAAACGCACATAGAAGATCCAAGTCATTTACCTCTTCTACTAGGTGAGTCCTCTAGAGAGAGATTGATGACGGCTGGATCACTTGCTCACTTGTTGCTGACTCAAGCCCGAGGAGGGGTCTTATTTGAGAGACAGACACATGCATGATTGGAAGGGTATTGGGGGCTCTGGACCAGTGGATAGAGATAGTAGGTACTACTCTTTATTCAAGCTCCAATGAATGGGTTGTTGCGCACCTGCCCCGGGGCTTGAATGAATAGTGGGGACTTTTGATGGGGCTGCATGGAAAGGACAAACTGCTTCCGCTTGTTGCGTGAATGGCCGGACCCCGTGCACTAGCGATGGATGGTAGCCTCGTTGCCCAAGTAAGCTCACCCCGTCCCATTATTCCTGCCCTCTGCCCCTTGCCCGTACCCGTACCACCAGGAGAGACTCTGTCTCTATGCCGTCCCGAACCCCTACTATTCTTTGAGGTTACGCAACTACTCCAATCCTTCCTCCAGAATCCGCTTGTTCCGAACCACCTATTCATCACTAGCTTTATTCGGAACGGATCCGGAATGGGGAAGGGAGAGCTTCTAATAAATGGGCACTTCGTTCTCTGTTAGCCCCCGCTGCCGCCAGTCGGGTGATCTGGTGAGTGGAAGAGAGAGTGACAGTGGTATCACTGAGCGAAGAGCGACACGTGATTGATTGGTGATCAGGTGTGTGAGAGAGATGCAGAGAGTGATGTCGATTGATCTGCCACCTTTCCAATGAGAAAGAGATTCACGGGCATGGGTGTCAACACACCTATAGCAACACGTACGTTTACGTGCTACTCGTCACGTAAGGCTATATTAGAAGGCTATGGTATGGTGCGACCTGCTGCATATGCAGGGAACTGGACCACATGTTATCCCGGAAGAAAAGGGTGGAACAGCGCGGGTCCTACCCATACCTAGCCAGCGAGAACATGCTCCCATCCCATCCAATCTATACCATGGGTCACTTACTCTCTCCTCCTTCGAGAGGGAGCGGAACGGATCATGAGATTCGACGAGGAACAAGCCTGAGCCATTCCATCTCCCAACATTAATAATAATCCTAATTGGGGGGTCATCGAACGCTAGAGAAAGAAGGAGATGTTGTAGCGGAACCGGAAACCACTGGCGAATAGAAAGAAGGGGAAAGGTTGTTTACCCGGATCCAGAGGACGAGTCTGCGGATCAATCAGACCCGTGGAAGGAGACCCAGCCCGCGAACCAATAGTCGTGAATATCGCTTGAAGCGGGTGATTCCGTCCACCATGGAAAAGAGACAGACCTTACCAGCTCATTCGACCGCCGGGAATGATACCAACGGAGCACTTGAGCTATCTCATTCTGGTCTACTTATGCGTCTCAGAACCACCAACCCATTCGCCAGTTCTTCTATACAAAAGGGGGCTCAGTAACTCATCCAATTGAAGGGATCGGTGAATGGATTGCGGGGAAGCGGCTTTGCATGGGGGAGAGGAGGGACACCGATCCGCTTTATGTGGAATAATTGGGAGAACATCTACCCATGATGCGGCATACACGGCATCTACCCCTCCCATAATGGGATCCATGGAACCCTTACTAACTCCTCGGAATAAAGCGACTTGACTTACCTTATGCGCGCCTATTACCATTTGAGTAGGGGAACCGAAGGCCGAAGGGGCCAGGGCGGGGGGTTGGTGCTGGGAGTGCATAGCCAGCTCTATCCCCATGTCCCGGGGAGACATCTCTATCCACATTATATGTTGACCAATGGGACGAGAGAACACCTGCTTTCGATAGATAGCTTGGTGAGTCAACAACTTGTTCAGTTTGCCTCGACCCAGAGAGAGAGAAGACTCTCTTTTTCGTCGAGAGGGGAATGCCCGGAATAAGCAACCTGATTCGATTCCGGTTTCACCCGCCTATCAATTCCGCCCAACCGGGCCCTTCCATCTTTGCATTGCATGAACTATTCCTCCGGGCCCCCTAATGAATTCGATTGATTTGGAAGAATAAGAGGGCGGAACCCCAACCCCAATAATGCAACCCAACCAGATTCAAGCAACCCCCAAACTGCTAGAAGGAAGAAGAAATGACTAGCTAGATATCGCCGGATCGGGAGTTCAAGCAGTACCCAGGCGAGAACCCAATTGTATTATAGAAAGGGGGGCGTAGGCTGAGAAGAGTCTGATCATGGAACGGGTAATGCTCTAGCGAACAAGGGGTAATACCGGTGATCCGTAGAGGAGTCTGATCATGAACCCGCTTACTCCGCCTTTCCCCGGGGGAATCCATTCCCGCAATGGAAGAGTCTGATCCTGACTCTCAATACCTACTATATCAATCAGGGATTCAGTCCCGAGGATCCATTCCCGCAATGGAAGAGTCTGATCCCTGATCCCCTGGGTTCCTTCATGTAATGGCCCAATCGCTCCAACAAATGTTCCGCCCCATTAGCGGTTCATTAATATGAAACGGATGGGCGGTGGTGAAAGTCTGATCTCCCATTTATCGATTAGTAAGGGCACCAATGATTAGTAGGGAGCATATCCCCTCTCCTCATTGGATTGGGAAAGTCTGATCTCCCACCAACCAATAGTGGGGTTGTTTCTCCCCCCACGACTATTGATTAAGGGTTTCTAGTGCCCGGAGGAGGAACAAATGCAATAAGGACTGGCAGATAAACGCGGTTGGGAGAGATTGAAATGAGCGGATCAGAGGGAATAGTCTCACCTGGAACCGGGGGAACAACACCAGCAAATCGGATTGGTGGGCCCTTATTGGTTGTAATAGTAGGGGCGATGGTTCACTTGCGGCATATAGCAACTTCTTTCGATGCCGGGATATAGGAGACAGATGCTTTAGTTCCTGTGTCTAAGCAGACGTTAGTTACGGAAGAAGAAGGCTGAGTTGTATCATTCTTTAAGCTTCAAAGAAGGGGGAGAGGCCGAACTAACGAGCTTTGGATTAGAGGCCCAGTCTATCCCCGAACCAACGAGCAAGCTTTAGAGTCGTGTTTTGGGTATATAGCCTAGCCCTGCCTCTCGGGAAAGAGGAGCCCTATTTCTTATTCGGGGGGGTGCTACTAGCCTTGGTACAGGTGGGTCCAGATGACGGGTCATTAGCCAGCCAAACGAATCAATCCGATCAATTTCTAGTTGCCCTATCTATTCCCACCACTCGTTAAGACGTATGAAAGCCACCCAATCAATCAATCTTGAAGTCTGGTCCCCACCCCCCAACCCCAACCTAACACTAGAGAAGAGATCGGTAGAACAACCCAACCCACCTTATCAATGCAACCCCAACCCCCTCCTACAGAAGGTTGTTCGGCTTCTTCCCCGGCATAGCTTACAAGGAAGAAATAGAACGACCTACGGCTTCTTCCCCGTCCAATCCTATCCCCGGCCAACTTGAATTAGTCATTCTCTCCCCCACCCCCGACTATTAATGATCAATCAAATGAACGATGAACTTCCCAACCCCCCCCCATTTATTTCGATTCATCATTTCTTCCCAATTCTCCATTTAGAAAGTAGCTGCGGCCGTGAATAACTGAAATAGAAATTCCGGCTCCCACCCATTAATCAATAAAGGGGGATAGGTTTGAGTGCCTTTGAATGATAATAGGGGCGGATAGGAATAGATGTACCTGACAACCCTACCATTATTACTTGAAGAGATGGGGTTTTTGCGGTTATTATATAGAAAGGGCGATCCCAACCGCTCGAGTGTAGGCTGGAATGCCATGCCATAAAGCAGGGGCTCCCTCCGACACCTCAGCTGGAACCGCCGGGACAGATATTTAGGTACTCCTCTCGGAGAGGTGTTCGTCATCTCTGCATGGGGGGACGCCGCTTACTGCAACATCGCTCTCAAACAAAGTTGCCGGGGGATAGAGTAGTCGTTTTTGCATGAATCCGTGGCATGTCATCTCCCCCGAGATCCCAATCCACCTGCTTGTTGGAACCGCTTCTTGGAAAGTGTACATCTGATGGAAGAGATAGTTTTAGAGGGGAGAGGGGAGATGGTAAAACTGGATCTCGACCGAATCAATCGCTTTGAGGTGGCTAGAATGATGAAACTTATTTCCTTCAGGTGTCTCTCCGATCCGGCATCCCCTGATAGAGAAAAGACCCCTAATAGAGAGCAAATATTCTTTACTGACCCATTATTCTTACTCGTGGCGGTAAGAGTTCAATAGATTCCTCTCCTATTATTCGATTCCACTATTCGCCCTACCATTATTATCCAAGCCCTACTATTCTCAATTGCCTTCACCTCTATGGCTCTACCCGACATCTCCAATGAAAGAACCCGGAGCTGCTTGCTCGGATGCTTGCTACGGGTGCTTCAGGGTCTCTATCTTGATCAACTGCCTCTTCAACAGGCTCTGGAATGGGTCTTGCAATAGGTACTACAACCCTTGCTGTTCACTCTGCCGGGTGCCTCCATTCGTTCAATTGGCGCAGGATTGGGATCTTAAACAACAACGGGCTCTGCTGCTGAAGCTGCTTACTCAAGGTGATAGATTCTGCTAGTGGCACTGAATCTGGGTCACCTGGAACCTTAGCTAGCTCTGGATCCCGATCCGGAACACGCTCTGAAACGAGAGGATCTGAAATGGGCTCTCGAACTACTGGAAGGGATGCAAGGCGATATGTCGGTGAATTAACCCATTATTCGACCGGATCGAAAAAGGGAACTGATCAAGCTGGGTCTTCAACAGAATCAACTCAATCAACGTCTATTATATACGTATTAACAAATTCTCTTCCAATTAGAGCCAGATTCCCCTACTATTAAGATAGTAGACTGTCCCTTTTTGTTCAAGGTCGGGAAGAAGAGTTTAGGCCCATTCTCCAGAACGATCGATTGGGGCTTCTGCATAATGGTTACATGGAGATTCGAGCACCAAATCTCTCGGTCAACTGGTATGGGAAAGAGATGCTAGTGACCGCTTGCTCAATGGGTAAAGCCGTTTGTTCTTCTGTCGACCGCATCCGATCCGCCCACTCCCAGATGAATGGTTAACGGGTTAAACTCTGGGAGGGATTCAGGACCGATTCTTAGAGAGAGCGGAGTGGCTGTGGCTTAGTCCCGAGATGATGGAGCAGTTGCTACTACGTATGTAATAAGACTCTACCTCTGGAGCTCCTGATTGATTGGTGAACTTATGAAAGCTTATTTGAGTCGCTCTCCCCGGTCCGAGACGAATGTTTGAATATTGGAGAATGGATGGGCAGGTGGGATTCTGAGTTCGATTGCTCTGGCTGGTGATCACCAGCACCTGACACTACCAATCGTGAAAGGCTTTATTTACCACCAACCGTGCTAGAAAGGGTAATGGGGGCCGTTGCGCCACTATTACTAATAGAGCGAGTCGAATACTACCACTAACGCCAATCGAAGAAGGCTTTTATTACTGAAGGGAGGGGAATTGAAATTGGAAGGCAATTTAGTGTTAGTGATTGAACAAAGCCCATAGAATCTCGTTCTCCTGGACCCAGATGATCCGGATTACCAGGAACCCCCAGAGAATCAAATTTCCGTAAACAGGATCTATCAATATGGAAATTATCCGATATAACAAGGGCAATCGGTTCAAGCTATCGAGTAATGGCCAAAGCAACAGATGGGCCACTATCAGTTCTATCTAGAAAGCCACCACTAATGGAAGGGAAAAGAAATCAGTCATTGATGGAAGGCTTGTACTACCCAGGCTATTAAGTGGCTCTAGCCTCTGGGAGAGCACTACCAACCAAATGGAAGATATCTGAGGCTTAGGATAGATAGATGGATGGATAGGCAGTAAGCAATAAACAAAACTAGGGAAGGGCCCTTATCTCGTTAATAAGGGGAATGGAACCAGATCTGGTATACCGGCTAACATTAATAGCTGATAAGCACTTCAATCTATAGAAGGCCCACCGAGGTAAGCAGGCCCTAGAAGCAGTTCACTCCTAGGAAGCAGCTCGGTACCTGGGGGAACAGCATTTACTACCAACCGTGAAAGAAGGGGAACTGGTATCTCTATTCACTTGTATGCTCGCCACTAGATCGACTAGCCGCCAAGGGATTGTATCCAGCAGTTACCTCCCACTTACTCAAGGCTAGAACAGCCCTCCCACCAACAGCTTCCGCTGGGGGAATCTAGATCTCACAAACCTAGTAGCTGGCTCCGCTACCAACCCCATCTCGGGAAGGACTAGACTAGACTAGATAGGAATGTCGGACAGAAACTGGTAATCGATAGACAGAAACTCGCAACCCCTGGTTCACCGCCACTAGAAGGCGCTGTAGGTGTTAATGCGTATATTGATAGAAGAGGGATGGAACCTAGAACATAGGGAGAGGCTACGTACTGGCTATGGATAGTAGGATCCAGATCTCATAGACAGACAACTGGGGATCGCCAACCATCTATTCATATAGCATTGATAGGGGGAATCTGCGGTTAACAGAGACCAATCGAATTATAGAGAGGCCCTTTACTCGATACTAGCAAAGCTATTGCTATTCACTACCAGGAGATACGGATCGAGGAATCGGAACTTGTTCCAGAACTAACAACCATGATAGAAAGGCTAACCGGGCCCGCAACGCCGGTACCAGACTTGCAAATACTGTTTTTACTAGTGTGCTCGCTACCAGACGAATAATAGATAGTTAGGGTCTACCACCACTATCTAGACTTGGGGACTAGCCACTACCAACCGGACTGCAAAGCCAAGGGATAGAATAGAAGCGACTAACAAGGCCACCGAGATAGAGGCTAGAACGTAGAGGCTACTACCTATAGGATATGAGGTACCAAGAACAGATATGGAATGAAGGGACGGACAGATACTTGCAACCACTACTAGGAGAGGATCACATAGAAGGGAATGGATTTCACTAGACCTCTCATCTGGTTCATGCCACTGGAAGACTCTCATCTATTGAATTCAATCTACAGAGAGAGAGCTAGAAGCAGAGGCATGGAAATAGAGTTGGTTCGAGTCAGGGAGGGCTACTCCTAGAACAGCAACTTGATAGACTTTACTAGTTTATCCACTTGGAGAGGCATCTAACTGGTTGCGCTGCTACCGCCACTAGAAGCTGGAACTTAGAGAGCTCCCTATAAGGGAAGAAGGATATTCTATAACAGGTAATGGATGGACGGATACTCGCAACCGAGCGACAGGGAAGGCCACTACCAATAGCCACTGGCTAGAGATAGTAAGATAGCGATTGATAGATAGATCTAGATCTCATAGACAGACAACTGGAATACTAGCTGAAGTTACGGGTATTCTATCTACTGCAAGTTACGGGTATTCTAACAGCAACTTGAATTACTGTTTCTACAAAAGAGTAGGGGGAATGAGGAACTGGAATAACAGCAACTTGAGGCCACCACCATATGGTTTAGTTACTTGTGTCTCGCAACTTACTACGGGTCTACCGCCACTATCTAAACCTGGGACAGATACTCGCGACAGAGAAGGCCACTACCAATAGCCACTATTCTATCTACTGCAAGTTGAGGGTATTCTAACTGGAAGGTATTCTATCTACTGATAAGGGATGCTCGCTAACAGATCGAGGACTCGAAGAACCCCAGTCAAGAGATACTGTTTTTACTAGTATGCTCGCTAACAGATCCAAGACTCGAGGAACAGCCACTTGATATACTGTTTATACTAGTACCTCGCTACCAAGCAAAAGCAACCGACCCAGTAGAAGAGAGAGGCACTGGAAATAGAGATAGATAGATGGATAGATAGTTGTGTATGACAGAAACTCCCAACCTGGGATGGCAATATCAGATACCAAGAACAGAGAGATACCGAAGAATCAAGGGTATGACGGAAACTCGCAACCGAGCGACAGAGGAGGCCACTAACAAACGGATACGAGAAACTGCCAACCAGAATCAAGGGTATGACAGATACTGGCAACTCACCAATACATTTACTTGCCTCTCACCGCAACCCCCTTATACTCCCACATAGATTACTGGAGGGAGAAGGCATACAAAGTACTAGATCTCATAGACAGAAAACTGGCTACTGGACGGGCACCAAGAATATTGCTTGTTAATGCGTCTATAGTCTAGTATCGAGGTTGGGAATGGACCTGATTCAGGGGAAACCTTCCTCTTTCATATACGTGTCAACTACTCGAGACTCTCAATTCGAGATCGAACTGTAGGGCAGAATTGGGTTTGCTCGCCGGGGTTGGAGCAAATTGATGGGTTCGAAACATGCTTCCAAGGCGGAAAAGGGTTTGCTTGCTTGCTTGCCGGGGTTCGAGCCTTTATTAATTTGGGTCGAATTCTTTCTCGAGCTCTAGAGGGGGGTGAGTCACTTTGTAAGCTATATGGTGAAGCGAGCTATTATATACGTATTAACAACTTCGATTTCCCCATTCCTGAAAGAGAGCTGGTTTTACCGATCTGTCACTTTTACCGATCTGGCAAAAGGAGGGATAGTCTTTATACCCGAACTTTCTTACTACCCTTCATCCGCCTCACAAACTAGTGGAGAGGTCAGAAGTTGTTGATACGTATATAATCTAGAATGGGCCAATCTGAACCTTTCATTCGGGATAGAAATGGGGTAAGTATTCGCCCTCCTTCAATTACGAGCCCTACCTACTATTCCTTTCGGTGGAGTGGTTTCAAGGGATAGTGGGGTTGGTTGTGCCCGTATATTCCTTCCCCACCCACCGCCCTGGGGAGGGGAGGGATTGCCCTACTATTGTAATAAGGGGGGAGAGGTTTCTTTATAAAGAGATTGGTTCATTATTCAAGTCCCACCCATACCTAGGTTCTCGAAAGCAAGTCGAGACTGCTATTGAAGGGGATGGGTGGATTCATATGCGGGATCGAGGGATACGGTTATTGGTAAAGGGGAATGATATAGAAATAGTGAATGAAAGGCCAGAAAGAAGGATTGAGTGCTAACGCCGTAGTATTTCCCATAAGGCATTGCTTGATTCATGCAATAATCGCGGTTCTCCCCTCGCTCGATTGAGGAAATCATTGAATGAGTCTATACGCCTCCCGGAGTCGCTATACTATATGCCCCCTGCCGATTGACCCCGGGAAGTCTATACTATACGCCCCCCTTATTAGTAATCCCCGGCTTTTCCATAATTGGATGCTTGGTTGAGGAGCCCAGTTGTTTTTAGTTGCCTACCCATACCCAGGGACCCTGGTTCAATCGGGGAGTCAGCCAGCCAACCCTGGGACTGATGAATTAGTCAACCCACCCGTTTCGATGAGTAAATTGAATAGTATAGCAGGGGTGCGGTGCCCGACGCTCAAATTGCTGAGTTGCCGCCCCCGCAATTCAAATACTTCATTCAGATCCTCCGCTTCCAGAAACAAAGGTGAACATACTCGAATCAAGGTGAGCCCGCTCCCACTTCATAAGGGAATTAGCGAACCATACCATGATTGGCACATTGGAATGAGATGGAGCAGCTGCAACATGAATATTGGTAACATCTGATTCTCCAGTCGCAGCTAGTGCTTCTCCAGGGGTAGCCGCCGTAGACTCAGCGGCATCAGGGGCCTTGGCGAGCCCTTATCTGGAACCCTTATTCATATAGAACATGGCTCGAAGTTTACCCTTGCCCCTTTCCCATCCATATAGGCGCTAGGCGCCGGACTCCTCGGGGAAGCCATCAAGTGGGTACGAGTGCTCCCCAGTAGCAGTGAAAGATTCGGACCTATGAGGCCCAACAAATGCCCTCTTTCATGAATCAATTAAAGGTAATTAGAGGAAGGGGTGCTACGATCCTCAGTTCCAAAGGGTTCCTCACCCCTGTGCACCTGGATCGAAGGAGGAATTAATGAGAATAGGGGATGAGTCACGAATAGCTTGAGCCTTCTCCTCTCTTTTCAAGGAGTTGTTAATACGTATATAGTATCCCGAGTATTTCCCTCTAAGGCAAATAATGATATACGGGCATTCATTACTCATTAGCGCTTTAATCCCGAGCCGCGTGCGTGTCTTTCTGAAATCGAAGTGAAGCATCCCATCACCTTTTCTATAGAATAATTCCTCGAATCCCAGGAATGGGATAATCTCAGGCATCGGACGGCGAGGTGTGGGTCCATACGTAACATAGTCCGGGGAAAGGGAAGGAGGGCATATTAGAGAATATACAGAATATTCTACCTATTGAATTGCTCGCCCATTCGTAGAACTAATCGCTTCCAGGTGCTCCCAGCCCCACCCCATGAGTCAATAGTAGAAGCGCTCATCGATTCAAACGAGTGGAAGTGAAAGAAAGCAAAGAAGAGGCCCTCCCGCCTTGGATAATAATGGGCAATAGTTCCTGCACCCCAACAATTGGTGCTGCTCTCCCGACACCAGAACCCCCGTAGTTTCAGCCCCCTTTTCCATAGAATTCCCCTATTACCATCATCATTTAAGGGCACGCTTACAAAGTGACTCACCCCCCTCTAGAGCTCGAGAA
>Ga0181465_101116_pt1 | contig 11560 bp, 8 predicted proteins | sample InSIn3gowninarea_FD_119076 | JGI IMG/M metagenome (GOLD analysis project Ga0181465, IMG submission 119076) | Clean room microbial communities from NASA Spacecraft Assembly Facility at Jet Propulsion Laboratory, Pasadena, California, USA -... ... | reverse complement strand
ATACATAGGTTGCGCTAAAGGAAGTTGTGTATACATGAAGGTTGGCTTCATTGAAGAAGCGTATATAGTTTGACACATGATTTTTGATGTTATAGTTGGTTTTGGCTTTTGATGCACTGTTCTAGGTTCAAATCTATGTATTGGTTACAATGTTCTATCTGTTCCAGTTGATTGGTTAAATTTGATTAAGTTTGAATGAATGGATGATTTAGTTGTGTCATAGGTTTAGTGATTGTTTGATTCAGTTTGTTAGAGGTTTCAGTGATTGATTGATTCAGTTATGGTTGATTTAGAGATTGATGATTGGTTTCAGTTATGTCAGATATTGATGATTGAGTTTCAATGATTGGTTTTGATGGTTGTATTGTAGTGGTGATTGATTTTGAGCTTCAATGTTACTAATGGGTCCAGTGTGAAAATTTGATGAAACGAGGCCTTCATGTGTATTGTTGTGTAATCGGAGCATCTAGTTTGAAAATTTATGAAACATGGTCCCTAGAAGAAGAGAGAAGGTTGTATCCTTCTATAGGCTGGTGCCTACATACTAGTAAACACATTGGCTAGTACAAGAGCTAGGGGGTTGTGGCTCCCTTCCAGTAGAAGCTGGAGAACAAGAGAAGGTTGTAGCCTTCTGCAGGTGGGTGCCTGCATACTGGTATGAGTCTGCACCAGTAAAATATTGTAAACAGATTTTATTATTATTAAAATAAGACATAAATGACAGCAGCAGGTGGTTTTCACCCACATTGGGTTTCCACCTTAAATCTTGTTGTTCATGTGTGATGGTTTATTCTGTGATTACTGCACATTGTTACTATTTAATGTTTAATGAAGTACTGATGCACTATTTAAACATCAACATATGATGTATTAATTGAATCATGAGTTCAGTGGATATACGATGGTTTCCTTATGAACAGTGCATCAAAAGCCAAAACCAACTATAACATCAAAAATCATGTGTCAAACTATATACGCTTCTTCAATGAAGCCAACCTTCATGTATACACAACTTCCTTTAGCGCAACCTATGTATACCTCTAAAGATACTGAACCATAAAACCTTTTAACCACAAAGTGTAGCAATCAGTGACATTCTGAAGATCTACTGTCAATTTACAGAGTTCTAAACAGATAGCAGCAAGGGTCACCCTTCTTACTCAATAAATCAATCAATCAAATACAAACTCTTTATGCATTCAGTTTTACTTTTAGATCTAAGAAGACTTCATTGACAGATAGTAGTAAAATAGTAGCATTGATCTGATAGATTAGTCATCCTTAAACATCAAGCTTTTCTTTTGCATACTCTACTCGGAAGATCCAAACCAGCATGTATACGCACCTTCACCAAAGCGAACCAGCTTACAGATATGAAAATACTTACTTATAACTTTGCTACAATTCCAGACTTCAAAAATACCTAGATCATCACATATAAGGGATAAAACATGCATTAGAAATTAGGTCTAGCCTATCCATTATGAGATCACATAATGATAATTCATTATGATCCCGATCCATCATTATATCTCATCGATAATCAAACACTCAGGTGAATACTTAGTTCAGATCAAGCAAAGCATCAGAAATCCATAACATGCATATTTTCTTTTGATTTAACACTTCATAAGGCATTCATTACATCTGCCCTTAGCCCTTTGATATTCTCCTCCTTATATAGTTTTAGCCTTTCTCAATACCTCGAATTAAAACAACACTTAGAGCCTCTGGTATTCTTAGATGAGATCAAATAACTGTTACTCCACACAATATTGTGGGCTAATACCATGGTATTGACCCTTGGTATTATTTCACCTTGATTTCCTTAAATTTTCATCCCATACACGCTTTTTCTTCTATGAAACTTCATGCATATGTATATTCTCTTTTTGTACAGTGAACCCACGTATACAACTTAGCATACCTGAAAAATGTCCTTTTTCTTCAACTTCTTGATTTTGATTTGTAATCCTTTGTTCCTTCATCATATTCTTTTGTACCATTACTTTGTTCCCTCTGAATAGACCTATTATAATGTGATTTTCCATTGTACATTACTTCTAAACTGATTCCTTTGAACTACCCTGCATTTTGTCACATTTGGAAACACAACTTCCATGCATTCTATCACATTTGATATCTCTCTTGTAGATTCATATAGTTACGTAGATTCATCTAGTTACCATATACAAGTGAGTTGTTTTGCCACAAGTGGGTTGCCATCAAGTACAACACATGTATCATAATCCCAACAAGTATATCTTGTCACATTTCTCCATGTTATTCTATAAGACCATAACTCTTCCAACAACCTATAAGACAAGTCCCCATGACTTAGCTGCACTGTTTTAGTGGAATGGACTCTAAGACTTTGTTAGTAGATTCAACCTATCCATTTTCCTAAGGGTGGTATGGGGTAGATTATGGTGCTTAATATGTTATTGTTCAGTAATAGCCTTTACTAGTTTGGAAGTAAATTGTGTCCCCTAATTGGTTACAATTTCTTTAGACACCCCAAACTGAGTGAAGATGTCGTCAAAAAGGAAATCTAGAACAAACTTCTCATTAGAAAAATGTAAAGAGTTAGCTTCCACCCACTTTGTTACATAATTAGTACATACTAATATATACCTCTTCTTCTTGGACATAGGAGAGATAGGCTCTACAAAATCTAATTCCCACTTTTCAAAAGGCTCTATCGATATCTAAGTTTGAAAAGGAATCTCATTTCTTGGAACAAACCTTCCCATTCTTTGGCAAGAATAAAAACTAGAGACAAACTTCTTGGCATCCTTAAAAAGAGTGGGCCAATAATAACCCGAATGTAGGACCTTGCAAGCTGTTCTTTTTTCTGCAAAATTCCCACCACAGAGTTCAATGTGGAAATATCTCTAGACATCATATATTTCATCTTCCTGTACACACCTCTTTATGGTAAGATCAGGTCCGATGCGGTACAGGTCTCCCTCTATCCAAGAATAGTTGGCACTCCGCTACCCAATATTATGTCTTTCCTTGGTGGATAAATTTTGTGGAAACTTTCCTGATACCAAATAGTTAGCCACGTCAGGAAACCAAGGAGTATGTGTCAAAATACAAAATAAGTTCTCATCAAGAAAGTCATCTAGAACTGGAAGTGGAGCAGTGTCTTGTGAAACATTCATTCAGGACAATAAATCTACAACTGAATTATCCCGTATAGGCCTATCAATCACAATAATATTAAATTCCTGAAATAAGAGTTACCATCTAGTAATTCTTCCATTAGTGATTGGATTATTCATAAGGGATCTAATAACAAAGTGATCTGTATGGACGAAAATTTTGTAACCAGTAATATAGTGCCTAAATTTATTGATAGCATGGACTACTGCTAGTAATTTGTTTTCAGTAACAATGTAATTTAATTCTTCATATGAAATACTTTTGCTAACAAAATAAATAGCATAAGGAATGTGTTTCTTCCTTTGTCCTAGCACAACTCCAAGAGTTGTATCTAATGCAATGGTAAAAATGCGAAAGTGAGAGACCAGTTAGGCCCTCTCAACTGTGGAGAAGTTAACAAATTGTCATTCAATACCTGAAAAGAGTTTTGAAAATTAGCATCCCATAAAAAATCAACATCTTTAGTGAGAAATTTAAGCATAGGTGCAACAATTTTAGTAAAATTTTCAATTAATCTCCTATAATACCCTGCATGTCCCAAAAAAATGTTTACCTCCTTTTGTGACGTTGGGATTGAAATGTGTGAAATTACCTCAATTTTTAGAGGGTCAACTTTTATACTTGTTTTTGACACATGGTGACCCAAAAAAATCCCTTCAGTTTTCATTTTTCATTATTGAGAACCATATGAGTTTCTTGACAACGAATCAAAACTTCTTCTGAGTCTTCTAAAGCCTAGTGGAATTCATTTCCATACACTATGAATTCATCCATATACAGTTCCACACAATCATGTATAAGATTAGAAAATATAGCTAAAACAACCCTCTAAAAAGTAGTTGGAGTGTTATACAAGCCAAATGGAAGAACTATGTAAGCATGGGTACCCCGTGGGCACGTAAAAGTAGTCTTGTTTTGGTCTTCTAGGGCTATTTGGATCTGATTGTAACCATTATACCCATCAAAGAAGGAGAAATATTTTTTCCCTGATAGAGTATCAAGCACCTAGTTAATAAAAGGCAGGGGAAAATAGTCCCTCAAAGTGGCTTTGTTCGGCTCCCTATAATCAACGAAATCCTCCATTTCCCATTTTTCTTGCAAACTACCACCAAAGGAGATATCCATTTACTGTTAGAGATGGGGTATATTAAATTTGCACTCAAGAGTTTTTGAAATTCATATTTGACAATTTCTTTGAGGGATGAATTCTTTCGTCTTTGTGGTTGTCTTAGATTCTTGACCTCTTCATTAGTATAAATATGGTGTATGCAAGTATTGGGATGAATTCCTTTCATATCTAGATAATCCAAAGCAGATAAGCCAAAGTGTTTTTGGATCATGTCTATTACTTGTTGTCTTTGTTCTGTACTTAAATTTGTACCTACATACAATGTTTTTCCAAAACTGATTTCAATAGGTTGGGTGCTTGCTTCTATGTTTTCTTCTAAGGCTGCAATAGTAAATGATGCAAACACAACAAGATAATAAGTTTCCAAAAACTCATTTCTGAAAACAACATATTCTATACAACTTATATGAGATAAGAATTCTTTCAAAATGTGTTCTAATTTTTCTTGAAGCCCTCTTGATTGTTCTAAAGTTAAAAAAGGAAGAATGCAGTCTTCTTGCCCATAAGAATTTTGTAGCCAAAGAGGCGCTTCAACGGCTAATTAGGTAGGTGGAAAGATAGTCAATCTTTGGATTTGTGACCCATTAGAAATATTCATGTTCCCAATTCCGCACTGAATGACAGCATCAATAGTGGCAAACCAAGGCCAACCTAGAATTGTTGGGTGTCCACGTTTGGTAGTTTTTAGAGAAATTACTATAAGATTAATCGAATATTACCAGAAATCTATTGTTACCACCACATCTTCTAGGACCCAAATAGGTTTAACGATCGAATTATCTTCTAATTCCAACACAATGGGTGTGGGCCTGATCTCCTTTAATTGCACCAATGTCATAGTGTCAATAGTCATCGCATTGATGGCTTCCCCCATATCTACGAGAGTATTAGGCAGAAAAGTTCCATTAATTTCTATGCTTGGCATTGGGTTCCCTAGATCAACATATCTTGGTGGTAGTCGAGATATCGTTTCTGACATTTGGATTATTACTTTGATAGTCTCATTATTACTGGAGAATCCACAGTAAAATCCATTTTTCGTCAACGTTTCAAATCCCAATCAGGATCCATCATCAGGACTATTTGAATGCTTGATAGTAGAAGAGCTTAATTGAAAGATTTAAATAGTAATGAGGAGAGCAGATTTAAAGATGAGATGAATGTTGGCTATTTTAATAATATTAATTGTAGAGTTTTGAACAATTATTTTTGATTAATTATTGATGAGTTTATTAATTGATTTAAATTGTTATAAATTATTATTATGCTAATCATTATTATAATTAAAATTAATTAATTTTAATATTATTAACAATTAATTAATTTTAATATAGTAGTTATTATTAATTTTAATAATTATTCTACTAATACTATATTAAAATTAATAGTAATCTTAGTATATTGTATTTAATATTTAATATAGTATGTGAAATATTTATTATTAATATATATTGGTATTTAATGAATAGTAATATTAATGTATTGTATTAATATTAAAATTAAAATTAAAATTACTTAAAATATATTAATATTAATATTAACTGATATAAATAATATTAAAAATCAATATTACTAATTACTAATTAATTAATAATAAATAATTAATATTAATAATTAAAATAGTAATCAATTTTTTTTTACCAGGACATGTTTAATTTTTAAATAGTTTAACTAATTAATATATTTATTAATAGATTTTAATTAATACTTAATAATACCAATTTATAATACTTGTTAACGATAATATTAATATCTATTATTATGATTATACTTAAATTATTATAACAATGCTACAAACTACTTAATTATTAAAATGGGAGAGGGAAACCTACCACTGATTGCTATACCTGAGATGTATTGGTGACCTTAATTTCTCTGATAAGGGGAAGCCAGCTTCCACTAATCTCCATACCATTGTCTCTGTTTAGATTACACAGATGTTTGATAATTTCAAGAGCTTCTCTAATCTATCGCCTATGATGTTGTTCTTCCCTTGCGACAATTGAGGCGTTTTCCAAACATACATGGTGTTTAGTTTTTGAGGAGTGTTCTGCCAGGGCTGAAGTATGGGATCTTTCATTTCTAATATTAGCTCCATATGTTCCTTGAGTCTTGTTTGCAAGGAGCGACCTGTTTCACCAATGTAGCTTTTTCCACATGAACAATCTATTTTATAGACTCCCTTATGTTGATGTCTATCAATACTATCCTTGACTGACCTCATACCTTGCTTAATAGTTCCAGGTGCTGAGAATTTCATGTTTATGTTTTTCTTCCTTAGGATTTTGGCAATATTATCTGTTACTCCATGAATATAAGGTAGAAATACCCTACCACAGTGAGGTTGGTCTTAAGCCTTAGGTTCATGAGATAACATCCTTCTTTTAGCTTTCTCTATTGATCTTTTAATCTCTTTTTCTTTGTAGCCTATACTATGAAAAGTTGAGAATAAATGCTCGTTCTCTTCATTTAGAGTGTTTAGTACACCAAACTTCTGGGCTGGGTGATGATGGGAATCAGTGTGTAGGTAGCTTTCTATGTGGGTTGACTTCCTAAAAACCTTATGCCCTAAAGAGCCATCCTCTTTTCTGTTGATGAGTACATCTAAAAATGGGATGCTCATGTTTTCTTCAAGCTCCATAGTAAATTTTATTTCTGGAGAGATAGAATTTAGGTGAATAAAAAACTTGTCAAGTTCTATTTTACCATGTGTCCATTTTATATTGGTATCATCGACGAATCACTTCCACCAAGTTGGCTTCAAAGGGTATGATTCAAGGGCTTTCTTTTCAAAGTATTCCATGTATAAGTTGGTCACTATTGGCAAAAAGGGGGATCCCATTGCCACACCAAATGTCTGCTCATAATATATTCCTTGGAAGGTGAAAACAGTTGATCACAAGTAGATTTCGGCCAATTTTGTAGTTCCCATATCAGTAACTTCTTTTATAACTTGAATGGCCTCATAAAGAGGAATATTGGTGAATAAGGACACTACGTCAAAACTAACAAGGATGTCATCACGTTGTATTCTCTCATTTTTAATAAGATTCACAAAATCATGGGAGTCTTTGATGAAAGAATTAGTATTTCTGACAAGGGGCTTAAGGATTTTTGCAACATACTTAGCGAGTTCATAGGTTGGGGAACCAATGGTATTAACTATTGGTCTAAGAGGAACCCCTTCTTTATGAATCTTGGGTAACCCATAAATTCTTGGGATAGTTTCACAAGAAGGGATTAATTTTTTTTTTAATTTATTCTCAAGGTTGGAATCTGAAATTGTCTTTTTTACCTCCTTCATAATTTTGGGGATGGGATTATTACTCAGCTTCTTAATCTTGAGTTCAAAGTAATTTTTCCTAGATACGAATGAGGTCATCGCAAGCCATAGAAACTAAAAATATACTTGTTGATAATTTACTATGGTTCTGCCCTTGAGACTGATAGTCTTTTCATGTGATGAGTCCACCTTTCTCTTAGCCTCAACTAATAAATTCTCACACTACTCCCATGGTAGCAGGTTTCCTTGAAAATCCCAACAACTAGGCAGTCTTGCTCTAGTTCTCTGGTCAAAATTAGAGTTGAACATTGCAACCAAATTTACCAACATATTCAACTTTATCCCTTCATTCTGTTTTCTAGATCATTTTTGCAACTTCCATAATCACATCTATCCTGTCAATGATGCCCATTGCCCTGAATTCATCACTTGAATTTTCATTGAGGTACTTGATAAATTTCTCAGCAGTATTGCCTTTTTTTTCTCCAAACAATTTTAGGTGTTCCCATATATTCTTTATCTCATATATGATATCATCCTAGATTGGTTGCCTAGGTTCAACGAGGGACATTTTTCCCTTCAACATGTTCTTTAGTGCTTTAATCTCATCTTGTGCCACCTAATATTTGTTGTTTATTTGCTACACATTTGCTTGGGTGGACTGGAAATGTTCCTTCTTGTTTGCAAGCATGGGCTTGGTGTTTTGCACTTCGATTTGAATCTTCTTAACCTCACTCTCTCATAGTTTCATATCAGTGAGAGCCTTGGTTAATTGCTTAATAGGTTTTTTTAGGTTGTCTAGCACAATCACAACATAAATACGAGAATCAATTCTTTGTTGCAGCTTTGTTACCATCAATTTGAGGACTACCACCTTGTTATTTCTTTCTATCAATTACTTGGCTAAGATTTCCTTCTCATTTTCTACCTGAGCCAACTCTTTGGTTTGTACATGCTCTACAACAGGGATTTTAACTTATTGCCTTAATGACTAGATCTCTGACTATGAGCCTTTAATGATAGCATATATTGAAACTTTATGATTTGAGTCGACCCGCATTTTGATAGCTAACTCCTTAAGCCTTCACTTTCAGATGGAGGGATCTCAAATTGATTTTTTTCCTGCTTTATTTTAGTACGTACCTTCTCCAAAAGCTTCTTAGCCTTGCAGATGGTCTAGCCTCCCTTACTTAACTCACTATAAATAATCTCCCTTGCCTGCCTATGAAAATTGATCTTGTCCTATAAGGGGATAGTAGTCATATCCATAAACAAGTCCAATGTTCTGAACCATGGCCCAAATGGGAGGGATTGCACTTAAGGGTGATACAATGAGAACTTCATCTGATTTCTCTCCAAGTCCATGGTAGCTAAAATCCTGGTTTAGTAGGAAATTGAATGAGAAGCTAGTTGTGATAAAATATCATCCCTAATTTTCTTGTTTTTCTCCTCTATCATCTACCCTTCCTCCCATTTGGGGCTTACTGCTCATGTGCTTCCAATAATATTTATACCTAAGTTGAATTGGAGGTGAAAGTTTGTTGTGGATCCTTTAATTGCAACTAGAAGCCTGGTTGATTTATGTTCCTCTCGGTAAATTCGACCTCAATATCCTCCTTAGTCTACTCCTGGACATTTTCTTGATTAGTTGAGGATGCATCCTCCCTCACGATATCTACTACCTTATCAATACTCCTCCTCTACTTTTTTTCCTTTGTGTTTAATGTCTCAAATTCCATCTATGTATTGATGGGCCATGAATAAAAATTAGCCTTCCATTCCATTTCAAGTTTATATTCATGTTCATAGGTAGAGGCATTAATATCTATACATCTGCTAGATATGATACCATGAAGTATTAGTAGAATAATTATTAAAATTAATAATAATTACTATATTAAAATTAATTAATTGTTAATAATATTAAAATTAATTAATTTTAATTATAATAATGATTAACATAATAATAATTTATAATAATTTAAATCAATTAATAAGCTCATCAATAATTAATCAAAAATAATTGTTCAAAATTCTACAACTAATATTATTAAAATAGTCGGCATTCATCTCATCTTTAAATCTTCTCTCCTCATTACTATTTAAATCCCTCAGTTAAGCTCTTCTACTATCAAGCATTCAAGCAGTCCTGATGATGGATCCTAATTGGGATTTGAAACGTTGACAAAAAATGGTTTTTATTGTAGATTCTTTGGTAATTTCAAAAGATATAAACCATAAATGTCTTAAATCGAAAATCATTTCCCTATACAGAGGGGATACATGGAGTGAAATAATTTGACTCGAAAAATTTAGAGTGAAGATAGCAAGAAGAGCTGCAGACCTGCATTTTCTTAAAAACTGTCATGATAATAATCTCATTCCCCCATTTGCACAAATTAATCATATATTACATAACAAATATAATAGCAAGGCATTTTTTCAACTAAGAATTTCTCTAATCTGGGCAGAAATTAAGAGGGGTAGGGCTTCTTTGGATAATCTTGCATGCTCAGTGCTCTCAGCACACCTAAAACTAGCCAGCAACATCAACAAGGATCTCTGGTCTATTATCGATGCTAGGGCCGCTCTGAAAGCCATTAATGAAGGACACATCGCTCAAAAAAGACAGCACAAGAAATTGTCCAACTTATTAAACAGGTCACATTATAAAGATGAAAAACTGAACAATGCCATTGAGATTTCGACAGACTCAGAAGGACTAGGCTCTATAAGAATGAACTCAAATGATAACATTCTGAGTCACGGTTCATCATCAGACAAAGGTTCATCAGGGTCGGACAAAAACGCAAAACTTACAGAAGTCCAAACAACTAATTTGGACACAGGTGACAATGGCAAAAGTGTAGATAACGATTATCAAGTTTTGAACAGTGGTAATGTTCAAGATGCAGTTGGCAGCATTAATCGGGTCAGGGGTAATGCACATAACGTAGGCGATATTGGCAACAATTCAGACAATGTTTACATCAATAATCATACGTAGCATGACACTGTGCACAACATTAATTGGCATAACACTGCTAGCAGCATTGATGGATTAGACAGCGATAACATTGGCAACAATTCAGATAGCGTTTACATCAATAATCATTTGCAGAATCAAGTTTTAAGCATTGTGGGCAACATTAAGAGTAATTCGTGTAATGTTGATGATAGCATTAATGGATTAGACAGCGATGACATTAATCACACGTAGAATCAGGTTTTAGTTAACGGTAATATGCATAACACTGTGGATAGCATTATGCATAATGCTACTAGCAGCAGTAATTAATTAGAACACGATAACATTGGCACCATAATTAACAATAATCAGGGTTTAAACAACAATAATGCGCATAATGATTTGGACAAAGGTAATACGCATAGCACAGATGAAATTGGAATTAACAACAACAATCAGGGTTTAGACAACAATATCCGTTATGGGAGAAATCAGTCTTCAGGTATCACCTCTGAGACAAAACTAAAAAGAAAAGTGGTAAATTTATCTTCCCAAGAATTAGATCCTGGAGTCATTAGTGTCCTCAGCAAAGGTTTGGGATTTGGAGTTGCTCCTAAAAACCTTCCTATTGAGAATATGATATGTAGCATAGAGGATGGGATTAATAACCCTCCTTTGGAAGATAAGGAAACATTAAGAGAAGAGTTCTCCCTCATTATGAGAAAGGCCAAAACTCCCAAAAGTAATTTGAGTAAAGAAGAACAAAGAGCCTTCAAATCCTTTTCGAACAATGATAAAATTGTGGTTCTTAAGGCATATAAGGGAGGAGCAGCAGTAATCTTGGACAAAGAAGACTATGTATGCAAAATGAATGAACACCTAAGATGTGGTAGTTATAAGAAGCTGAGTAATAATCCCATCCCCAAAATTATGAAGGAGGTAAAAAAGACAATTTCAGATTCCAACCTTGAGAATAAATTAAAAAAAAAATTAATCCCTTCTTGTGAAACTA
>Ga0181465_100963_pt1 | contig 11561 bp, 13 predicted proteins | sample InSIn3gowninarea_FD_119076 | JGI IMG/M metagenome (GOLD analysis project Ga0181465, IMG submission 119076) | Clean room microbial communities from NASA Spacecraft Assembly Facility at Jet Propulsion Laboratory, Pasadena, California, USA -... ... | reverse complement strand
CTTCTATTCGGCTTATTTTAACAAAGTGACCGACTGTGGCTGCTTCGGCGACGCCATTAAACTTACCCCGTGGCAATCGTTTACCAAAGACGTAGTGCTACTGATCATGATCGTAATTCTTATTGCGGGTAAACGCTATATTCCGCTTCAGAAAAACTATAAAATGGCCGGTATAATGGTGGCAATTGCTACCGTACTTTCGCTGGCAATTGGAATGTATGCAATTCTGCACGAACCGATCATCGATTTCCGCGCCTATGCTGTGGGTAAAAGCATTCCTGCGCAAATGAAACCGTCTGAACCGCTTCGCTACAAATACATTATGGAGAAGAACGGCGAAACCAAAGAATTTACCGACTACCCAACCGATACAACCTGGGTATATAAAGAAATGGTAGCCCTAAACCCGGATGCAGGTCCGAAGATCACTGATTTCAGCGTTTGGAACGACGAAGGCACTTTTACAGAAGAGGTATTTACCGGCAACAAGCTTTTGATCCTGGTGCAGAATGTAGAGAAAACCGACAAGAACGCTTACGCTGAAATAAACAAACTGGTAGAAAGTCTGAACGGCGCTCCGCTTAAAACCTGGGCTCTTACTTCCAGCAACCGCCAGGAATTCGACGTTTTCCGCCACGAAGTAAACCTGGCGGTTCCATTCTATTTCACCGATGCTACTGTGCTTAAAACCATGATGCGCTCCAACCCGGGAATTATGCTTTTGAAAGATGGCGTAGTAGTTGGGAAATGGAGTAGAAATGATATTCCAACGGCGGAAGAAGTGAAAGGGAAGTTGTAAATTCGTTGCTATAATGAAACAGAAGTTACTTCAAATTTTAATAATAATTATTGTGATGTATTTAGCCTTTCTTTTAGAAGGGCTAGGAATGCCAAAAGATACATTAGAATTTGCAGAACTACTTAATACATTTATTTATTTAGTAATTTTTTCAACTTTACAATTTGCTTTAGGTATTTGGGTTTGGCTTTTTCTTTCAGAAAAGTTTTCAGTTTTATTTGAAGTAAATTCCAGGTTGAAATATGGAATATATTTACTTCTAAACACAATAATACCTCCAGTCGCTTTAATTATACAAGCTTATTTTGAATGGGGATTTAGATTAACTCAAAATGTTTTAATCAATAATTATTTTGACAAATACTGCTCTGAATATGGGTTTGTGATATTTGGTATGCTACCGACCTTGATCAAGGTGTTGATAGACGCAGTGAATAGCAAACGAAATATTTTTGAGACAGACCATCAATGAACAACCAACAACCAACTTGAAAACAGTATCCTTTTTACTAAAAAGACTTGCGCACGGCCTGCTGATTTTGCTGGGCGTGGTTGTTACTGTTTTCTTTCTTTTCAACGTCCTGCCCGGCGATCCGGTAGCGTTGCTGGCCGGGCAGCGTTCCGACCTTTCCACCCGCGAAGCCATTACCAAAGAACTGGGGCTGGACAAACCTTTGCCGGTGCAGCTATTATATTATGTAAACGATATTTCCCCGCTGGGCATTCATGAAGCCGATTCTGCTACCCAAGCCAAATACGCATACCATAAAATAGTACCGGTTTCCGGGAAAAAAGTACTGGCCTGGAAAACACCTTATCTGCGCCGTTCTTTTCAAAGCAATAAAAACGTGATGGATATTCTGCTCGATCATTTTGGCGGAACGCTTTGGCTGGCGGCGGCGGCCATGCTTATTGCTTCAGTAGTGGGCATTCTGTTCGGCGTTTTTGCGGCCCTTAAACCGCACAGCAGGCTCGACCATACCTTAATTACCACTTCCATTTTAGGTATTTCCGTTCCTTCCTTCGTGGCGGCCATTCTCATTGCGATGACTTTCGGGTTTTACTGGAGCCACATCACCGGCCTTAACTTAACCGGACAGCTCTATGAGATCGACCCCTTCGAAGGAAAAAAACTCATGCTGCGCAATTTAATTCTGCCGGCCATTGCTTTAGGAATCCGCCCATTGGCCATTATTACCCAGCTTACCCGCAGTTCCATGGTCGATGTTTTAAGCCAGGATTATATTCGTACAGCCAAAGCCAAAGGACTTTCCAAAAGCAAGATCATCAAACGACATGCGCTAAAGAATGCTCTGAACCCGGTCATTACGGCCGTTTCCGGATGGCTGGCTTCCCTCATGGCCGGGGCATTTTTTATTGAATACATTTTCAACTGGAAAGGCTTGGGTTCGGTAACGTTACGGGCCGTAGAAAACCTCGATTTCCCGGTAGTAATGGGCGCTACTTTATTCATTGCTTTCCTGTTCATTCTCGTTAACATTCTCGTCGATCTGCTTTATACCGTGCTCGACCCGCGGGTAAAGCTGCAATAGCCATGAAGGTATTTCTGATCGGTATGCCCGGCGCCGGAAAAAGTACTTTAGGTCCGGAACTGGCTGCGCACCTGAATTATTCTTTTTCAGACCTCGATATTGAAATTGAGAAAGCGGCTGGTTTACCTATTCCGGAAATTTTTGCAAAAAGAGGGGAAGCCGGTTTCCGGCAACTGGAAGCAGAAGCGCTGAAAACGGTAGCAAATTCGGCTGAAAACCTGGTAGTAGCCACCGGCGGCGGCACACCCTGCTATTCCGACAATCTGGCATATATGCACACCTGCGGAATTACGGTCTATTTAAAAGCGGAGCCGAAAGTATTGGAGAAACGGCTTTTTGCTACAGACTTAAAAAACAGGCCTTTACTAAAAGAAAAATCTTCTGCCCAACTTTTAACGTATCTGGAACAAACATTACAGCTTCGGTTACCGTTTTATCAGCAGGCTGGTATCATTTTTGAAGCCAGTCAACCGGCGAATGCCGTCGGACAACTCGCTGATTTTATCCGGCAATTCTTGCAAACCGCCTGAGGTTGCCGGCAAGTCTTAACAATTTTCCTATTTTTGCTTGTTAAAAAACGCTTACACCCATATCACTATGAAACCTAATCATAAAGGCAGTGCCCAACTGTTCGAAAATCCTTTTCTGGAACGGCTCACCAAAACGCATATTGCCCTACCGATTTCTATCTTTATCATTATCTCTATCGGGCTCATTTTCTACGGATTTGCGCACGGCTTTCTGGATGTTTTATCGGCGGTTGGTTTGTTTATAGCCGGCTGGTTAATTTTTTCCCTGATCGAATACATGGCGCACCGCCACGTTTTTCACATGGAACCCACAAACGAATTCAAGAAGAATATTCAGTATAAATTTCACGGTAACCACCACGATTATCCGAAAGACAAAGACCGGCTGGCAATGCCTCCCATCGTTAGTTTGTTCATTTCCTCTTTCCTGTTCTTTACCTTCAAGCTGGTTTTTGGTCATATGGTTTTTGGTTTGGTAGCCGGCTTACTTTTTGGCTACGCGCTTTACCTGTTCGTGCACTATGCCGTTCATGCATTCGCGCCTCCTAAAAACTTTCTGAAAACCCTTTGGATCCACCACAGCATTCATCATTATAAAGATCCGAACCGCGCTTACGGCGTATCCTCTCCGCTTTGGGATTGGGTATTTGGTACCATGCCACTAAGGAACCGATAAGCTATTCTATTCGTGTTATTAAAAAGGGGCCTTGTGTCCCTTTTTTTATGTGTATATGTTGAGTTTTCCACAGGCTTTATCCACAATTTATCCTCCGGGCTGGAAAACGGGATATAGTGTTTAAAGTATATTTTGTTTTAATTCTTCAATTTCTGAGCAGGGATTATTTCGTTTTTAAAATCAAAATTAGGAATTATCGGGGTTCCGACTTTAAAAAATATGATTTAGAGTTCTGAAAAATCCAAATTTGTTAATATCTCACAATCAACAGCAATATCAACAGCCTTTTTTAAAATTAATATCAAAATCAGAATATTAATTTATGCCTTAAATGCGAATAATTATAAATGTTCTTATGTGGTAAATAGCATTAATCAGCTTCAGAAGCCTGCTAAAATTGATTCTAAAACAGGTTAAATTAGATTAAGTTCGGATGTTATTGAAAGTGTGACCTTTAAAAATTATATGTTTAAAACTTTTGTATAACTTATCTGATATGGTTTGCGCTGTTACTAAACCAGCGCAATAACTTTGGGAAAGCATTAAATCCACCCTTTAAGCCTTTCAAAAACTCAAAAACCATGTCAAAGTTCATGAAAAGAAAAACTGTACTTTCCCCTTTAAAGAAAGTAGTTTCTTTACTCGCTTTAACTGTGTTTGGCGCTGCTTCAGCCCAGGCACAGGTAAGTATTTCCCAGTTGAGCAGTTATAACCAGAATTTCGACGGCCTGAATAATTCAGGCTCCCGTACCTGGACCGATAACAGCACAATTACCGGTTGGTATGCGGCTAACGGTACTACTGCTGCCACTACTACGGTAGTCAGCAACGGTTCCGTTACCACTGCGGGTCTTAAAAGTTACGGTACTACGTCGGCTACCGACCGTGCACTGGGTTGCGTAAATGCCACCAGCGGCACGCATTATTATGGTGTTCGCCTGAAAAATAATACCGGCAGTGCCATAAGCCGGTTCATTATTTCGTACACGGCAGAAATGTGGGCAAAGCCAAGCGGAAATAAAAGCGCCTCGGTGAAGTTCTACTACCAGGTTGGCGGCACCAGCCTGAATGCCGGTACCTGGACTGAACAAACTGCCGACCTGCTTACCGTAAATACCGGGGGCGGAAGTGCTGCCTCCCTCGACGGAAACGCTACGGCCAACCGCTCCACGGTAACTTTTTCTACCCCAGGCCTGAATTTAGCCGCTGGCGCCGAGATCATGTTCAAATGGGCCGATGCTACTACCAATGGCGTATACGTAGCACTCGATGATATTACAATTACGCCTACAAATTCCAGTTTATATTACAGCAAGAGTTCCGGTTCACTAAGTACATTTTCAACCTGGGGCACCAATACCGATGGTTCCGGCACAGCACCTACTGCTTTTGCCAATGGTACCTTTATTTTTGCCAACCGCACTTCTTATACCTTAACGCAGGACTGGACGGTGGCAAGTACCGCGAAAGTGTTAATAGGTGAAGGCGCGCTAACTATACCGGCGGGTTTCAAACTTTCCGGTACCGTAGATTTGGGCGCAAACACTACACTTACCCTTTCAAATGCGGTGCTGCCCACCATTGGTACAATGGCCAACACCAGCAAAATTATTTACAATAGCAGCAGTACGCAGAGTTTACCCGCCGCCGATTACGGTACACTTACCATTTCCGGAACCGGAACCAAGCAATTAGGAGCCAATACCCGGGTAAACGGCAGCCTTATTTTTTCGGGTGCTAAACTGGAACTGGGTGGGTACAACCTGACAATGAGCCCGGGCGCCGTTATTTCAGGTGCCGGTACTAACGCTTACTTCGTTACCAATGGTAGCGGCAGCCTGGTGCAGGAAGTAGCCGATAATGGAGTAGATGTTCTATATCCGGTGGGTACAAGCGTTTATATGCCGGTGCGGATCAGCCAGGTGAGTAGCGGTACTACCGATAACTTTAAAGTGAAAGCCTTAGATGGTATTTATAATAACTATTCCAATAACCTGCCCAATGGTCAGCCATTTCAGCAGAAAGCAGTTAACCTTACCTGGATTGTAGATGAAGAAGTAATTGGTGGCTCTGATGTTACATTGAACATGGAGTGGGATAATACCAAGTCCCTTTCTAATTTCGATCCATCAAAAACCCGCATCAACCATTTCCATAACGGCTCCTGGGACGATGCTGCTCCGGTTATCGCAACCAGCTTGAGCGGCCGGTATTCGATCAGCCGCAGTGGCATCACGTCTTTCTCGCCGTTCGGGGTTTTCTCCGGCGCTCCAGGCACTTTACCGGTAGAACTGATCAGCTTCAAGGCTCCCACCATTGAAAGGCATAGTTGGTGAAGACACTGCTGTAACACCTGCATCTAAAGTAAGCGGTGCATATATCCGGATATTGTCAATGGCCCAGAAGCGGGAGTTATCGCCTTCCCAACGGAAGCGTACTTTGGCATTGGTTACGCCTCCTACAATACCTGAAATATTAAACACCTCGCTTTGTGGGTTTGCCGTGCTGTCGGTATAAACTGCCAGAAAGTTCCAGTTGAAACCGTTAAACACTTCCACGGTTCCTTTCCCGTTTCGGCCGCCAGCCAGAAAGTGGTCAAAGTAAAGGACCGTGTTGCGGCTTACCGAAGCATCAAAGAACTTACTTTCCAGCACCACATTCTCTGCGCCGCCAGCAGCCGAATAGTTCTCGCTGTCGAAGATGGCGCATTTACCGGTAATGGGGTAATTTATGATGCGATTTCCGGGGTTATCGAAGCGCCACTTGTCGGTGGTTTGGCCGGTGATGGTAGTATTCATCCAATCCACAGGCGGGGTGGTACCTGTAGCGGATGAGAAGTCTTCGTTCAGGATATAAGTCTGGCTGTGAGCAGCTTTGGGCAGGTTCAGCAAAGTCAGAAAAAAAACTACAAACTTTAACAGGCTAATAGATGAGGCAGACACACGGGTTTCCGGCTGCTTCGTAGCAGGTAAGTAAGTTTTTTGCATAGTTTTAGAGTAAGTAGTGGGTAATAATCCTGGTAAAATTTACTACAGGTAATCAGCACTCCTTTCTCCTACTTACCAACCAGCTTCTTTTCTTAAATCGTGCCTACCGCCCCTATTTCCTTCTTCAGACTTAAAAATATGCTTGCTAACTATCCTGCAGCAAAGAACAGAACATCGTCTGAATTAACCTAATTTTTCAATAATTAATTGGATGTTTTCAAAACGCTTTAACTTACTACTATAAGATTTGTTTTAGGTCGACGTCCTTTATTTATCCGCTTCAGAATCCCTTTAAAGCTTTATATATGACTCAAGGCGATAAATTCGCTTTAAATCATCCATTAGAGATTTCGTAAATAAGGCCCTTAGGGGAGCTTCAAAAAGCCACTTACGAGATAATACTTGTGAGTGGCTTTTTTTTTGCTTTTTCCATTTCTTCGCAATTACCTCATTCTTTTAGCATTTCAAATTGCAGATAAATTAAAGAAATTAGGTGACTGGGCTATTTATCCCCAATTTTAGTTTTCATTTCTGAAATTTACTGCCTTAAGTAACCAATGCATAAGTCTTAACTTCATCAAAGCTAATTTCTAACCAATTCAAGTAAAAAGTCTCTAGCTATTGGCTTTGATGAAGCACTCCAAAGAAAGAACTTTATTGTTAAATAGGTTAAGGGAAATCAGATTTTGCTCAACATTATGCCAACGCAAATCACTTTTTAAAAATAAAAGCTGTATGGTTTAACTAACTATTTTCCCGGAATGGTAAAGCCCAGGTCGGTGCTGATGATGAAGGATCTAAGGCCGTCGTTGCGCCAATAGTTTGCGTAGCGCAGATCGATGCTTTTAAAATTGGTTTTGCGGCTTTTGAACGGGAACCCAAAATTTCCCATCCCAAACAGGGGGGAATACCGGACGCCTAAACCAACTTTCTGGCTGGTGAAACTGGAAAGGTCGTAGTCGGAAGTGTAGAACTCCTCCCCGATATGGTGCGTTTTATAAGGCTGAAAATAGTCGGCAGCAGTTTGGGAATGATAGCGGTAAAAGGGATAAACTGAAAAGAAAGGACCAATTTTTACCGGCACTTCCACTTCGAAGGTGTTAGCCGTTATGTTCCAGCTGTCGTGGTAGAAGCGGTAGAAAAAACGGGTGGTCAGGTAATCGCTCAGGTAATAATTCAGGCGCAAACCTAAGGGGTAACGCAGGCGGTTATCAGGCAGTTGTTCTACGTTTGGCAGATCCTGCTCCTGGAAATATACGCGGTGAAAGGGGGTGGAAAGCAAACCGGACTGGTAAACCAGATCGGTGGTAAGCGAAGCCTGCATGCGCCGGTTAATTACCTGCGAAAGCGTGGCAGATAGGTTCAACGATTTCCGGCTGCTGTTCGGTACTAGTGGCGATGGATTTCCCCGAAGCTCTACCGGGTAAATGAGGGTCCAGGCGTCGTAATAAAGTTCTCCAGCCAGGCTCAGTTCGCGGTTTTCATTTTTCGAACCTTTGCTCCAGCTTAAGCCTAATGATAACGACTGCACATCGTATTCGGTGGAGGCTCCTAGGGTTATGCTTTTGGTAATATGGCGGTAATTGTTCCGGCGACTGAAACCTACGTTAAGGTGCGTGCGCATATCGGAACTGGAGGCTGAAGAAATAGTCGTCGGGTCTATGCGATCGGTAGAGGCGGAAGAATAAAAGTCCATTCCGAAGTTAACGTTCAGGCTGGAAACAGAATCTAAGGGCACATTTACAATTACGGTGGGCGTTACGTCGGTGAGGTATTCGGTGCCAATGCCGCCGGTTACGGGCGAATGGTTGCCGTCCTGCTGGTAATAACTACCCAGGATATTTACGTCTATAGGCTGCAACTCCAGTACGCGCGGCGAACTAGCGGCGGGAGTATCCTGAGCAACAGCAGCAGTTACCCATATTAATCCCATTAGAAGCAGCCCAAATTTCCGGATCAGTTGCATCCGCAGCCTCCTCCTACTTTACCGCCGTTGGCGCCTGCAGCACCTTCGCGGTAGGTTTCAAAACTGGTTTCGAAGGTTTCTACTTTCCTAGAACTCAAGTTCATTTCTTCCTCGTTCAGGTAAGCTTTCTGGTAAGGTTCTACCCGCGCGCAGCTGCCTGAAAAAAGGCTTATAAAGCAGCAAGCAACAAGAATTAATCTGTGGTTTTTTCCCATTTCCAATACCGTTTTAAGATCTTTTTTCAATGTACTGTTCTACAGTCCGGGTCAGTTATGCAGTTGCTTTTCGTACTCCTGGTTTTTATAAAAATTCAGGTGAAGCTTTTCCGACGGAATCAGTTCATCCTGATCAGTAATAATTAAACACTCCACTCCTTTTAACTGGTTTATAAGCTTTAGGCCTTCCTCTTTTCCCAATACAAACGTAGCGGTTGCCAAGGCATCGGCGAGTTCGGCGTTCGGGCAGATTATGGTTACACTTTTCAGGCCTGATACGGGATAGCCGGTACGGGGATCGATAATGTGGGCGTATTTTTTACCGTTGAATTCCACAAACTTTTCATAGTTGCCGGAAGTTACCACGGCCATGTCGGTAGCGGTGAGCCAGGAGAACACTTTATCTTTTTCGGCGGGGTCGGCAATGCCTACGTACCAGGGCTGGCCATCGGGTTGCTTTCCCCAGGAGATAAGGTCGCCAGCCGCATTTACTACGCCGCTGCTTATGCCGCGGACTTTCATAAGATCGCGCGCGCGATTGGCAGCATACCCTTTGCCAATAGCGCCGAAGCCGATCTTCATGCCTTTTTCTTTCAGGAATACGCTGTGCTTTTGCGGGTCGAGGATTATTTTTTCGTAGCCAATTTTTTTTACGGATTCGGCAACTTCTTCGGGCGTGGGTAAACGATTCATGCTGCCGTCGAATTTCCAGATTTTATTGGCGGCCGCAAACGAAATATCGAAGGCGCCGCCGGTAATCTTTGAGATGCGGTTGCTGCGCACGATCAGGTCGTAAAGTTCCTGATCTACCACCACAGGTTTGATGCCGGCGTTCCGGTTTATTTCTGAGGTTTGGGAGGTAGTTTGCCATTCGGAAATGAGGACTTCGATGCGCTGAATTTCTTTTACTCCGGCATCGATAGCAGCATTCGCTTCGGGTTCGGATTCAGCAACGGCGGTAAGTTCGAAGCGCGTACCCATGAGCAGCAATACCTTTTTATGCGCTTTCAGTACCGTTTCAGCGGCTTGAACCTGGGTTAAAAGCTGGCTTAGCAGCAAGGTCGTTAATAAGAATATCTTTCGGAAACTTAGCATCGGCAATAATGCGGTTCAGGTAAAAGTATGAAAGGTGCGTTAACCACGAAAAGAGGTATAAAAATAAACCACCCTGTTTTAAAAACAAGGTGGTTTACGGGGTATTCAGGAATGAGGATGTTTACTTTTTAAGTAATTGCTGCAGGTGCGGAATGTACTTATCCGGTCCGCCGGCCTGGTAACCGGTTTTGGCAATTACACTGCCGTCGGGTTTGGTTAAAACCACCAGGGGAAAGCTGCCTTCTTTGTTGTATTTAGCCGCCATTTCTTCGTTGTGTTTTACCTGTTCTTTGGGCAGCTGGTTCTTTTTAAACCTTGGAAAATCGAGCTCTACCAGTACTAGATTTTGTTGGGCGTATTGCTTAAAAGCCTCCGTTTCCCAGACTTCTTTCCGGAGCATGATACAGGGTTTGCACCAGTCGGAACCGGCAAACACTACCATGATCGGTTTATTTTCGGTTTGAGCTACCTGCGCGGCTTCGGTATAATTGGTGAACCATTTCGGAGCGGTTGGAGCGGTTTGTGCCAGCGCGTAATCCTGACCAAATGCTAACCAGAACAAACCAAGGAGGAAGATTACAGATGCACGCTTTTTCATTTTATTTCTCATATTTTTTTCAGTTTAAACTCCAGCGTTTTACAACCCGGAACCTGCTTCATTTACCAAGTTTAATGCCAGAAGTTTGTTTTACTATTTTATATGCAACGAGTTTTACCGGAAAGGAAAACCCTTCATTCTGCAATTTAATGCTTTTGCCCGCACTAAAAACAGGTTAGCACTCTGACAATAACACCAACCTTTTCAGGCAAAAATAGTATCAGGTTAATATAGCTGCAAAGCGAAAACTAATCTGATGTTCAATTAACCTAATGAAACTATGAAAAATCTGAAAGCATATTTCTTTTCACTCCTGGTGCTGCTGACCTTCACCTTATCAAGCTGCGAAGCTATTGGCGATATTTTTAAAGCTGGTATGTGGACGGCCGTGATCGGGATCGTAATTGTTGTTTTGCTGATCATGTGGCTGCTGCGGGTTATTCGCGGAAGACGCTAACTATTAACTGCTGCTTTTAAATCCTATCCGGAAAAGGCAGCAACCCACTACTTATTCTTATTCACCCAAAGTTGGATACCAGTAAAACCCAAAAAAGGCCGGCTTTTTATAGCCGGCCTTTTTTGGGTTAAGATATAGCGTTTTTTATTCCTGGATCGTTGTCAGGGTAGTTGTTTCCTGGCTGGTTTGCAGGGTTATGAAGTAAATTCCTTTTGGCTTTCCGGAAAGATCTACCGGCAGCCCGGTTTTCAGCTTGGCACCTTCAGCTTCTATTTTGCTGATATTTTTTCCCTGGGCGTTTCGCACGGTTATGGTTACGGGTTCCGTAAGGGCTGTGCTGCTTTTCAGGTAACGTACTCTTGCGGCTGGGTTCGGATACACCTGCACCTGCATTTCTCTGGCCGCGGAAGCAGCTACTGTAGTTATGGATGAATAAGAAGTTGTGCCGTCGAAATCGGTCTGACGCAGGCGGTAATAAACCAGAGAGGCTGGCGCCTGGGTATCTTCGTAAGTATAGGCAGTAGTTTGGGTAGTAGTTCCGGCGCCTTTTACCTGGGCTACCTGCTCAAACGTTTTGCCATTCAGGCTTCTTTCTATTTCGAAATAATTGTTGTTTTTTTCCTGGGCGGTTTGCCACTGACACGTAATGCCGGCATCACTGCGGTGAGCCTTGAAGCTGATCAGT
>Ga0181465_101115_pt1 | contig 11569 bp, 6 predicted proteins | sample InSIn3gowninarea_FD_119076 | JGI IMG/M metagenome (GOLD analysis project Ga0181465, IMG submission 119076) | Clean room microbial communities from NASA Spacecraft Assembly Facility at Jet Propulsion Laboratory, Pasadena, California, USA -... ... | reverse complement strand
CCACCACAAGCATATTGTGAACCTCATTGATGTGGTTAAGGACAACAAGAGGTATAATTTATTGATGGAATACTGTGATTTAGGTGACTTGTCCTATTTTATTCGGCATAGAGACACTTTAGATGCTAGAAGTCCTTATCTGCATTCTCTGATGCTGTGCTACCCAAATACCAAATACGGATTGAATGCCGATATCATTCGAGCGTTTTTAGCACAACTTGCATCTGCATTGAAGTTTTTAAAGGATCATGATATCTTACATCGTGATTTGAAACCTCAGAATATCCTTTTATCTCAACCAAGTTCCACTGATGGCTATGGCTCTGAAAAGGGGCTAAATGCATTACCAGTTGTGAAGGTAGCTGATTTCGGGTTTGCTAAAATACTTCCGGAAGCTTCAATGACCGATACGTTGTGTGGGTCTCCTCTATACATGGCTCCGGAAATCCTTCGATATGAAAGGTATGATGCTCGTGCCGATTTATGGAGCATAGGAGCAGTTGCATATGAAATGGTTACTGGAAAGCCTCCTTTCAACGCCTCAAATCATATTGAACTGCTGAAGGTCATTGATGCAGCCAAGGATAATATCGTCTTTCCAGATTTGGTGGACACAGACATCAGAGTTATTATCCGGGAGCTACTGGTTAGGAACCAAAACCAACGCATGGAATTCACTAAGTTTTATACAAGTTGTATGAAACTAACAGATAAAATAGAGCACGCCAGTAGACCCAATTCGGCGGCTATGGAACCCCATACGTTTGCACAAGCAAGCGACTTTGGACGGGAGAGCATGAGCTTATCTCCGAAATCTACTTACACTGGTATTAAGGCAGCAAGTAAAGCTCCAGAACAGGAGAATGATTTCGTAGTTGTTGAGAAAAAAGCTGTTGAAGTCAACTCTCTGGCGGACAATTTAGAAAATCCCAACTGGGCTAGCCCACAGGGCAACCAGGCCCCCACATCAGCACGTCGCAGACTCTCATCTATCGTTTATGGAGCATCACCTACCAATGCTATGGCGCAGGCCATTTTACGTTCATCATCAAGGCTATTCGCCTCTCGAATGGAACCTAGCTCAGCGACTTCTAGCGAAAGAGCAGAGACTACCCAAAAGCTGAACGATTGCACTAACCATATTATCAATGACCTTGAGAGGCTAAGTACAATGGCTAAAGTTGTTTTTGCGTATGGAGATATCAAATTCTCACAGTTAGTGGTCCAGGGAGAAGACCTTGGACTCAGCATTTTATCCATTTTGAATAGCCGGTATGAGCATGAGGCCCAACCATTAGATGCCCAAACTACATATAACCCTACTGAACAGTTGGAAATTGCTACTGATGCTTTAGCATTGCATATGAAAACTCTGTCAATTCTTCAATTAGCAATGCAGAAGTTTTCTTCATGGTGGGATCAGCAAAACTGTGCAAAGTCTAACCACCAAAAAGAAAGCGAGGGAACGCCTAAAATTAAGAAATTAGTTCAATGGATTCGAAGCAAGTACAATTCTACGTTCAAAAGAGCAGAGACAGAGAAGAAAATAGTTGAGAAGCTTTGTGTGGAACTTGATCGAGCACCTAAATCACAGTATTCCATCAATAAATTATACCTCTTGTTGTCCTTAACCACATCAATGAGGTTCACAATATGCTTGTGGTGGAGTTCCTTCATTATCTCCATTTCGCCGAGAAAGCTGTTAAGAACCCGCTTTTCCCGTTTTAATTTACTCATTTGTACGATTTTAACCGCAATTGTGTCGCCAGTATCGAAATTGCTGCCATTTTTAGACGCCACAGGTGTGTTCAAAGTTGCCTTGTATACGACAGCAAAGCTGCCCTTTCCAATCTTCTTTAACAAAGAAAACTCCTTGTTTTCATTATATTTATGGTTTTCTTTGGCTGTAAGCGTAGAATCGTTAGCGTTGGTTATTGGTGTCTGGCCATTCTTACCGGGACTCATTTGCTCGCTCATAATTCAAAATGCTGGGCCCTGGTATTCCAAAATAACTTTATACGTTAATTCAAGTAGTTTTGAGAAGTTTTGTATGTATGAATTGGTAACAATGGCGCAATATAATAAGGTTATCGGTGTTAGAGGTGATTAGTGGCGAGTAGGTAACAAGGGTAGCACATGCGCCCTATGAATTTGGGACTTTGCATACAAACCCATATATGAAAATGCCACCTGTTTAGGTGTGTAAAAACCAGGTATTAACACATAATGTGCCTTCTTGGCAGTATCTGAACTATGACACAAAAGAAGCAATAAGTATACAACTAGGTATATACGCAAACTATGAAGTACACACCATTAAAAAATACATCTTAAATAGTACTCAACTACCCTCCTAAAACACTTGTAGGCTATCCTAGAATCCACTTACCTAAGATCGAAAATCACACTTTTCAGTGCTGATGGCAGTTGAAGGCATATAGTTTCCCGGAAAGACTATTTCCAAAACGAAGACTCCGATTCTGATAATGGCGAAGTTAGCTACCCCCATCTTAATTTAGAATTCACTGAACTCAACCCTGAAGATACACATCCCCCCCCCCCCTCTCCACAACAGGAACAGAACCTAATGGAATTCAACCTTTTCAGTACTTCTGGCCCCACAACCGTTAATTTAGACGAACCTGAAGAAGAAATCACCATCAAATGTCGACCAATTGACTATTATGTATACGCCCCCACCCCCCAGAAACAAGCAGAATACCGATCAATAGCCCTAAGTGGAGAATACATTCTTAACCAAGCTGAAGAATGGCTTAACCAACCCAAAGAATTAGCACCGGATATCAACGCCGATTATAGAAAACCTAAAAAATGCCGACCGGGTAAGCAAGCACGGATCAACAAAAAACGCAAGCATGAAGCCGAGAAAGAGCTTAAGAAACAAATGAGCAAACGCAATCGATACTTCCAGGTCAAAAAAAAGCAAGGACAGTTCAGATTTAAATAAAGACATAACTTATTATTTATATGTACCGCTCGAAAACTTCCCGAATTTCCGGGTAGTTCTTCAAAATCTGTAAAATTTCATTACGATTGGACTTCAAAGTTTGAAGATTTTGAGGGTTAACAACGCCCATTGTTTTCAGTTTTTGGTCTACTAATGTACTAATAGACTTGAAAAACTGGTCGAATTTGTTTAAGTTCGTTTCCTCCTTGTGTAGTTCATAATACAAGCTAGTAAGCGTTGCCACCACAGTACTCTTATTGTGGACTTCCAAAACAGTCTTTCTGAATTCAGGTATACTCGGCGCAGTCTTGGTTATTTTTGCAGATAAATTATTGATCCCCACAGTAATAATTTCGTTATAAATTGGAAACAAATTTTCCCTTAAATTAAGCAGCGCCATTGAACCTAATCTCAGTTGGTTAACGCTCATACCGTCGAACTCGGTGATTAGCAGTTTAGCCGCGGAACGCAAATCATCGGTTAATTGCGGCAACCTCCGCTCGAATTTCTTAACTGCATCTAATTCTAAAAGCAATGGATATTCCACAACAAGCCGGCGTATTTGCCTTACTGCAGTGGCATTCTTCAAAATGCCAGCACTACCACTGCCGTCTACTCTAGCACTCTCTCGTTTATACTCCTGGGATTGTACTTGTAAAGCCAGTTGTAAATACTCGCTTAAGTTACGACTTAATTTTGCTAGGTTATGCGCATTTTGTAAACTAGCATGTAACTTTTGCGTTTGTGCGTATGGATCAGTGAAATTCACTTGAAGTTTCTTATATATGCTAGCAACGTTCTGCATACTTGGGTCTAAATTCTGCACTTCTTCGTTGATTTTATTGGCCGTATTTGCATAGTCTAGCAAGCTTGAACTCGAAGTTTGGATATGCTGGTTAATAGCCTGTTGAAGCTCATCATGGGCATACTTAAGACGAGTCACCGCAGGGTTCACATCTACAAACGTATCCTGTTTAGTTAACGTGGATTTTATGAGTTTATTCGCAACTTCTGGCGCATTGAACGCCTCAGTTCGGAAATCCTTGAGATCCAGCGGTTGTGACATGTCCTACTAGATTTGTAAGCAAGTTGACGTTACGACATATTGTTAGGCACCCAACTCTACACCACAAAAATATGTTCAAATTTCAGTTCGATAAACCAGCTCAAGAAGAGTCATTTGAGTATACAATCAGCGACAGTTTAGTTCAGCCCAGTTTCTACAGTATTGAAAAATGGAAATCTAGGCAACCAAGGATCTCCTATACATTTAACGAGGAGTTGGTGTTTAGAGACCTTTTCGACATTAAATACGAGTTAATGGCTAAAGAACAACTAAGTGATGAAGAAAAGCTGCTTTTAGAAGACACCGAGGATGTCAAGCAGCATGTTTATGAAGGTGGACTTAAAGTATGGGAAGGCACTACTGACTTATTAGCATTGGTAAAAGCTATGCCAGTTCCTACTAATACAATGGAACTTGGGTGCGGTGCAGGATTACCGTTATGTTCTTTGCTTTATAAATCATTAGTTAACGCACAACCCGGTAAATTTGTGTTTGCTGATTATAACGTTTCCGTATTAGAACTGCTAACAGTTCCCAATGTCATACTTACCTGGCTAGCCACTCAGAACAAACTTGAACAGCCACATGGCGAGATTATCTTAAGTTCTGAATTAGTAGACGAAATGGTAGCTGATTTACATGCTAGAAATATCGAGATCCAGTTCGTTTCTGGTTGCTGGTCTCAAAAATTCGAGCAGCTTGTGGGCACTGATTTCGACCTGGTTTTGGCTTCAGAGACAATTTATAGCATGGAGTACCTTCCTAATTTCACAAATCTACTACTTAATAGCCTGAAATCGGGGGGCAAGGCACTTGTTGCTGCCAAAAAAATGTACTTCGGCGTCGGTGGCGGTGTTGTGGAGTTCGAGCTTATGCTCGATGCTCGTAAGGCAAACTACACAACAGTTTTAGACGTTGGACAAGTTGGCCGAGTAGTTTTAGAAGTTAGTAAATAAATGTAGAACTTACCGTTCAAAATAGGAAGTAAAAACTACAGTAAAAACTACATGTGGTTTACGTATATATCTAATGATTAAACATATTGATTAAGGCTTCAGAATCGTAGTGCTCCTCTTGGACGTTGCGGGCGCTGACCTTTAGCTCTATTTGCTTCTTATTACGTGCTCTGCTTTGTTCATCAGACTCAAGTACTCTGCACTGAGTCAAAAAGTCCATAAAGACACCACGCTGCTGTCTTAACGAGTTAGACTCACTCATCGACCTATCAAAGTCAGAAATCATTGCTGGAGTAACGTTAGGGAGCACCATAGCCAACTGCTGTAGAACGCTCGGGTTAGATGTGGGAAGCTGGGCATACATCAAGGTAAGAATAGTACCGACTTCTAAATGCGATTCACTGAAAAACTTATCAGAAAGAATTGTTAAACAAGGAGGAATGATCTCCGTAACAAAGACAGGCGCGATTTCGTCCATGATTTCAATAGGCGGGCCAGCGAGTAGGTGCCTGATAATAAGGCATGTGTTGAAACAGCACCTACTATCTTTAAACACCATCAAGTTTTGACAGAGTCTAAGGATCTCCATTAAAATAGCGGGGTTGTTACGGCAAACTTTTCTGACTACCATCTTCTGGTTAGGTTCGCCACGCTCATTGTACTCTTTAGTTGCTTTGGTGTTAGACTGGCCTACAAGGTCGATAAGTAACCTGTCTACTATGGCAGTGAGTTGTCTTAAAAGGTACTCTTCCATCATCTCGTCGCTTAGGTCGTCGTCATTAGGAGTCTCACCTTCCTCTAACTGAAACCCTTGAGCGGCTTGTTTGCTCCACATAGACACCAGCACGTCGTTCATTACCCTTAAGAAGGGGGGCAAGAACTCTTCCATGAATCGGGGGACATGCGCGGGGGGGCAGTTCTTAATAACGTTGCGTACAACCAACGAAATCATGTGTCTCCATGCATGGCTGGTAACACCCTCGGTGGTCTTGGTAAGGGCCTCAGCTAGAAGCACGCCCATGCCGTTGATTTCGTACAAGGTATCCTCTAATTGGGAGATACTTCCCAAAGTCAAAAAGGCATACTCACGAGTGTACCTGACAATATGGCCAATGGAATCAGCGAAATCCCGCAGAGTGCGAGAAGCTGCTTGGTTGGCATTCTCGAACTCGTCTCTGGTTTGCATGGAAATGCCTACTTGCCAGAACCGTTCAGTGCAACTGGTTTTCACGAACGTTTGCACTTCGGGGGGGAGCTGTGCCCAGTTAGCAGGGTTATGATAAGCCATAATTTGAGCAATCAGTTGCAGGATATGGGGCAGAATAGGCTGGATGCGAGGCTTCCACATTGAAAGCAAGTACAAATACTCGGGAGATTTATGATCTAATCTCTCAATAGTGTACTGGATGAAGATTCTGGAGGGTCTAATCGGGAAAATGGCTTGCCATTTCTCCTTGAGATTGGCCTTTAATGCTAAACCAGCCTCGTCCATGGGGGTCTCCAGCAAGTTTGTGGATGCAGTAATGCCTCTAGTTTTGAAGTACCTATCAACTTCAACAACACCAACTCGTTCCATGAACCATTCCAGATCAGCGAGGCCTTTCATGGTAGACTCATCAGTCCATCTGGCGAGCACAGGGTCAACAATCGCAACAAACTTCTCCTCCTTATAGGGCATATGGCTGCGCTGAGAGGCAACCAATAGGAAACTCTTGAAACTGACGCTCTCATGTTCCTTGATGTTTTTAGAAACAATCAAATTAGAAATCACCCGTTCAAGATCATTGTAAATTTTAGACAGTGCCTCGGGAACCATGTACGCTAACCGGTTAAGCTCAGTTCCACTTGACGTGCGCAGCTCGGAAAGCGAATCCTTTTGCTGCTCAAAGGTAGGATCAGACTCGGGGATCTCGTACGTGCAAGCTTCAAGGACACGCTCTAAAATTCGGAACAAAAGGTTATCGTTGTCCTTCAACAGCGGAGCAAACTGGACCAAGTTTTCGATAGTGCGTTTATAAATAGTCAAATCAACAACCCGCAAAGCCAGCAACTTCTCAGCCCACTGGGCCATGAACGCCATGATCTCAACAGTTTCCTGAGTTCTTTCATCCTCAGGAGTTAGAACTTGCCATCTAGTGATACCTCTAATCGCACATTCGACCATATTAAACTGGGCGCATCCGTAGATATAAGCAGGATCCGAGTGGTTAGAAAGCACGGTGTTCATAGTCTTCCATCCGCTCTCAGTTTGGAAAAACTCAGTCATACAGCTATGAATATACTGGGATCCCTGCACGGGGATTCTGCACACCATCAATCTCAAAATATCCTCCATGTACCGCTGGTAACCCAAGTAGAATTGCGTAGGTGTAGGCTGGCTATCATAGTCGATCTCCATGTACTGGCGGGATAAGTTGGATTCCGGTAAGTGGTCGTATCTAATACACCGTTCAGAGGCAGTTATCATTAGCGGCTCATAAAGTTCTTTAACTGCAGGCAGTTCTGCCAGCTTGGTAATACGTAGCACTGAGCACCAGAACTGCAATACAAGCCCACTAACCATCAAACTCGGGTGTTTAGTGATTTCCAAAGCAAGTCTGAAGTATCCGGCATAGTCTGAATTTTCAGGAAGGTCTGGAGTCTTGTCATTCTCAATAAAGTCACCTAGAAACACAATCAGCTCAACGAACTTTTTGGCAAACACATATTCCAAATCGTCAGCGGCGTCCTGAACAGCGCCGGTTTTTAGGTAAATCGCACTGTACACATCGCTAAGCCATTTAATGCCATTTACTTGGAAAACAGAACCAACAATGCTTTCAAAGGCATCTCTATTGCTGTAACTTCTGGAGTTAAACAGAATATGTAAACAGTCGCTGATAACAACTCTGATTTGTACCATTGAATGAGTAACAATTTGCACAAGGTAGTCCAAAACTTTAGACGATAGAATGGAGACTGTAGGAACCCATTCAAGGGTAGACTTAATGGTTTCAATAACCCTTAACAGAAGCTTCTCATTAGAAATATTGGGGATGGCCTTAGTTAGTCGGTTAAGCCATCCATCATCAGAGGTTTGGTCTCCTCGTAGTTGGTCAAGTTCGGGAGATTTGGCGGCATAAAGTTCCTGGAGGTCGGATTTAGAGGCAGTGATTTCGATTGCTTGAGAACTCAAAATATTCATGCGTTTAGTTGCTACAGGATCATCAAGCAAATAGATATCCTCAAACAAGTTTCTAATGATTGAGAGGGCCATTTCTTTGTACCTGTCATTGGGGTTGTTCCACAACTCCACTAACCGGGCGTCCATATCAACCCAGCCATCGCTAGGCGCTACATCGCTAGAGTTCACCTCGACGCGAGTGTCCATGCCCCAAACTCTCTTGGCTATGGAAACCCATAGGTACGCGATTTTCTCTCTAATGTAGTGAGGGTCCTCGTCGCTGATTCCGAATGCGAGCTGAACTACCCAGTTCCTGATTGCTAGTCGTTTAGACTCGTCGAAATACTGGAACTGGTACTGCACGGACGACTCGATAAGGGTTAGTCCGAAATGACGAATAAAGCCGTTTGGGGGGGTACCATTAATAGGTTCTGAGTTCAGCTGCCAGCCAATAAGCGCTGAATCTTCTCTGGTTTTGATGCTTTCTAAAAACTGCTGTGCTTCTTGGCGTAGCTGCGATGCCGAGCTGCCATTATGCACTGTGCTTAAGGCTGCAGCAATTTGGGGTAAAACTGTATCCATTTGGGGGTGTGGGGGTGGTGTCGGACTTATCGGTTAAGCTTCTGGTGCGTATACTATTTAGATGCTAATAACGGAAGAATAACCGGATTTAAAAGCGCGAAATTAACCCAACTGGACTACTAGCTTATAAGGCGGTAAGAACAAACTACCGACTTAGTAATTGTTTTTATTTCCGACCTCGTGATGTTTACCAAACATTCAGCCACAAAAGCGACGGAATCTGCATGATTGTTTATGTTTAAAGCCCATATATTTATATTTTAATATATTGGAAATTCGTCAATTTTATACTTAGTTATGTAAAAAAAAATAAGACTTATGATAATTTTCTTTTTTCCGTGCTGTGCGTAGTAATGAGTCAATTCAAGGTGAACAGAGTGCTTCAGGCACCAAAACTTCAACTTATTGCCACGGAGTTCAGCCATCATTTTTCTAAACATAAACATCTTCACATTAAAAAGGCCGGGGATGCTAACCGGGTGTTCGCTTTGGCGTTTAAAACCCGAGCAGCTAATAGGACCGGTGTGCCGCATATTTTAGAGCATACGACTCTATGCGGCAGCGAGAGGTTCCCAGTTAGAGACCCGTTTTTCAAAATGCTGAACCGATCGCTAGCTAATTTCATGAACGCCTTGACTGGTCAGGATTATACTTACTATCCATTCGCCACCACAAACAAAACAGATTTCAGGAACCTGCAGCAGGTTTATATGGACGCTGTTTTTAAACCTTTGCTTAAAAAGACAGACTTTTGGCAAGAGGGGTGGCGGTTAGAACCCAAAGATCCGAAACAAGGCGTGAATGAGAACAACCCGTTGGAGTTCAAGGGTGTTGTATACAATGAAATGAAGGGGCAGTTATCTGTTCCTGATTATTATTATTATACGAAATGGCTGCATTCTGTTTGTCCTGAATTAGGGTTTTCGGGTGGCGATCCTTTAGATATTCCGTCTTTAGAGTATAAGGATTTAGTAGAATTTCATCGCCAGCATTACCACAGGAACAACTGTTTTACTTATAGTTATGGAGATTTTGATGCTGATGAGGTTTTAGAGCCGTTGAGTAGGTACTTAAGCGAGTTCACTCCGCATGTTCAGGTAGACAACCAGCAGCTAGCGCCAATTGATCTTTCCACATCTAAAAAAATCACGGCGTTAGGACCAGTAGATCCCAGTAACACGGAAACCTATAAAACGTCGTTGACTTGGTACTTAGGGCGGCCGGAAAGGGTGTCTACATTGATTTTATGGCGGGTTATTGCGATGCTGCTTAGCGGTGGACACTCGTCACCATTGTATAAAGCGCTCATTGATACGAATTTAGGCACTGATTTCAGTATAAACACTGGTATTGATGAAGTTCCTAATCAGCTAATGTATACTATTGGATTACAGGGCGTAACCAGGGAGAATATTCCTAAATTCAGGGAGGCTGTTTTCACAGCTTTAGACGAGATTGTCCAAAAGGGTCTTCCGGAATCACAAATAGCTGCTTTAATCCATCAATTCGAGTTCTCTAATCGAGAAATAGACGCTAATTTCGGCATGAATATCCTGGATTCTGTTATTGGCAGAGTATTTGTTCATGACGATTATATGAAACTAATTGATACTGATAAACTGCTCACTAACTTCAAACTCAAGCTTCAAAAGTATCCTAATATTTTGGTTGATAGTATTAAAAATTGTTTGGGGAGGAATAATCCTTACCTGGAATTCGAGCTTGCTCCAAGCACTGATTTCGAGTCACAAGTAGAGGCTAAATACGGGGCTAATTTGAAGTCTAAGTGTGATTCGTTATCTTTAGAAATGAAACAGCAAATTGATGCTGAGAATCAGGAGTTAATAAAGGATATGGCTGATCCTGGGGATTTGGATTTGCTGCCTACAATCAAGGTCAATGATATAAAACCCGAAATCAATAATTACCCAGTGAGCAATCAAGTATTAACGAACAATGTTAATTTGAAAACCAGGAAAACAGGTACGCAGGGGGTTTCTTACCTCAAAATTTATAGAGACATGAGTGGCGCCGATCTCCATTTGCTTCCTATTTACGCCGATGCAATCACTAATGTAGGCACTCAGAACCGATCTATGGAAGAATTAGAGAACTTTATTCGGTTAAACACGGGGGGGGGTACTTGCTTCTCCTTCAGTGACTGGTTGGGCAGTGCCTGAACTTAGTTATTCTGCCAGCTGTTTAGACTCGAACGTTTCTAAAATGTACGAAATTATTGAGGAAGTTGCCACACAACCTGCATTAGCAAATACGAAAAAACTGAGAATTCTGGTTAATTCTGAAAGTAGCAATATCATGAATGCGGTATCTAATTCGGGACATCTATACGCTGTGAACAAGGCCAAGGCTGCATTCAGTAAGAAGCATGAACTTTCAGAAGAGCTTAGCGGGTTCTCATACTTACAGAACATTGTTAAACTAGAAGTTAACGATCAGTTGGTTTCTAATTTGACTAAAATTCACTCTAACCCGTGGAAAGTGCGTACTGTGGCGCTTACCTGTGAGGATGAGCTAAATGTCCACACCCAAAAAATAAGTCAATTTATTAGCAATTTAAATGCTTTTAATGCTCTAAATTCTCCATCGTTATCGAATTTCATGCCTGAAATTACAAAGCCGTACCTAGTTCCACACTCAAAGGTCACGATCCCCAGCCAGATATCCCATATTGGAAGCGCTATTAAATTGCCCCCAGTTCACGTTAAGGCTGCGCAGATTACAACGTGGCATTAGAGACGAAGTGGAGTTTGAACATAAACCCGGAATGGATAAAGACAAGCATAAATTTGTTTTATAAAAAGTAAATTTACATA
>Ga0181465_100315_pt2 | contig 11573 bp, 11 predicted proteins | sample InSIn3gowninarea_FD_119076 | JGI IMG/M metagenome (GOLD analysis project Ga0181465, IMG submission 119076) | Clean room microbial communities from NASA Spacecraft Assembly Facility at Jet Propulsion Laboratory, Pasadena, California, USA -... ... | reverse complement strand
AAAACATAACCATCATAACTGTGATATTTATCACTGACACAAAGAACAGTTCTTTATCCCTAAGCGCCTTTTTCTGTTGTCCTATTCATATGGAAAGCAATATATAATTGATATAAACACTGAAGTAGGGGTGACAAAACATGAAGGTCGCGTTTATTATTTTTGAAGGATTAACCGCGTTAGATTTCGTTGGGGTTTATGACGCAGTAACAAGACTTAAAACAATGGAGTTCATAACAGACTTAGAGTGGGATATTTGCTCTTATTCCAAAGAAGTAAAAGATGGTACAGGTCTTCGATTTACCCCAACAAAAGTAGGTGAATCTCTCCACGATTATGATATCATGATCGTTCCTGGTGGATTTGGAACGAGGAAGTTGGCTCATGATTACGAGTTCATTCGTTGGTTAAAAACGGGGCAATCTTGTGAGTTGAAAACGTCGGTCTGTACCGGTTCCTTACTTTTAGGGAGTGCAGGATTTTTGGAAGGCAAAACAGCCACCACGCATCCGAATGCTGTGAAAGACCTTCAAAAATATTGTGCGATTTTGGAAAAAAGAATCGTAGATGATGGGAATATCATTACGGCAAGAGGGGTTTCTTCATCCATTGACTTAGGGTTGTATCTATGCGAGAAACTGGCAGGCAACGATGCGAAAGAAAAAATTCGAATTCAGATGGATTATCAAACATCTTAAGACCTCCACCTTCCTGGAACAGTACTTGCATGTTGAAAATCATGAATCTAAAGTAAAGGGAGGGTAAAAGAGCTATTCGAGAGGATGGGGCGGATACTTTGGTGCTTGGATGCATGAGTATGGGATTTCTCAATGTCGCAGAGGAGATGTCACTAGCTTTAGGAGTACCGGTTGTGAATCCTGGAAGAGCATCATTGAAAATGGCGGAAGCACTTGTCGGTATGGGACTGAGTCATTCCAAGCTGGCATATATGACTCCACCAAAAATAATATCTGGTAAAGTAAAAAATACAAGAGATCTACTCGTTAGAAAGTAGTGATTCCGTGAAGGAGGAGATTTATTCTCTTCCTTTTTTATGTATACGGAATATGCATAATATTAAAACTTGTTTAATTAGGTCAAACAAGTTAAAATTTAAGTAGGTGAGTAAATGGGTTGAAATAGGGGGATTAGGATGAAGGTTCCAAAACTATTGTTGATCACAAAGGACCCTAGGACGTTTGAACTCTTCCATAAACAACTCTGGGATTATTTTGGGGAAACGATTGCTATTTTGAATCCCGAGGTTGTGAGGGATCTAAATGAGGTGGATTTGGTTTTAACTTCATCCAGAAAATTAACCGTAGATTTACCAATATCGCAAGAAAAACTTTTAGTTGCTAGAAGGGCCATAGATATATCAAGGCTAGAGCCTCTGCTGGCATTGCCTGCAGGAACAAAATGTCTAGTTGTCAACAATATGGTGGAAACTGCTCAAGAGACCGTGGAGCTTTTGCAGAATCTTGGATTTGATTTTGAGATGGTACCCTTTTATCCAGGTCTGCATTTTGACCGTGATTCGAATATTCGGGTGGCGATCTATCCGGAATTAATCGATTTAGTACCAAAAGAAATAGAGCATGCAATCACCATATTGTTGACAACTAGACATTTTGTTCGGCCTATGGACTTTTCAACGATTGTAGAAATTGCGGTTCTGCTAAAACTAAGTACCAACGAAGCGAATATATGTACCGCAAAATACATACGAGAGATCATTAGCTTAAGCCGAAGATTTTTTCAGGCACTAAATCATGTTAATGATTTAAACCATCAGTTAGATGCTATTCTCGACACCGTTCACGATGGAATTATTGCGACCGATTCAACAGCCAAGATCGTACAAATGAATCAAGCAGCATATAAAATCCTAGGAGCAAAGTTATCAGAGGATCAAACACTTAACAAGACCATCACGGATGTCTTTCCTAAGCTTAATCCGGAGTCCATTAGTGGGGGAAAGGAAAATGTCATTTTGTCCATCGATGGGATGGATATAGTCGTAAATCGAACACCGATTGAAGTGAATGATCAGCACCGTGGGGAAGTAATCGCCTTTCAAGATGTGACCAAAATTCAAAAGCTTGAACAGGATTTACGAAAAAAATTACAAGGCCAAGGACTTTCTTCTCGTTATACCATCGTCGATATTATTGGTACAAGCTCAAAAATCCGCGAGACGATAAACGTTTTAAAAAAAATAGCGCATTCTGACCGTACAGTTCTACTCCTCGGTGAAAATGGAACGGGAAAAGAGCTATTCGCTCACTCCATTCATCATCTGTCGGCAAGAAGGAATGGCACCTTTTTGCCTGTTAATTTTGCAGGACTTCCAGAATCGTTGGCGGAAAGCGAACTATTCGGTTACGAAGATGGCGCTTTTACAGGTGCGAAAAAGGGTGGAAAGGTAGGGCTATTTGAGCTAGCACATAACGGAACGATTTTTCTAGATGAAATTGGAGACGCCTCCCCCTCGTTGCAGGCGCTGCTCCTTCGCGTGCTCCAGGAGAAGCAGGTCATGAGAGTAGGGGGTCAGCGTGTTATCCCTATCAATGTAAGAGTAGTTGCAGCAACCAATCGAAACCTCAAAGAAATGGTGGAGCAAGGAAAATTTCGCGAGGATCTATACTACCGATTATTTGTGCTTCCTCTTCGAATTCCTCCGTTAAAGGAACGAAAGGAAGATATCCCTTTGTTATTGGAGCATTTCCTAAAAGAAAACAGTGTTACCAAGATCAATGTCTCAGATGAGGTTTTGGAAAGGCTCATTAGTTACCATTGGCCTGGAAATATTCGGGAGCTGGTAAGTGTAGTTCAGTACATGACTAGTGTAATGGAAGGCAATCATGTGACTCTAGCTGATCTTCCAGAGCAATTTAGAGAGAGAGAAGAGATCGCAAACAGGAATAATGATGTATTAGATATTTTTAATAAAAGTGGAGACCTTATGGATTTCTACATTATACTATCTTCACTTGAAAAGGCTAAAGCAAACCGAGAAAGCATTGGAAGAGGAAAAATTGTTCAGCGTTCATTGGATCTAGAGGCACCCTTAACTGATCAACAGGTGAGGAGCCGTATGCTAACTTTAGGACAGCTTGGGCTGCTTTACTCAGGTACGCGAGGGCAAGGAAGTCGAATTACAGAAAGGGGATTGTTCGTGCTTCGACAGTTGGAAAGGCAATTGGAAGATATTGGAGTTAGTAAAAACAGACCAGTTAGGTTGTAAATGAGGGATCCTAAAGCACCCTAAAAACGACCTAAGAGGTCTTTTTTTTGCGCTTATTCCAGAAGATTTTATGAAATTTGAGTGGCATGGTTCTTGCTTTGTTATTTAGAAAAGTAATTACCGCTTATGAAATACAAAGGAGACGAAATCTATGAAGATTGCCAAAGTAGAGGCGAAAGTCACGCGCACTCCATTTAGCGGTTCATTTAGGACGACGTATGGAGAAATGCCGACATATGCGCATGAATTGGTGGGGCCATATTATCTGACACAAGATCCATTTGGAGAATTATCGGTTAAAGGGGATTTGAAATACGCCAGTGGTTGTGGATTTGGTATAGAAGACCGTTTTGAATCCTTGGCAGAGGGATAAAAGGGATGGGAAGAATAGAGTGGCTTATAATCCTTTTTGTCAGCTCGATACACTTGATTGCATTTTCCCACCGAATGGAGGTTGTACCGTTCCTTCCGGAGTTTAAGTCTCTCTATGGTGTGGGGTATGCGGAAGTAGGGGGCTTGGTTTCATCTTTTCTTCTTGGGTACGCATGCTTTCAAATACCAGCCGGCACTCTAGCGGACCGTTATTCCCCTAAGTGGTTGATTTTTACTGGTGTGTGTGCCATGCTCTTAGCCGGAATTTTATTTGTTTTTACGAATTCGCTTTGGCTTGCTTTGAGTTTACGCTTTGTAATGGGGGCTTCATCCGCTATGCTATTTTCTCCGGGGATTAAGTTGATTTCAACCTATACCCCACCTGAAAAACGTGGTTTAGGTATAGGTATCCTCGAAGGTGCTGCTGGAATGGCTATGCTTTTAACGATGACTTTTTTTCCGATATTATCTGTTCAGATTCAACGGGATCATCTTTTTCTTGTTTTAACCCTGCTACTGCTTCCACTTATTGCTTTATTTTGGAAGCTTCCTTCTTACCGCTCAGAACATAAGAATCCTAGCGTTGGGGAAAAGCAGAAAAGGCTCAGCTTTCTTCAACTATTTCGGCACCGACGAGTGTTAAAACTGTTTGGCATTTCCTTTTTCGGGATGTTTGGACTTTATGCTTATCTCGCATGGTTTCCAACCTATATGGAGGAGGTGCTAGGCTACTCCAAACAGCATTCAGGGTGGGTGATGGCTGTCGTGATGATCAGCCAAATTGTGATGGCTCCTGTCTCCGGTAAGATAACAGATTTGATGGGCCAACGAAAAACGACGTTAATGATGGGATCTATTTTGCTCAGTTGTGCTGCGGCTTGGTTATATTTTCTCGATGATTGGGGTATCTACTTGGTGGCCGTCTTGATTGGAACTGGAATTTCGTGGTCTATGGCCCCCATGCTTGTGCTTGCAACAGAAATTGTAAGTGTTGAATTGGCTGGGTCCGTTGTAAGTGTAATGAATACGATTGGTCAAACCGCTTCAGCTGCTTCGGGATATATCTATGGCAAATTGTTTGATATGACGGGAAACTTCCAAATCATTTGGATTGTCTGCTTCTTTTTTTTAACAATACGCATTCTTTTTTGCCTAGGAGACTTAGAAGAAAAGGAGGGGATGAGAAATGTCAGTGGCGCAAAACAAATGTCATCTTGAAATGATGGGTGAAATCGTTAACGTTCGAAGTTACCTAGATCAACCGCTTCCTCCTACGCTAGAAGAAGAGCTGTTTTGCGCCTTCTCATTAGGTCCCTCGCTAGCAAACACGCAGCCATGGGAGCTTCTCGTGATGGAAGGTGTAGATCAGAAGCGAAAATTGGTGGATTCCACACTCGATCCTTTTCTAGCAAAGGGAAGCTATGGAGCACAGCGCTGGGTTGCAACGGCACCAACTGTGGTCATTGTGTTGATAGAGAAACGAAGAGCGTTGGCTCGTTTAGGAGAAAAGGGGATTTTGTTTGCTATACAGGATACATTCAGTGCAATCCAAAATTTCCGTATAACTGCCGCAGCTCATAATGTTAGTACTTCTTGCGTGCGTGAATTCGATCCTGTACGAATTCAATCCTTGTTTGGACTTCCCTGGTATATAGAGCCTGTTGCGATTTTGACGGCTGGATACAGCGAAGAGGAAAAAGAGATTCCTCCTCGACTGCCCATTTCGGAAATGGTTCATAGGGGGCGTTGGGAATGAAATCTATCCTCCAATCGATTCCAGCCATCTACAAGCGAGTCAGCACTCGAGTGTTTGAAGAGAAGTCCATTCCCGAGGAAGCCATAAAGGAAATATTAACTGCAGGAACCATGGCTCCATCAAGTGGTAATATGCAACCGTGGGAGTTCGTCGTCATAGAGAACCCGGAGATGAAAGCGGAAATCGTGAAATTCACCTTTTCAGGGTATTACTCAAAAGGGGCCAACCACCAAAATTGGATTCAGCAAGCAGGGATCATTATTGTTGCCTGTGCGAATGTAAAGAGAACCGTAGCCCGATATGGGGAATCAGGAAAAGAATGGGCGATGATTGATGTAGCTGCATGTGTGGAAAATATGTTTCTAACAGCAACCGCCTTAGGACTTTCCGGCTGCTGGGTAGGCGGATTTAATGAACAGAAGCTAAAGAATCTGCTTAACATCCCAATTTATGTTAAACCTATAGGCCTTCTTCCATTAGGATATGCAGGGGAAGAAGCAGCCCATAAAACACGCATCTCTCTAAAATGGGTAACACACAAAAATCAATATAATACGCCATACTTCAAACATGATGGGGAAAGGGGGGAGCAGCCTAAAGTCAACACAAAAGGTGATATCAACGATATTATTCTAAAAAGGGGGAATGCAGAATGAAAAGAATAGGGTTTTTAATTCTAGTCATCCTATGTTTAAGCTCTGGAGCTGTAGCAGCTGAAGGTAAACCAGTAAAGCCGATCCTTAAAGAAGCGGTCATTCAGATTGCATCCAATCAAGAAGGAGCCGTGGTGAACGAGAAGGTAGTCATTAGCCAAGCAGAAGGAGTAAAGGATGGCAAGCTGGAACATCTCTTTACGAAATTTGACAGCACAAAAATTAATAAACTAACCATTAAGAGCAACAATCAGGAATTAAAATCGGAGGTTAAGCAGGGTTCAACACACGATAAGGTATTCGTCCAGCTTCCGCAAGGGACTGCAGGTGACTTCAGTTACGAAATCTCTTTCGATTATGCCAGTAAAGAACCGAACAAAATTCCATTACTAGTACCTGCCATGGCAACCGATGGGACAAATAATATCATCACTCTTCAATATAAAGTACCAGAAGGAAAGTATTTACAAGATGCATTTCCAATCATGGATTCAGGGACCACGGGGACATTAGAGGAGCATATGATGAATATGCCGAATTTTCTAAATGTTGAATTAAGCAGTACTCCACCTGGATTTGTAACCACTTCCAACCTTTATACACTGTTCGGTTTGCTTGTGATATTAGGAGTCATTGCCGCATGGTTCGTTTATGAGAGAAAAGGACAAAAGGGAGGAGTTGCACATGTTTAATCTTGGACAAAGCTTTTCCATCTTTGTAATTTATACGATTATTTGGGTCGTTGGTTACTTCGTGTGGGCACTTCGCAGTGAAAAACAATAGGAGAGGATGGTGAAAAAATGTTTGAGGTCAGTACTACCTTTTATGTCGTATTGGTTATTTATTTCGCCGTAATTTTGGGCATTGGAATTTGGTCAGGCACTAAAAACAAAGGCTCCGAAGATTTCCTTGTCGCAGGTCGATCGATTGGTCCACTTGTGGGAGGGGCTGCTTTTGCCGCTACTCAGATGAGTGCAGGTACTTTTGTGGGAACATTGGGTGTTCATTACTTAACAGGTGGCAGCTATCTTTGGATTTGGTGTGGATTGTGGTTTGGCTGGTTGGTTGCCGCTACATTGGTTGGACCAAAGTTCCAGGCATTCAAAGGCTTGACTGTACCGGATTATGTAGGAACAAGATTTAACAGCAAAGTGGCCAGAGGGATTTCTGCTATCTTAATTCTTGTCGCCTATACTGTATACCTCACTGCTCAATACCAAGCTGGTGGTAATATTCTCCAAACATTATTCGGGATTCCTTTTATATGGGGAGCCATTCTTACTATTGGAATCACGCTGTTATACACTATGGTAGGCGGCATGCGTGCTACAGCATACAGCGATTTTGTGCAGGCTGTGATTATGGCTGGGTGCTTCTTTGCGGCTCTCCCCGTCTTGTTTCATCAAGCGGGTGGGTCAGAATTTGTTGGGAAATTCCTAACAGAGCTCAACCCTAAAATCACTGGTTGGCATTATGGATTTAAGGATCTGTTAGGGTTTGGTGCTGCATTTGGATTCTCCATGGCAGCGGCTCCCTATGAGTTAGCAAGAATGTACACACTCCGTGACAAACGTACGGTTAAATTGGCCATTGGATACTCCTTTATTTTCCAAGCGATTGTAGCTATTTCTGTGGCTGCTGCCGGAATGGCCATTCGAACTCTATACCCTTTTATGTCAACTCCAGATATTGCTTCGACTATCATGGCCATTAATATCGTTCCGCCAGTCATTGGTTCTTTGATTATTATTGCGATCATTTCTGCCATTATGAGTACGGTGTCAGGAATCATGATGGTTTCCGCTTCGGCATTTTCCCACGACTTCTATGCCACAATGATCAAACCGAAAGCAACAGATAAAGAACTCATGGTAGTGAATAGAATCGCGGTTCTGGTCCTTGGGATCGTTCCGATATTTCTAGCACTAAAAAAGTTGGATATTGTTCAGTTTATCGTTGTCCTGCAGGCTTCACTCACGGCAAGCTTCTTCTTTTCCACGGTAATTCTTGGCCTGAATTGGAAAAGGGGAACGGCTGCTGGCGCCATTGTATCCATGGTAGGGGGATTTTTCACCGCCTTATTTTGGTATCTTGCTGGCAATCCGTTTGGTTTAAAGGAAGTGATTCCTGGAGTTCTTGTCAGCTTTGTCCTATTTATTGTTGTGAGTTTAGTAACCAAACCAGTGCCAAATGAAGCACTTAAACCCTTCTTTGATGATATAAGGTAATCAAAAAGACTTGTTCGGCGGAATATTTCCGCCCTTTTTTAAAAAAAATGGAGGTGGAAGCATTGTATACTCTTGTTAAATCGAAAGCATTGATCGACGGCACCGGAAGAGGTCCAATCCCAAATGGTTGTATATTATATTGTGATGGAGTTATACGCGAAGTGGGACGATATGAAGAATTCGGATCAAATATAGCAGATTATAAAGTTATCGATTTGTCAGATTCTTATATCCTGCCAGGACTTATTAACAGCCATACCCATTTATCGATTGTACCAGCAGAGGGAAATCAACTGGCCCAAATGAGGCTTCCAGCCGCAACCAACATTTTACGAAGTATGCCCAATATTCGTAAAGACCTCGAATCCGGTGTAACCACCATGCGAATCATGGGGGAGGAGCACTTCATGGATATCGAGATGAAAGAGGGGATCAAGAAAAAGTGGATATCTGGTCCAAGACTGCTCGTCAGTGGTAGGGGGTTGGTTGCCACCAATGGTCATGGAGCAGCCATTACGGTATCCGACGGAAAAGAGGAGATACGAAAGCACGGAAGGCAAAACCTAGCAAAAGGAGCAGATTTTCTCAAGATTTTTGCCACAGGTGGAGTAAGCAGCACAAGTGGATCCCTAGATTTTTGCGGCTATACCTACGAGGAGATCGCTACGGTAGTCGAAGAGGCCGAGAGAGTGGGGACATATGTGGCTGCCCACGCCCATGGGGGGAAAGGCCTGGATTGGTGCCTTGAGGCTGGAGTACGGACGATAGAACATGCAGCCTTTATTACGGAAGAGCAAGTTGATAAAGTCATTCAAAAGGATGGATGGATTATCGGCACATTCTCCATTCTTTTCCACCCTACTGGTATTGAACAGACTGATTTCCATATTCCTGCGATTCGAGAGAAGGTATTACAAGCAAGAGAAGTTGCTGCTGCAAACTTTCAACGTGTCATTGCATCGGGGGCAAACCTAGCCTTAGGAACGGATAGCATGCATGGAATGATCAACTATGAAATGGAGTGCTTGGTAAACTTTGGGGCAACTCCAAAACAAGCCATTCAAGCAGTTACTGGACACGCTGCAAAAGCATGTCGGGTCGAAAAGACAGTGGGTACACTAGAGGTTGGAAAAGCAGCTGACTTCATTGCATTGAAAAATAACCCGTTGGATGATATCAGACATATGCGGAATGTCGAGTATGTGTATAAGGATGGAGAACGATTCGTCTAGCAGGAGAGATGAGGTTGATTTCTTTGGAAATCAACCTCTTATCTTTCATGGCGATTAGGGTGTTAAAAGAGAACCCAACGCAACCTAAATTGGGGTGAAACGGTATCAATTGTGGAAGAATAGACCTTGATTTAATGTGGCACGGAAGTTGCAATATCTATCGGTATAGGTAAAAAGGGGTGAGAAAAATGGACCAGCAAACACAGTTGAAACTGGATACAACCATCGAAGCTATGAGAGAAGAAATCTTCACGTTTCTCCAGCGTCTTATTCAAATTCCAAGTGAAAATCCTCCCGGTGAATATAGCGAGATTAGCCAATTCCTTGGGGAGTCGTTAACACAGCTGGGTTTTGAAGTACAGGTAGTGGACGTGCCAGAAGAAAGGGTATTAAAGGAGGGTCTTACGGCCCCGCGTAAGAACGTCATTGCCGTGATGAGGGGGAAGGGTGAAGGAAGAAACCTTGTGTTTAACGCCCACCTTGATACGGTACCTGCAGGGGATCACACTCAGTGGACTTATCCGCCTTTCTCCGGCGCCCGGGCCCACGGACGAATCTACGGTAGGGGATCAACTGATTCCAAAGGCCGTTTAGCCGCTTACATTATGTCGGTAGTGGCCCTTAAACGAGCAGGGATTCCACTTCGTGGAAATATCACCATTGCCGCCACGTGTGATGAAGAAACAGGGGGAGTCCTTGGAGCAGGTTATGTGAACGAACAAGGCCTCATCCAAGGCGACATGGTTGTTGTGGAAGGGTACAGTAACCAAATTGTACGAGCAATGGCAGGGGTCATGCAGCTAAGATTAAGTTCCATTGGAATTCCTGCCCATGCTGGTTTTAAATGGAAGGGAATTAATGCCGTAGAAAAAATGGCCAAAGTCATTCAAGGCCTAACGGATCTTCAAAAGGAGCTGGAACAAGAACCCTCTTCAATTCCGGGAATGCGCTATACCGGAATTAATGTTGGATTGATTCAAGGCGGTACGAAGGTTAATGTGGTTCCAGGGTCATGCGAGGTGGAAATCGATTTTCGCATCATTCCAGAGCATGGCTTAGACGAAATCTACCAAAGAGTGGAATCTATGATTCAACAACTTACTAGCCAAGACCCCGAAATGAACATCCATATCGAGAGGATTACAGAGTTTCAAACAGAGCCCACTGTTACAGAGGAAAGCTCACCTCTGATTGCCGTATTGCAGGCAGCAGTAAAGGAAGTAACGGGGTCTGAACTCCCAGTAGTGGGGATGCTGGGTCAGTCTGATACCCGGTGGTTTATAAAACACGGAATTCCAGGTATCAATTTTGGTCCCGGTACCAATGACAATCATTTACATGGCTACGATGAGTTTATGGACATGGAAGATCTAGTTCAAACCACGAAGGTTCTAGCTGTTTTAGGAAGAAACATTGTGGCTTGATTGAGCTTTTCTTAAAAAAAGAGTAAGGGAGAGGGAATTGTTGAAGAATATCGTGCAAGTAAGCGAGATGGAAAAACAGCTTCTGGCTGATATTAGCAGAGATATACCGAATACCATTCTAGCAGAATTCAGTACGCTTGTCCGTGAATCCAGCAGTGAGGATGAACGAACAGCAGCCAATTTCCTTGTTAAATATCTACAGGAGTGGGGAGTTCCACATCAAGTTCACTATCCAAATCTTTATCTAAGTTTACCGAGAAAAGCTACATTAAAGGTAAAGACACCTGTAGAAAAGGAAATCCGTGTAAAAAACCCTTCCTTCTCTATTTCTTTAGGGGATAGCTGGGGAAGCGGTGAGTTAGTCTTCATTTCTACTGGTTATGCAAAGGGAATAAATGATATTTTTGGAACAAAAATGGATGAGAACATTGGAAATCTTGAGGGCAAAATTGTGCCGACCGAGGGTTTTCCAATGCCTGGAAAAGTCGGTGAGTTCGCAACTATGGGTGTAAAGGCAGCGATATTCATCAGTCCAGGAAAAAACATCCATGAGGGAATTTGTACAACGATTTGGGGATCGCCTGATCTGAATAATATCGAAGATGAGCCGAAAATCCCAGTAATGGCGATTAGCAAACCAGACGCCCAGGAATTGATTGAG
>Ga0181465_100944_pt2 | contig 11574 bp, 13 predicted proteins | sample InSIn3gowninarea_FD_119076 | JGI IMG/M metagenome (GOLD analysis project Ga0181465, IMG submission 119076) | Clean room microbial communities from NASA Spacecraft Assembly Facility at Jet Propulsion Laboratory, Pasadena, California, USA -... ... | reverse complement strand
TGACATGGTACATTAAGTACTACACAGATAATGCATTGGCATCATTGGCGAACACTCAGACTGCTCTGAATAAGGAATTCAGTAGGCACAAGTCTGAATTGCAATCAGTAATTGGATTCAAGGAAATCATGATGAGGCCTGTCTAAACACCCTGGGAGCTGGACCAAAGACTGATGTGCAAGATCCATGAGACTAACATGAACCTCACAGATAGTTAGCACCCCAAATGGTTTGTACCCTCACTCTTGTGCCACCTCACAATTGCTTTATTGTAACGAAAGTTAGGGACCTAGGCAAAAGTGTTGGAGATCACGATGATATTACATGAGACATATATCCAGGATGCTACTTTGGGAGTTCAGCAGATTCATGTGGACTTGAAAAAACTCTTCTTGCAGTTCCAGATCTTGAAGAAGGAAAAAGCTACTCGGTCAAAGGTGCATGAAGAAGTTTGTGCCTAAAATGTAAAATCGAAGGGCATGATAGAGATCACTACCTTGTTTTTGTGAATTATATTATAGGGGGATGGCCACTACCCCTAAGACAGGAAGCTGCTACAGGACCAGGTATAGGGCCCACACTATGGTGTGCTATCTATTAGGTAGCAGGAAAACATGTAACAGACAATTTTCACTTGCTACAAAAGTTTGTACGGATGCCACAACAGTTATTCTACAATTTCTGTAAATTGGTGGGACACGATGAGCATAATTTCCATAGCTATGAATTAATGATGGAAAGAATGCCCACATATCGAATACAAACAAAAAATTGGCTCTGGATGAAGTTGCTAGGGGAGCGTGCAGAGGATATCAAGGGTGCAGATGAGGCCAAGGAGGAGGAGGACTTGGTAGAGGTTGAGGGCAAGCTATTTTCTATAATTGCTAAGTGCTAAAACACTACGTGTGGGACTATACAAGCTAGATGCAACCTTCATGTCGTTTCTACACTCAGTTTGACCATGCGATAGAAGAATTCCTGATACTAATTTCTATGTTGTAGGAGAAGAAGGTGCAGCCTCAGCGCCCTACCCAAAATTTATGGATGATCAGAGCTGAACCCCGCTAAGAGGATCCCAAAGTAAATATTGTGCTACGAAGCAGAATGATGACTAGTGATGCTAAAGGGAAACACCATGAAGAAAGTGAATAAGTCCACAAGGCTCTAGAAAAAGACGTTGGGTTTCACATGGAGTGAATGAAGGAAATGTTCATGGAAGCAAATAAAACTTTCGTTGAGGCCTCTACCTTAGGCAGTCAGGACAAGCTAGCTGAAGAGGTTGACCCCTCCATGCTTACTACCTTCTTGGAGACTTGTATGAAGCTACTGCACGATAGCAAGGCTGTGAAAGGGCTTCAAGAACAGATAAATAAGTGTGTTGGTAAGGAAGGTGCTCCTAAAGGACACCTCACAGTAAAAAAGATAGGCAAACACAAGACAAGAACATGATGCGAGATGAGGCTTACAACGCAAACAGGAGAATATGAGATGGACCAGGTTATTTTCGATCTAGGGTCAGATGCAAACGTTCTTCCTAAACAGACGTGGGAAAGAATGGTGAAACATGTGCTGCAATGGTCTCTGATTCAATTGAGAATGGAAAATCAACAGAATATTATGCCTATGGGGAGATTTCATGGAGTGACTGTAGATATAGAAGGTGCGAGTGAATTGACTGATTTTGAAGTAATAGAGATTGTTGATGAAAACAATCCATAGCCCGCGTTCTTGGGAATTGATTGGGCTATCAACATGAATGGGGTAATTCGTTTGAAGAAGCGAACAATGTCATTTGAAAGGAAATCACTCTGTGTCATAGTCCATTTGACCCTGCAAAAGGACCACGATATATCAAACCGATCCGTCACTATGAGGAATGCAATGACGATTTGGATTAGATCTATAAGATAACAATGCGAGATCAAGATTGGGTTAATCTAATAGCCGATGGTTGAATTGCATGGGACCATGAAAGCCCCTGTACCTCAAATTTGGATGAAGAATTGGAGCACTGATAGAATATATTGCACAAAGTATCTACGCTGCGATGTAATATGATGACTAAATCACTACACTGTGTGTCATCAAACATAAGAAATTTGCCTTATTATCATGGTTTGATTGATGTAGATAAATTTTTTGGTGCTACATGCTACACCTGCACAGTGGTGGGGTACACATAGAGATAGCTTTGAAGAATGGCATGAGTACAGAAGAGTGATGAGATTGTGGTTTGCTCACCCGAAATTTTGGCTAACTAAAAATATGATGGAAGAAATTATCAGTGCGATCATTTGGAAAAATGGAATAAGGTCTATGGAACAGAGCCGCAACCAAAGTGGGTACATATTTTCTGTCACACTTTGGACATCATTCCCATGAATTGGTACCTGGAAACAGAGCTCCGCCACAGTATCGTGAAGTGGGACATCATAAGAGAAGGATTTTTGATGCCCTTCAGCTTTGAGGATGGGCTTGAAAGAACCGACAAAGCGGTGCAGAAGGTTAAGGAAACAACCTTCAAGATACCACAGGATCCTTTAGAATTGATTCAATCATATTGGAGCACCCAGCCGTGTCATGCACTAGAATGCTATATTGTGAATGCTGAAGGAGATGATGAGGTTCCAAGGAATATTAACATTCCAGAAGCATAAGGACATGGCAAAGTTGAAAGACCGCAGTTAAAGAATCCAAATATCACCATACCACTGAAAACTAGACAAGTAAATATTGGCATGGAGGCAAAGCCAAAGTTTTCAAATATCGGAGATGACTGGGATGACACTACAATAGATAAAGTCGTTGAGTTTCTCCGCGAATATTAGGACATATTTCCTACCAAGTTTTCAGACTTAAAATGCATTATAGGCAATTTAGGAGTGATGAAAATAACTTTCAAACTAGACGTGAAGCCCATTAAGCCAAGATCGTATAGCCTTAATCCCAAATACAAGGAAAGGGTCCACTTGGAGTTCGACAAGATGCTTGCAACAGGTATTATTGAACTAGTGGAGGAATCTGATTTAGTTAGCCAAAATTTCGGGTGAGTACAATGGTAGTTCAAGAAAGGAAGAAGAAGGATGAAATAAGGATTTGCGTAGATCTAAGGAAGATTAACGAATCTTGCATTCATAATCCTTTTCCAACTCTGTTCACGGATGAAGTACTAGATAATGTTGGAGGGTTGGAGGCCTACTCATTCACTGATGGGTTCTCTAGATACCATCAAATTAAGATCACGCTAGAAGACATGAGTAAGACTGCCTTCGCGACAGAGTGGGGATGTTTTCAGTATATAGTGATTCCTTTTGGACATAAGAATGTGTCGACGATCTTCTCATGTGTAGTCATCACAACATTAAAGGAATTCATTCTCAAATTCTTGGAAGTATATTTTGATTATTGGATAGTGTTTGGGCTTGTAAAGCACCATGTAACTAGTTTGCGCTTAATGTAGTATACATGCCGAAGGTATTAGATTGCACTAAACCTAAAGAAATGCTTGTTCTATGTCCCTTCTGGAATCTTGCTTGGTCATGTGGTGTCCAAACAAGGATTAATTATGGACCCCATTAAGATCATTGTCACAATTAATTTGGAGGTGCCAAGAAGTGTCAAATAGTTGCGTGAAACACTGGATCATACTAGATACTATCGCAAGTTAATCAAAAGCTATGCTCAGATTATCGCACATATGGAAAGGCTACTAAAGAAGGACACTGCATTATGTTGGGATGAAGAATGTTAGTGCAACCTCGATGTACTAAAGGAGAAAATGGTCACCGCATCAATCCTAATCTTCCCGGATTGGAAGAAGGAATTTCATGTGCATGTTGATGCTTCATGTATTGTGCTAGGGGTAGTGATGACATAGGCTGGTGAAGGAGAGATGGATCATCCTATAGCATTTTCTAGTAGGAAGTTGTCAAAGACAGAAAAAAGTATTCAACAACAGAGCGCAAAGGGTTGGCTATGGTGTACACTCTCGAGAAATTCAGACATTACCTACTATGCAGATGTTTCAAGATGTACACAGACCATATGCAGATGGTTGTTGTTGTTTCAAGAATATGATTTTGAGGTAATTGTGAAGCCAGGGTGATTGAATGCAAGTCCAGACCATCTGTCGCACATTGAAACAAGAGAAGAACCAACTAATTTTGAGGAATTCCTGCATGACATGCAACACTTCATGGTGCGCATAACGGATAATCACTTTGCAGATATTATTCACTTTCTGACTACAGGGATCGCTCCAGAATGGTACACCAATGAGAAGAAGAGAGAATTGGTGGTGCATGCAGCATATTTCTGTGTGATCACAAGACATTTGTATAAGACAAGATTGGATGAGATACTTCGAAGTTATGTGCCTGATTTTGAATGCAATAATATCCTCATTGAAGCTCATGGATGAGCTACATGAGGGAATTATGCAAGAAAGGAAATAGTGCAGAATATTCTATGAAGTGGATTGTGGTGGCTGACATTGCATAAATACTCTAAAGCATACTGTAGGGCATGCAATGCATGTCAAGGAATGGGGAGGCCATCATGGAGAGATGACCAGCCTTTGAAACCGCATGTGTTATTGCCGTCATTTGAGAAATGGGCAATTGATTTTGTAGGACCAATTCAGCCTCCAGACAAGAAAAATGGTGCATGGTATATCATCACCGCAACTGAATATTTGACTAGGTGGGCAGACAGACAACCTATGAAGGATTGTATAGGGGTAACAATAGTGAAATTTCTACTTGAATATGTTTTGACTAGGTTTGGTTGCCCAAAGATACTGATGAGTGATCGCGGTACACATTTTCTCAATGAAACGATTGACGCGTTGATAGAAGAGTTCCAAATTTATCATCACAAGGGTATGCCATATCATCCTCAGGCCAATGGAGTGGTTGAGGATTTTAATAAGATATTGAAGAATGTCCTTACAAAGGTTTTCCATGTGCAGTGGAATGATTGGGTTGTGTGTGTACCAGTAGTATTATGGGCTTATAGAACTACTTGTAAAAATCTTACTGGTTAGACACCTTTTAGGTTGGTCTATGGCATAGAAGTTGTGATGCATATAGAATACATTGTGCCTAGTCAACACATAGTGGCTTTCATAGGAATGGAAGACTGCAGAGCCTTAAAAGAATGGCTCGTGTAGCTAGTGGAGCTCAAGGAAGATAGGTTTTTCGATGGATTCCATCAACAGGTTCAAAAGGAATGCAAAAAAATCTTAGCACGATTGGCACATCAAACTATTCACCTTCAAGGTAAATGATTTTGTTTTATTATATGACAGTAAGTTTGATAAGTTTTTAGGAAAATTTTAGATGTGCTGGTTGGGGCCATATCTTATCAAAGAGATTACAGATGGTGGAGTAGTTCATCTCGTGAAGTTGAATGGAGACCCATTTTCAAGAAGGGAAAATGGAAGCTGATTGAAGACACACACAGGGGATTTCGCCCAATGACTACATGATGATAGCACAGTCTTAGCACTCTAGGCAAACGCAAGGAGGTGCGAGACTATAAACTACATTTCTTGAGTTATAGAAATACATGCTAGTGGGGCTGTGCAAAATATGATGATGTCACAGTACCAGAAGAAGTGCCAAGGGAACTGCACTAGAGGGGGAGAGAATGCACATCATAGCCAGAAAGTGACCGTTACAGTCACTATTCATGATTTGAAAGTGAGGAGATGGTTGAGAGGCGTGGAGGGGTAACATTTAAGGCTGAATTCAAGAATGAAATCTTTGGAAATCTATCATCAAATCAGCGTTTATGGACAAATTTTAGGGGGAATGGTCGAATGTGAATTCAAATTCTCCTATAAATTATGTGGGGTCATACATTGAAAAACACTTTTTATCCTTAGAATTTATGTGTTGAGTTTTCGATTGTTTATGAATCCTCATGTTTTTGTTAATTTGGTCGCTAGTTCCGGAAGAGGAGAGATTCTTAGTACTCGAGGAGCTATCACCTTTGAGGGAGATGCTATAGAGGTAATGAGCATGGAGGCTCCAACTATTGTTCCTACAGTGCCAAGGTCGCCTAAGCCGAAGCCTACACTAGTAAGGGAACTCCAAAACCCAAGAAATACAAGAAGAAGAAGCCCATGTCAGTGTACGAGTCACCAAGGAAGCATGCTGCTACCCAGGCCCAGAAGAAAGAAAAATTGAGCACAAAGAATAAGGGGAAAGTGGTCGATTTGGAGACCGAAGAGGGCATGAAGGATATATACACTGAGGGAGTGGATCCTATGTCTGAGTTTCTAGATTATATCCCTCCATGCAAGGGAAAAGTAAAAATCACTAAAGGTCTAGACGTAGAGAAGTTATTGATCCACACACCCTTGTTGTCAGAGAGCATTACATTTGAAGGTTTGAACTTGTCATGGATTCCACATTTATAGCTAGAAGACTGGGATTTGGTGGACCACGAGAGTTTTTCCCACTTGGTGACAAAAAAATACATGAAAAGGGAATTTTACAAGGAGTCAAGTGTCACCGCGTTGGAGCTTGTCGAGTGGATTCATAGAGTGAATCAGTCAGGGTTGCTTAACCTATTATGGGTGCCCCACTACCACCACTCCAAGATCAACCTAATCGTTATAAAGTAGTTCCTAACCCTACTACATGACAGCTTTTTATGGCTCAATGCGCCGATCGCTATTATCACATTTCTATTGCATTCAAGGTTGAATCCGACCAAGGAGTTTGGTGGAAAGATGAGCAAGCACAACCTCACTAAAAAGATGAAGGAGAAGTTCAAACTAGTAAAGAAGTTGTGCGGGTACTCGATCGCCTCTATCACTAACCTTGTGGTAAAGATTGCCATGCAGATCCTTGCTGGAAAAGTTATGAGAAAATGTCGCGCGGAGGAGGTTCCGATGCTAGTGATTTCTTTAGCTGCACAGTCCACGGAGGGCGTGTAGTTCAATTGGGTGCACTAACTTTGTAGCGAGTTCCTCACAAACTGTCGAGAGGTGCGAGATAAGAGTAAAACATTCCACTACTCGTGGTTATTACTCTCCATTGTATTAGTCATGTGGGACCTGCTAGAGGACAGTCAGTTTCCTCCTACAGACAAGAGATTGCAAGACGCTGCATAATTTGCATCCCTCTGGGCCACAAAAGATGCTACACAGTTCACAGAGAATAAAGTGTTATGGGTCTTGAGGGAGGACATTCTACACATGGCCATCAACTAGAAGTCACGGTTGTCTCCGACAATGTTTAAACATCCTTCAGAGTACATAAAGTTCAAATCAGATTTCCACCATGTATACATCAGGGCATAAAAGGATCCAAAACAAAACGGTTTAACCTATCATACATGGCCACAGATGACATTATCTAGGAAACAATTAAGCGTTAGCTGAAGATTGGCATTCTCCATTTGATCTAGCCACAGGCACTAGCAAGTTTATGGAAAAGAAAAAGAAGGAAATGGCCATGCAGAAGGTCCAGTAGTTGGCTAAGAAGCGTCAAAAACAGGCTGAGGAGAAGGCCCTGGTCGAAGTGAAGCATGCCATGAAGCAGTAGGCTGAACAGGAAGAGTGCAACTCTGAGTGGAGTGGTAAGTCCCCTTCACCCCAAGCAGAGGTGGAGGAGCAGTCAGAGAAGGGTAGTGGTAGTCAAGAGGAGTAGAGCACTCCCTTTAGGATCAAAAGGCATAGGGAACAAGGGAAGGAAGGGCTGTAGAAGAAATCAAAAGTGACAAAGTCGTTGCTAGACCCAATCACACTCACAAAAGGTGACCTTGATGAGATTAGAGACAAGATGCGCGATACCAAAGTGGAACTACTCCAGCAGTTCAAATAGCAACAACAACAAGCGCTGAGTACCATTTAGAAGGATCTACGCAAGCTGCAGATTCAAACAAGTAGGTTCCAAGTAGGAGTATGGAATATCATCCCTGCATTAATGAGTTTGGCACTAGCGAGCACTGAGGTAGCAGAGATGGTTCAACCACTAGATATCTGGGTAGTCACGCTACCAAATGGATCCTTAAGCATGGAGGTGGCCGATGACAAGGCCATCGTAAGTTCTTTGAAGAATATCGGCCTCAGCCTAGCCACTCTCCCCAATGAGTAACTTCACACGCTATAGGTAAGTGTGACAGTAAAGTTCAGAGCTCATGAGTAGCATGCACTAAGCCTAATAACTGAATATAGAGTGAAAGACAAATAGATGTTCACTAAGAATTTGAAGGCACTGAAGGCCAGGGAGAAAATTTAGGTGTAGAGCACCTAGCTCGTAATTGTAGTGGCAAAAGCATTCAGAACAGTACCGAAACTACATATCTTGGAGGATGCACCATTGGAGGCAAAGATCAAAAAAGTTGCTACGGGCGTGTGTGACACCAAGGAAAAGTTGGCTAGAGTCTAATTTGAGCTAAACCTGGAGATAATAGAACTGGAGATCAAGTCACAGCCTTCAACCCCGCCAAAGGTAAGGGAACTGCGCAAAGCCATTGTGAAATATGGAGTCGCGACGGTGGATGTCACAGTGGTGGCTTGCACCGCACTATTTGAGTAGGTTATGGAGGTAATCACAACCCTGTAGGAGTATCCCACCCTGTAGGTCTTGAATATAGAATTTCATGAGCTCTAGCAACAATATGATGAAGTGAGGGTGATGATGTCCACTGTTACTACATCACAATGCCTTACCAAGCTGCAGGAGGTGAACCAGTTACTTACACAGGGGGAAGCAACACAGAAGAAAGGGGTTGTTCTAAAGGCCAGATTTGGGCCCTCATTGGATGGGGCCTACATCATCTCTCCCAATATTTAGGAGAAATTATAGAACTTGTAGAGTACGCAGTAAAAAACCAAGTAGCATAGTGCAGGATCAACCATAGAGAATTTCTTAGAACATATCAAGCATGTAGCCACGTAGAGCGCAGCTAAGGTAGCAGTTGCACAAGTGGAGTTAGGGGATGTTCATAGTAATATCTCCATGCAAGCTAAGTGACTCGAGGGTGAGTCATGATCTTTGGGTTGGGGGCCTATTGGGATGGGGTCCCTTGGGTCAATTTTGGGGTGAAAGCCGAAGTTTTGGGGCAAAAGCCCCAAGTTTTTATGTACAAAATATAAAGTCTCTTCAAATTGTGGTCAAGGAGTGCATAGATAGTTAAAGAGTCATAAAGGGTTTTACCCTTCTTTATGTAAGTTGATTCAGCTTTATGAGAATTTACCCATGGTCCGTGGACCATGGGATTGTATAAATAAGTGTGTTTTAGAGAGTCTAAAGAAAATAATAGAAGAAGAAGATGAAAGTAATGAGTCAGTAGAAGGAAGATCATAAAAGTCTTAGAGTAGAAGGAAGGCTCTACAGTTGTGTTTCCAGAGGCCTAGAGTAGAGTCTACAACTGAGTGCGTAGACCCTTGCAGCTGAGTGCACACAGAAGTCTTGAGTCTGTAAGCTGAACTGAATATTAGGAAAGAAGATTCTGCATAAATACCTGTGTTATGTCTTTACTTTTGTTTTATATGAATGCGCTTTGTATTGTGATGGGTTTATGAAATAATGATGTATTGATGTGCGACTTTACATGATTTATATTTTTATATGAAATCAATTGATGTTAGCTATTTATGCCAAGATTGCCTTGTTGTATGTTAAAGTTATCGATCAGTTAGGATGATTTGAGTAATTGATGGGTTAAGAATAATATTTGATGTGTGTAAGTAGCTAATTAGCCTGTTCAGGGTCCGTAAAAGCCAGTCATAGAACTTCACGAAGTTCTAGAGGCAGATTGAAGGAAGTAATATTGATAAGCCTTAAAGGATTAATGATTTGAGCGAAGGAATATTTAGGGAATAAAATGACATCAAGTTGATCTCTCGATGTGGAAACTTGGTTCCAGTATCCCCCCATATTGCTTCGGGTGAGACTCCAGCCCGCGCTCTGTGGATTGATGTTGAAAGAGCCAATAGTGAATGGATTTTCTTAGCACAACTAACCTTGAACCTGGGTTAGGACCCACTAGGCCAACACCTCCAACAGTATAAAAATGAGTGAAGAATCACAAAATTGAAAGTATATGTGCCTGAGGTGAATCTAAAATCAAAATCACTGCATAACTACATAAAGAGACTACAACTAAGAACCCTTACATAAAAACATGCTAACCCTTACTAAAAAAATGGCAAGAACAAAATGAGTGCCAAAAACAATGATTTGAGGACGCAAAACGTTAGTTACATTGAAGAAACTCAATTATGTCAAAAGATTTTACAAAAAATAAAGAGGAATAGCTCTTACTCATAACTCATATTTTTATCAACTAGGAAAAAAATGAATGCCACGAACAAAATGAATGACAAGAACAATGATTTGAGGACACAGAAAGCTATTTGGGTTGAGGAAATTGTTTTATGTCAAAGCTGTTACAAAAAGAAATAGGAATAGCTCTTCCTGATAGCCCATATTTTTCCAACTAGGAATAAAATGAATGACAAGAACAATGATTTAAGGACACAAAAAAATAGTCGGGTTAAAGAAATTGTGATATTTCAAACCTATTACAAAATTAAGAAGGTATATCTCTTCCTGATAACTCCTAAAAATCATCTAAGAATCAAACAAAAAGGTTTAAACCCTTCCAATAATGAATTTTAGATCCAAGATGTATACAATATATAGATAAATCACTGATTGTTGTTGCTCATTAATTGCAAAGGCCAATGAATCTCCTTGGTTTCTAATACAATTTTTTAAAATCATAATTTGGTGGTAACTTTGCAGGTTGTTGCAGCCATGCCAAGAGTTTCTATTGCAGATCATACAAGGAACGGGAGGAGGCAAGGGGCAAGGGGGTCCTAGCTACGATCTAGTTCATCATTTGAGGATGGAGGGGTGATGTGAATTCTACAATGCACCCAATAATTTCATTGAAAAGGACACTGTGGTGGTCGATCATGCTATCCCACCATCAACCACAAAGCCGCCTTCAACCACAATGCAAGGTGCAAGTTCAACAAAGAAAAACACTGCCATCAGAGGCTCAACAAAGCAAGACATGCTAGTTGCAATTGACTAACTCGAGTTTAAGAGACATTCAATCCACTACCTGCTCTTAGGGAAAATCTTAGGCACATTTTTGCTCCCTCTTTTATAAATTACTGGCATACCACAATTCCTTCCTGCCTGTAAGCCTATTTCACCACAGTTCCATGTATGGTTTGAAGCATATGAGTGTCTCTCGTACGCAGCAAAAATAGTATTATAGAACTTGGAAACAATTCCACGGCGTAGATGTTGGCTTATGGGGGACTAACCCAGGTTCAAAGTTATTTAGCCAAACAAATCCCTACACTACTGGTCCTTTCAGCATCAGCCCATGGAGCGCATAATGAAGTCTCACTCGAAGTAGTATGGGGCGATGTTGGGACCAAGTTTTCACACCTTTGATATGTCTGTGATGTTGGTTTCGTCCAACTAGACCTTTCTTCGTGCATGTCACTTCACGCACTGTTCTACCCTTCAGTACCTTCGTGATTTGTTATAATTGACTTTCACGTAGCCCTAACGAGGGGCTTATGTCCTTTCGCGT
>Ga0181465_101109_pt1 | contig 11588 bp, 6 predicted proteins | sample InSIn3gowninarea_FD_119076 | JGI IMG/M metagenome (GOLD analysis project Ga0181465, IMG submission 119076) | Clean room microbial communities from NASA Spacecraft Assembly Facility at Jet Propulsion Laboratory, Pasadena, California, USA -... ... | reverse complement strand
TGTCACTCGTTAGGCTCTTTGGACAACCAAATCGGCTGATTATGTTTTGAAATATGAACCAGGAAGTAGTTTCTGCCATGTAGTTTTTTAATGGCATTGCTTCTGCCCAGCTTGTCAATTAGTTTGTCACTGTTATTATGTATCTTTCTTGCGAGTGTCTTGTAGTTGGTGTAATTGGTCCTACAAAATTGATTGCCCATTTTTCAAATGGTTGCAGTACTTTTATCGGATGAAGTTGAAGTTCATCTCTGTGGGATGGTCATTCTGTCCACTAACATACATCACATTTCTAAACAAATGCTTTATTGCCTATATTTCCTGTCGGCCACCACAAACCTACTTGTAGTACCTTTCTTGCCATCGATTTTTCTCCCATGTGTCCTCTTGCAACATCACTATGGAATTCCCATAGTATAGCCTCCCTTTCATGGTCTAGGACACAACTCCGAAGAATATGGTCCAGTCCTATCTTATATAGGTGTCCCGTTATAAGTTGATACTCTGTAGCTCGAACAACTAGGTGTCTTTTCTGGATTGATGTATATTCTTGTGGACACTGCCTTGTTGTGAGGTAGGTTGCTATCTAGTCCAAATATTCTGGGATGGCTTCTACTCTCAAAATATCAGCGTCTGGTAGCTGATCATCTAGAGATCCTCAATTTTCTCCATTCTCTAGTCGGGATAGGTGATTAGGCCCTATGTTCAATCTTTCGGGCTTTACAATCACCTCAAAGGTGAACTCTTGAAAGAGTAGGATCCATCTTCATATTCTTCCTTCTAAGACCGGTTTGTTTACTAAATACTTCAAAGCTAAGTGGTCTGTGAAAAATTTAAATGTACCTCCCAACAGGTAGTGGCAGAACTTTTGAAGGGAATACACCATTTCCAATGCCTCCCACTCTGTTGTGGTGTAGTTCTGTTCTGCTGTGGACAATTTCAAACTTGCAAAATATACCGGGTGGTCAACTGAAGTGTCCCGTGGTTGATCCAAGACTACTCCAAGTGCGATGCTGGAAGCATCGATGTGGAGATGAAATTGTTTGTCCCAATTTGGGTGAACCACTATTGGTGCACTTGCTAGTTTTTATTTTAGGGTACTCAGGGTTGTTCTGCAACTTTCTTTCCAGTGAAACTATTCAAACTTCCGCAACAGCTTCTCTAAAGGGGATGTTATCTTTGCATAGTTGCGGATAAATCGTTAGTAGTAACCTATGTGGACTAACAATGATCTTAGATTTTTTACCATTTCTGGTGCCTCCATGTTGACTATCACTGCTACTTTGGCTAGGTCTACGCAAACTCCTTGGGTACATACCACGTGTCCTAGCAGTGTTCCAAACAGTATTGCAAAGATACACTTATTAAGGTTCAACGAGATATGAAGTTGCCTACACCTATCAAAAATTATCCTCAATAATGTTGCATGGACTTTTAATATGTTGTAGACTTCCCAGTCATCCATGTAAACCTCTAAGAACTTGTGGATGTACTCCCGGAAAGCCGCTATCACGATACAAGAAAATACTGTGGGTGCATTTTTCAATCCGAATGGCATCACATTATATGCAAAAGAGCCCCATTCGGTGGTGAAGGATGTATTTTTATTATCTTCTTCTACTATTCTTACTTGATGGTATCCTGAGAATCCATCGGTGAATGAATACGCCTCATTTCTCGCAACATTGTCTAGGACTTCGTCACTAAATGGAGTGGGAAATGGGTCATGGATATAGGCATTGTTTAAGCTCCTGTAATTGACATAGACTTGAATCTCAGACTTCTCCTTTTTATTCTTTATAACTATAGGACTTACCCACTTTGATTCCTCTACCAGGAATATTAATCTTACCTTTAACATCTTGTCAATCTCTACCTTAACTTTTTCCTTCACCCTTGGATTCAGACGATACGATCTATGTTCCAATGGCCTTGCGCCGGGCTTCAATATTATCCACATCTCTGCCATATCCCCTTTTATTACCTTTAGATCCACTACCGATGAAGGGAACAAGTCTTCATATTCCTGTAGTAAACTGACTATCTCCTTAGTTGTCTGTTCATCCCAATAATCTCCAATCGTCGCTAGTTTGGGCTTATCTTCCATTGCAATATTTAGTTTCTTGCTTCTTAATTATAGCAGGTGGATCCCTTCTATCATCAGTTCTACTTTGATATCCCTCTCCCCCTCCATCTCTTCAAAATATAGATGCTTGAGATCTTCTAGATTATCGTCATTCATTTCATTGTTTATCTTTTGGCATGCTACCTTTTGTATGACTTCTTGGTATGGAAGCAGTTTCCCATCCTCCTTTTGAATTTCTGGGAAGAAAAATACCTTCTTGATAGCCTGAAAATCTTGTGTGACCGGTTCTATTTTTCCTTCGAACAAGAAACATTGTGTAAAGTTATCTGCAACTTCCCACCATGTGTTGGTCCCTCTTTTCTTTTCTTCCATCAGGTACCAGGCCTATGGAATCAAGTCCAAAGAATGGATAAATTTGTGTACCCACAACTCTTTTGGATATCTTTCGGTTCTCCATTGATACTCACATCCCTTTAGATGGTTTTTTGGGTCTGATTCCCCTTGATATATATCTTTAACCTGAGGTCCTTCCACTTCCTTAAATATTGCTTTCAATGCTGTTGCAAATCTGTCCCATTGCAATAGTGAGTTGCAGTGGTTACTCCACCATCTTGCAGATGTGGACTGTAATGCCATGTCAATTAGTGGTACCCTATGGCCTTCTAGTACCTTATCTTCTATTTTTTTTATGAAAGTATTTACAGCACTCATATCGGATAAAGTTGGGTAATCCCTTACCTCAGTCCCGATCCAATTGATCCTTCCGATGTTGGCACATCTTTTTGTATTGGTCTCATACCATCCTTGCTGATAATCATCCCAAGCTATTTTTGAACCTAATTCTAAGCTTTGGATGCTTCTCTAGCTTACAGAGCCACCTACTGTTGGGTTGATGTAATCTTCTCTTCTTCCTGCTCTCATTTGATAGAGATGGTCCAGAAGCTGAAAATATTCTCTGTTATCTACAGTCTCTATGTATATTAGACCTTGATATAGGCAAAGTGGCTGAGTGACTCTGACCTCCCCATCCTCAAATATGATAGACTCCTTTTTTAGATCTATTATTGCGTAATTTTCAAAAGCCTAGTCAATTCCCAACAGTGCAGGATAAGGATCTTTATCCCCCATGATGTCGATGACCTCAAAGTCCGTATATGTATTTAATCCTACAATATCAACATCAACTTCCTCCAGTCTACCTATGTGCACAATGTAGTACTGGTTCGCCATCTGAATTTGGATTGGTGAGTATCTTAACCTTGGCCTTCCTAATGCTTCCCAGGTTTTCCTTGGTAAAATAGTGACATCGGATTCCAAATCAAGCACGGTGTCCTTAATTTGGAAACCCACAACCTGGATGTTCACTCTTAACTCTTTTCTTGTCCTTATTTTATTTATTTTTACTCTATGGATGCATTTCTGGGTTGCATCAGGTGATTCCCTTGATCTTGTGCTCTTCTGCACCACTCCTTCCAAGTTCTTCTTTAGCTGCTCCAACATTGGTGTATTGTTAACAATTTTCAGGAATAGATGGAACCATTCTTGAATTATATTTATTTTATTAGCTTGGTTTTCATTGTCTTCCTTGGTTTGTTGTAGCTAAATACCTTTGTTTCCCCCCAGTTGGGCAAAGGTTTCTACTGCTTCTTGAAAGAATTGCTTATGTCTTTCCGGTTTGATCAACAATTTTAGGGATGCTGAACTAATAAAATTTATTGGGTCTATTATATGTGCATATTACCCCGTTATTTTGCCTCCTCATGTCAATATGGCCACTTTTTGCATTGTGTGAGTCTCCGTCATCCTGGGTTCTGCATTTACTAGATTTGTTCCCCTCTGTCTAAGTCTGTCCTCCCATCTTTTAATGAGCTCAAGACAATCTTCTGTTGCATGCGTGTTAACCTAGCACTAGGAACACCAGGGCATTCTAGGAAGTGGAAATTCCCTACATGTCCTTCTTGTTCGCAGTTGTAATGTCTTACTGGACCTCTACCCCCTGCTCGACCTCCTATCATGCCTCCTCCTCTTCCTTGGGGAGCCCCATTCACTCGGTATGAAGGTAGGTCCAATCATTTTGCCAATGCATCTAGAGCTCTACATTACTCTGTGTTGTGTGTTTTTGAGCCATAGAACTCACAGTATGTGTTATTCGGAACGTTGGAATATTTTTGTAAAATGGGGCATAGGCGAGGTTGATGGCCTATGTTTTTACATATTTCACAACACTCAGTAGTGGTTGGAATTTGTTGTGCAGGGAACCCTGTGTATTATTGTTGAGGTGGATATATTCCCTGGGTGTTTATTTTTGCAACTCCTCCCATTGGTGGAGCCCCTTGTTCCCCTGCAGCCATTGTACCCACATTCTTACCCTGCAACTGAGGACATTCAGTTACCACATGTCCTTCCATTAGATAATGTGTGCACCATGCATTTAGTCTTGCTGGCCACATTGGTTGAATTTCTTTGAGTTTCTCTATCAAACTTGCTATTTGATGTTGCAACCCCATTATGGAGGGGTCCTGAGCTGATGCTCCTCCCTTAAAATCCTGTGGATAACCCGCCATTACTTCTATCTTCATTGCTTGCTCCAGTGCATCTTGCAATGTCTTGATATTCTATTGAGTTAATGGAGTTCTTGTCAAGGGGAGCACAACTCTGATGAACCAATCCCTCTAATGGTTTGGATCGATTGGATAGCTATGTTTTCTAATCTCGTCTTTGAATCTCCGCATTAGATCCCAAGAAGTTTCTCCTTCCCGCTACTTGATTTCCCACATTTCTGACAAACCCTATTGGTCTATTTGGGGCAGTTTGAACTCCTTAACGAAGTCCCTCTTCACATATCCTATCGCTAGATACTGATGATCTTCATACCACTTTATAAACCAGTGTAGAGCTCTCTCTCTGAGAGGTTTGAAATTCTATTAATTTCCCCTCATCTGGTGTCTATCATGCCCTCCATATGGCCTCGCAGAGGTAGCAGTGTTGTTCTACATCGTCATTACCCCTCCTAGAGAACTCTGGGTACCAAGTAAATGATCCCGCCATGTTCACTTGAGTATGCGTTACTAAAATGAAACCTTTGTTTCCTAGTTTTGAAATGGTACTACCAGCAATACTACTACCAATGTGTATTACTATTGGAGACTAAATACTATGCAACTTGCTTAATTCACACAACTTAACAAAAAGTTCACCTAGTGGTTGATAAAGCACCACGGGAAGGTTGGGACTAAAGCTACTTGAACTTCGGGGAACAGGAGTACCTCGAGATATGGATGCCAACCTTTCTTGGAATAGTTACTCCATTGCAATGTGCAACTCCACATTGGACATCTCCTCGGCGCGTGCATCTGCATCTTCTCTGTCAGATTTCCTTCCTTTCTCCATCTGGTTTGGGCACCTATACACCTACCGAACTTCCTTAATGGTCCCTCCTATATCTTGGGTACCCACCTGACTTTCCATTTCCTTCGTCATTTGAGATGCCTCCTCTTTTTCCTTTCGACTACTTTCTTGTTTATTTAACTCCTTTTTCACCCTTTCTTGCCACTTATCAGTGATTTGCGCCCTCCAATGTGCTCATCGCTCCCTTAGCCTATTATAGGTCTTCACATCCATACCCCTACTGCCCTTTTTCACTGTTCTTGTAGCATCTCTCCCTCAGTCCCTTCCCCTAGCACAAGGGTTTTAGGCTTCCATCTAAGATTTTTGGAACCCCATTAATCCTTCATCTACCATAAAGGCTTTAATCCATAATGGGATCTCCTTCAGCAGCCTCCCACGTAACCCGGATCTAAATATATCTTCTACTCTAAAAAAGGACTAGTAGCACTCCACTACAAACTCCCTTATGTATCCGTCCAAGGTAGATTCCACCCAGAAATCTACAGCTCGGGTCAAATCAGTATGTAATATATGAAGGGCCACCAGATCTTCGTGCACCCACTTGCGACTGACTTTCTACAACTTTCTTTTGGTTGCCTTGGTTTGTAGCCTTCACAACCAGTTATAGAGTTCTTCTCGGAACTTTCCCCAAAAGATCTCGTAAATATCGTTGGCAGATTTAGAGAATAGAACCATATCTTTGACTATTTTTCCCCTTTTTTGTCTCAAATTGGCTTGCTGAGTGATGAAATGATCTAGGTGGTTATCCCACCAGCTTCGTATTTCTCTTTTGAAGATTCGAGATACCATGATCTAGCTCCCAAATGAAATTTCAGGTCCCAGAAACAGAACCATTTGTTGGCGAGGAAAAAGGTCTCTTATTCAAGACCCAGGTTCAAGTTAGAGGCCAACAAGGTTATCCACTGCATTCTAGCACCACGTTGGCATTTTCACCCTACTTTGAGGAGCAGAGAGTCTCACTCAAGGCATGTCGTGACCTTACAAATATTGGGAGTAGATTGATATCAGTCTAGTAGATTAGATATGTATGAACCAAAACTATCTCAGAGCTTAAGAAAAAACAACATTACATGAATGATATCCCTTAGAAACACATTCAGAGTGACAATCAATAAATTTTTAAAATACTGCCAAAACCATTCAATCCAGACTACAACATATATTACAAACAGTAAACTCTGATCATATTATACTTCACTTATCAACAACAGACTATTACAATGCTCCTCAACATGAGCTTTAACAGAATAGATTACAATGAGGTCTTATCAGACAGGTTAGAACACAGAGATACAGAGAGATAGATAATAGAACATCATGAACAGAGCCCTCCTACGGCTCCTGTTCCTTGATTCCTCTTGTTCCAACCTCATTTCTCTACTGCCAGTGCAACTGACAGTTCTTCCTTTCTTCTTGCTCAGTTGTCTTCTACTTCTCTCTATTTATCGAGAGTTCTATTGCTCGTCTTCTGCCTCGTTCTTCTGCCATCTGTGCTTGCTCCCGCAAAATCTGTGCCACCTGTTCCTCACTCCTTCGCAACCTTGAAATCTCTCTTCCTACTGTGGTTGCATCCCGCCACGTACTATCCGTAACTCAAAACTGTTTGATTTCAAAACAAGGGCCCCAACACCTATAAAGGGAAAAAACCTTTTATTTGGTTGTTGTGATGTAAAGGAATATTCCAATCCCTTTTTAAATCAAATTTTGTAGGCACCCACCCACAATAGGCTCCAACCTCTATTCTATTTTGTAAGCTATAGCTTGCTAGAAGCATCGACTCCCAGTTACATCAATTTTTGTAGGATCCTGCCTATCGAAGGTTTCAACCCCGCTTTTCTTTTGCAAGCTACAACTTTCTAGAATCACCCAATTACACTTCTAGAAGACCTAACCTATTTTTTTTTAGGATATTACCTAAAAGGAGACACACATACCTTGATATGTAAAAGTTTTAATATTTTGGATTACCTAGTCTTGAATTCTTAATACCTTATTTTCTTTGTCTCTGTTTTGTACTCTATCTCTACCCCCTATACAACTCTTTGTCTCCTATGTTCCTCTTCCACAATTATACTTCACATATTCTCTTCTTCCTCTTTATCTCTTTTCAAGGTAAAATGTCCAATTACGTTTCACAATAATTCAAATCAAATCACCGTTATTTATTCCAAAATATATGTTTGTATAACCCAATATATCTTTGTATTCCAGCTCAGGGATTTTAAACTGAAAGAACGTCTCCTTTTATTCCACCTATTCATTTAACATTCTTCAAATTTTAAGACTAAAAAAATTAAATCTACCTCAAACTATTCAAAATATAGATTCACATAAGCCATCAATAATGATTGCATAAGTCAATTCCAATGTAGATTTATTTTTGTGCATTATAGGATGCATACACACTGCTAGTAATACATCAACATCTTCAACCATTTACATCAAAACTTCTACAAGAATTTACATCACAACATATTAAAGTCATACCTCTGACAAGCATCATACTCACTCAACTCTACATGATAACCAATACATATATAGCAAAAAAAATACATACTTACTGAATATCTGTAATACTAAATACATTCTAAAAAACATCAATGTTGAAGACCTTTATCATCTCCTAAACTTTAAATCAACTAAAACATACACCTTAATGTATTTTTGGATGGTCATAAACAACTAGGTTGAAATAGGAAAACTTCAACACCATCCTTCATTAATGAAAAATTTTCCAACAAAACCCTACATATTTCTCTCCCCTAACATCTAATTCCAAACAAAAACAAAAATACACAATAAATGATTACATTAATTTTAGGTCTCTATTTTGTTCTTGTCCACAGTTGAGCAATGCATGAGATTTTCTCTTAAAGCAACATTTAATGCTAATAATATTAAATGACCAGGTAGCTCTAGTTAAAATTATATTAGAAAAGATAAAACATAATATAAACCTTTGTACCTTGGAGGGTCCAACACTTTAGTCTCAATCCAACACATAAAAAAAGTAATGTGTGAAAACCTCTTGGTTGACACACTATCCAATCTATTCTTATGGTTCTCCAAAACCTCTTGAGAATCTAATGAGCCGAAACATATACTATGCTATATTAGCACACCATCTGCAAGAGGATTGACATAATACTTCCTCTACATATTTATATAGTAAATTCTATCCAATTATTCTACTTCTAACTCATCTCAAAGAGGTTCCACATATATGTCCCGATCCTTGGGATCCAATGGTGAAATTACTCTAACATCCCTAGACTCAAATGCCAAGCTTCATATACCCAGAAATCATGGAACTACATTTGTCATTAGCATTATATTAATTGTTTCCCATGCATCTTCCATTCTCCCATTTTGAATATATCTCGAAATAAACATGTTCCAACTAACTATATCTCATTGTTACATTTTTTGTTAAATTTGGTGTGCATATTTCATACACCATCCTCTATCTAATATTTGTCTAAGAAACCTATAAACAATTTCATTGTTTTTCTTGTTCTTTGACCATATAATCCCAATGCTAAAATCTATATTTTCTGCCACTTATAACATTCCCAAGTTATCCTACGAGGGTGATGCCACTCAGAGTACTATTAATATCATAATAGCACAATGCATAGGTTCATACGCTTCCCTTAGAAATATCTAATAGAAAGAGAAATTGAATGTGTTCCATTCCCCTCGTTTTAACCTTTTATTTATATTTTTGGATTCCACCTATTCATTTAATATTCTTCAAATTTAAAGACTAAACCAAAATAAATGTAGCTCAAACTATTCAAATATAGTCACATAAAACATCAATAATGATTTCATAATTCAATTCCAAGGTAGATTTCTTTTTGCACATTATAGGATGCAACACACTAGTAGTAATACATCAACATATTAAATAATTTACATCATAATGTCTACCATCATTTACATCACAACATATATAAGGCCATACCTCTTACAAGCATCATAGTCACTCATATCTCTACATGATCAACATTACATACACTGGAAACAATACATACTTACGGATACCTATAACACTAAATGCATGATAAAAAACATCAATGTTGAATACCTTTAGCATTTCCTATGCTTTAAATCAACTAAGATATAGACCTTAAACTTATATTTATGGCTAGTCACAAGCAACTTGGATGAAACACGAAACCTTCAACAATGTTTTCCATTAATGACAAATTTCAAATGCAACCCTGCATATTTCTCTCCCTAACATATAATTCGAAACAAAATTAAATACATGGTAAATGCTTACATTACTTCTAGGTCACTGCGTTTTTCTTCTCCACAGTCCACCAATGCATTAAAATTTCTATTAAAGAAACATTTAAAGCTAATAATATCGAATGATCGGGGAAATGCAATTCAAATTCTTATACAAAAGATAAGACATCAGATAAACCATCGCCCCAGGAGGGTCCAACATTTCAATCTCGATCGAAGGAATTACACAAGTAATGTGTTCACACCTCCTCATTAACACCTCCTGCAATCTATTTTTCCAATTCTCCAAACCTCTTGAGAATATAATGAGCTAGAACTGATAATGTGCTAACTTAACATACCATATGTAGAGCTATTGACATATTCCTCCCTCAAAAAAATCATATAGTATATTTTATCCAAATATTATACATCTATCTCATCTCAAATGAGTTCCACATATCTATCCCCATCCCTAGAATCGAGCAATGAAATTAATCTAACATTCTACATGGACACAAATTCTATCTTCCTTTTTTTCAAATTGATGATGACCTAATTATTAAATGCCAAGTTAGTGCCTAATAATGAAGTATATGGATATTTGTCACCAACTATTTCTATGAATTCAAAGTCTTCCACACGCTTAACCCCATCAATATCCACCTCCACATTAGACAACCTACCTATGGAGAATATTTTTTATTGTTTTTCCAACCTCACTTGAATAGGATACCAATTTAGTTTATTATTTCCCATTATTTCCCATATTTTTTTTGGTAGAATATTTACATCTCATACTAAATATAGAATAATTTTTTCCATGTCATTATCACCTACCTATGTGTTGAATTTGAACTCTCAAAGTGTTCTGTTTTTTGGGGTCATGGGTATGTTTTGTAACTTCTTTTGATTATCTAGTGGACATATCTATCAATCCATCAATCTTTTTTGGTGCACACTAATCCTTCATCAAGTCTAAAAAACATTTTAGGAAATTCTTAATAGGGATTCCATCCACTTTAGGTTCTCTATTATATGTTCTACCATAAATGGGAGGCATGTAATACACTAGAATCTCTTCTGTAATTCCCCTCTCTAATGAAACAAGCTCTTTGTGCCCCTCCTCATATGTTGTCTTCTCCTTACATGGATAAAATTTTAGTGGGAGATCTGCAAATTTCATTACTCATTGTTGATTTGTATTAGCTTACTTTGCAACATCCATCCCCATCCCTATGTTTCCATAAGTAACTACACCCACATATGGCTAGATTTTGTGTAATTCACTATTGACTATCTATATATTATATAATTTCTTCTCTTTCGATTTTGTAAGAAGTTGGGGAAAATCTTCTGTTGCATGGTCAAGTTCTCTACAATAGGTATAAATTGAGAAAGGATTGGGGAAATGTCTTGTGAGATGTCCCAGTTATCCACAATTATAGTAGATAATTTTCCCTCAACAACTTCCAAATTCTCCTCTCCCTTGCCTTATTCATTTGAGTAATTTTTCTCATCATTCATTGGCTTCTTCCTTACTTATTATGTTGTCTAGGTTGATTATAATCTTGCAAAATTTATTTTCCCTTCACCCCCTTTTACTTGGTAAAAATTCATAATGCACTCCCCAATTAATTCCAATGCATGGCACTTGTGAATATCATGCCCTCCTGAATTAAGAAATTTTCAAAAAATGGTCCTTAGAAAAGTTTCAAATTTCTGTAGCATGGTGAAGTTTAGCTGTGCATTTCCCCAAAATTTGCAAAAATTTGCAAATATCACACTACAACCCCCTTCCTTCCTACATATCATGCACCATACTTCCTCACACTTTTCCTTACCTTTGGTCAAGTCCTGT
>Ga0181465_101107_pt1 | contig 11593 bp, 8 predicted proteins | sample InSIn3gowninarea_FD_119076 | JGI IMG/M metagenome (GOLD analysis project Ga0181465, IMG submission 119076) | Clean room microbial communities from NASA Spacecraft Assembly Facility at Jet Propulsion Laboratory, Pasadena, California, USA -... ... | reverse complement strand
AACTGCATATTTGGATTCAGCACCTTGAAAAACCCCTGGCATGCTTTGATTGTGCAGAAACTAGCTATCAAACTTGCGATTCCAATAAATTGCTGCCAGATTTTGACCAGAAAAATCCACTTGAAAAGCTTTAAAAAATCGCATTATAGAAAACTGCATTTCTTTCCATTTGCAGACTAATTTTTATTTTTTTATTTTTTAATTGAAAATTAAAATGGTCAGTGAAAAAAAAGTGTGCATGCGGAGGATCAGAGAACAATTTCAAAGAATGGGTAAACAACCAACATGTGAATGCATTAGTTAGCCATTACATTCGTTAACCAAATTCCTATCACAATAGATGGAACTCGTTCTCTGATCTACAACTCGACCAATTGAAAACAAAAAGGTGAATGGTACTTATTTTTTTATTTCATAAATGGTTGGTATTTTCCTCATATGTAAATCACCATTGCCAGTATTTTATTCTAGATGCGAAGGACAATTGATGCACATTGGCCACCATCACCGATAATCCTCAAACATTATCACTTAAGAATTCCAATCAACATTGATTATTCTTCTAGTCAAAAGTTCTTCATACTCATGTTTAGGCGTGTTCAAACACTAGTGGGCAGACTAGTTGGATTCTCCATCTAATCATTGTGTGTGAAAATATTATATAAATATGGCATTTCCTCAATAAAATCATCATCCCCTCAAACATTTGATTCATCATCTCATTCATATTTGATTTACCACCATTCATTATTACTATAATCTGATTTAGTACCCCTGACAAAGAAACCAAAATGATTGAAAACTTGGCTTTAACACACAATCAAGAATGAGATACATCTTACCAACAACCTTAAGAACACACGCATACAAAGAAGAAGAGATGTTAGTGAAGGTTAACCAACCACTTTATTATTCATTTTTCATATGGTTGAGTAGTTGTACCTTCCCCAGCTAATCATTTGTTACATTTACTTCATATATTTACCCTTTATTACACGTATACACTTAATGTCTAAGTAAACACCTTATTAGTAAAAGATCCTCCTTGCTACGCTAATAACTTAAAAAGAAATTGTTGTAGCTCCTGGTTGGAAAATCCTAACTTAAAAAGGAATTGTTGATCCTCCTTGTTACGCTAATAACTTAAAAAGGAATTGTTGTAGCTCCTTGCTACGCTAATAACTTAAAAAGGAATTGTTGTAGCTCCTGGCTGGAAAATCCTAACTTAAAAAAGAAATGTTGTAGCTCCTGGCTAGAAAACCCTGATGATGGGACCAGGGCTTTTAGCTCACAGATTAACAATACTTAAGCAGTGATTAACAATCGGATAAAGTCAATGCAATTATGATTATCACTAAACAGATGATTAACACATATATTTTGTTTTGGCTTGATAGTGTAGTTAATTGCTGGGTATAGTGGTAAGTTTGAGGGGACACTTGTCCTTGCCCTCGGTCTTCACCCTCCCGCGCTTCCACTATACTCCTCCACCTGCATTCACTTGTCACTTTGGCGCTTAGCCTTGCTTTGCTCGCGATGAGGGTTTGTTAATGGTTTGTCTGCGACTGTGTTGAGGGTTAACGATGGTGTTCAGTCCGCAACTGGGTGTGGGTTCTTCTGCTGGTAACTTGGCAGCTTCGCCGACCCTTCCTACTACACTGTTCGGTTGGTCTCACCTGGGCACTATGTCAATGGCTCTGTCGGTTTCATGTTTCTGGTTAACTGGTTTTTTCTCTACGTTGTTCTTTTGCAAGTTGCAGTCACAAGGGACCGGTTCCTCAGCTCTATTTATCAAGGTAAGCTCTCTGTCCCTGCTACATTCCTTTTCCACAATTTTCCATTTTTACTGAGGGTAGTCACTCCTTGTGAGCAGGGGTTCCCTCCTGTGAATACGACCTGGTTGTGGGTTCTTCGCTGATCCAGGTGGCTGTTGGTGGCCACCCACCTATCCCATTTGGACCCCCACAACTGTCTCTTTCAGTTTTTCAGTTTCTTTAATTATAGCGCAATTTACTATTTTTAGCAGTTTTTCGGGTCTTAAACTTCCGGAGCCGTTTTGAGGTCCTAAACGACATTTTTTTGGGAAATCTACCACCAACGTTTTTTTGCCAAAAATCGTCTTTTCCTTCATAGTCCTCGGAGAGATCTTTCCAATGGGCTATCATGCGCGTTAAACGGAGATAATACGACCAATTCGCAACCCCGGGAAGTTGGTTGTCCAACTCACCCCAAAACGGGGCCCACAATTTGGCGTTTCATCTTCTAGGGTTAGGTTTTGGAATGTGAAGGGTTTTTCATTATTTCTCAATAATAAATAGGCCTTCGAGCCTCATTGTAAACACTGTTTGGAACAGTTCATAGGCATGTAGCCGACACATCTCTTCTCAGAGATAAGCTACCATCGCCCTAGCTGGGCTATTTCTCTTTCTATTTGTAAGCATATTTCAGTATTCTCCATTAATGAAATGAAGTATTATTTCCGCTGCATATCTGCCATTATGGTTATCTCTATATTTTATTGTGTTCCTGTTTAAATCCGGATCATTCGCGCCAGCACCGTCCACTCCTATGGTGAGTTTACAAAACCCTCTCTCCTGCTATTGCTCGCTCTTTTATCTTCAGTTTCATATGCTCAATTTCTAACACACTTCTGTTGGCCGTAACTGTAGGTGGGTGGTGGCTTGGGATGGCCACTTCCATGACTGTCGTTGTCTGGTGAACCTAGTAGGGCCGCTCCCTGTCGTTGATATATGTTTCGTTTTTATTTTGGTTGTGATTCCAACACTTTGGTTTCTTGTAGGTATTTTGTTCTGAGAGCCTCACTCTGCTTGTTGTTGGCCGCCTTTGGCTATGCCCTTTTTGTATATTATTTATGTTATCTCGACAGTCTTGAATATTTTAAGAATCTTCAAACCCTGGATCTATCATGGGCTATCTCTAATGAGACTCGTCCCATCTTAGCAATTACCATTCTGGTATTTTTTGTAACTTATCTTCCTGCACAACTATTATTTGAAAGAAAGAAAATACTTTCGCTTGTATGGCTATGGTTTACCTGAATATGCAATGCGATCATTTCTTAAGCTGAGACTCCTGATTCTGTAGAGGCTACTCCATGTTGTTTGTCTGCTCTGTTCCTTGTCAATGCACAAAGTATTTGTATGGAAGGGGTGAATAGTTAGCTGTAAATGAAATTCATTGCTCTATCTTGATCAATACACAATAGTTAAATGGAAGAGATTAATAGAGGGTTGTAAATGGATACAGATGGTTTGCACAAAATTGAAATTCTTATTTTTATTTCCTTCTATTCTGTCTCTCATAATCGAACCTCTACAAAATATGATATTCTTTCTTTTGTATTATTTCGAGACAGTTTCTCACCACTGCTCGCAGTTACATTGGTAGTTACATAGTTGTGAAAACTGTTTTTTTTTGTTTGCTTGCTCTGTTGGAAAATATATATTTTGTACGAAATATAACTGTTTAATTAAAAAGAAAAACAAAGAAAAAGGTGGCTGTAACAACCTTCCTCTAATCATGATGTTCCTAAGTGCCATTTACCTAATAAATAAAAATAAAAACAAACAAGTCCCTAAATGTTGTTTTAACCAACAAATGGAAATGAAACTAAAAGATGAGTGTGAACTTGTTCTTCCTAGCTGAGACCAAACACCCCAACCATGATACCCTCAGTTGGATGCTCCTGCATCACCTGATGGGCTCAGATGGTATAAAAGGCATAAACCAGGAGCTGAATTTATAGGGACATATTGTTAACCTCATTAATAGGAACGCACATTTCTTTCTCAGTCAATCGATAAGGCACTATCAAAACCATTGTCCTATATGGAAGGATGCAGCTGAAATGGGGATGTCTGGACTCCACGCAACCAAATGGTAGGATTTCACTTCGGCACTAGCCAATCCGGTCTCATCTACAATTCTAAAGGTGACCACACTTCGGGAGGGAAAATGCGTAACTATATGCCCATTGTTGCTGAAACCTATAGATTTTATGTTTCTATGAGATACAATTTTTGGCAGACCTCTTGGTTCAACAAGATATGGGAATTAAAAATCCCCATCAAATTAATTATGTTTGCTTGGCTGGTTTGGAGAAACAAAGTATTGACCTAGGACAATTTGCTGAAAAGAGGATTTTATGGCCTAGGAATCTACATCTTCCGTAAAGACTGCTCTGAATCAGGCAAAACACATTTTTTTTCTCCCGCCACTCTACTACCCAGGTATGGAAGAACATTGCACATTATATGGAATTCTCTGTGGTTTTATACTAAAACATTGAACAGAGGATGTCCCACTGGTCCAAATGTAACAAACATGAAATAACTATGCCAATATACATTATGTAGGAGATCTCGAATGCAAGTAACCATTTCACCTTTTGATGGAAATCCCATCGATTACAATAGTATTTGCTACAAAGCCATAACATGGTCGAAGGACACTTCCATGGACCTTGAAGTAAATCAGTAGAAGGTGAAATTGAGAACCCTCCCACTGATTAACCTACCTGCGGATTGGTTTGATGGTGCATCACAAAGGGGAATTTGTGGTTGTGGAGCAATCCTCAAACTAGATAGCGACACATTATACGACCTGCACTGGAATGGGGGCCTTGGAACAAATACTAGAACTGAAATCATAGTGTTGTGGGGTTTACTCTGGTTCGCAGCGGAGAAAAAGCTAGACATCACCAACATATACAGAGACTCCAAAGCCATCATTGATGGGATACTTGGAAATACTACTTTCGATCCCCCTCTACTTACAATTTAGACCAATAGGGTAAGACATTCACTGACATCTCTCACAACATTCTTCATCACACACATACTCAGGCAAGACAACAAGGGAGCGGACAATTTGTCAAAAGCTGGACTATTAGATCAATATGGAAACATTCATTACACTCTATATGTGGACGGACATCTCAGAGAAATTGGAGAGATCCACCTGCCATAATAATTAATGGATCTTGGTTTTGAATGTTTTTTGACATTTTATTTTCTGCCATGTGTGACCATGGACTTTGATAAACTGTTACATTTACAAAAATTTTGATCTATTTTGGTTTGCTCTCTCATACAACTAGAGCTACTGGATGACGATACCAAGACTGTTTTTTGTTATTGTATGTGTTTTCTGTCACTATATATCTCTGATTATTTTAATATACTAATACATGTACTGATTTTTTTTACATTAATAAAAAAAACCCAGTATTTTGTCTTTTCTGCAGCAATTTAAAAAAAAAACAATTAAACTTCTGGCTACCCTGCAAATTCAAACGTGAAGTTTTCGGACCATTCTATGCCCTCTAATTGTCAACCCAGAAACCCCAACGAATAAATAAGAAACGTCGGTGTTTGCCACTTGAGTCGATTCCTTGACATGTCCATCCCGGCCACAAATTAAATGCGTGTTCCCACATCATTTTTGAAAGAAATATAGATAAAATTGTAAAATCTTTATAAAATTCTTAAAAGATGCACGTTTCAAAGTTAATGTAGCACATCTTAAATACATGGATTGTTATTTCTTCTCGTCACATCACACCAGGGTCGTTTCACCAGCCATTGAATCGACGGTGAAGTCTCTCAATCCTTTTATTTTCACACCAATATATTATTTTATTATTGATGATGACATTACACAAAACAGTGAAGCCTCTCCCCATTTCTTTCTATTTGCAGACCAATTTATTATTTTATTGTTAATAATTTATTATTTTATTATCGACAATTAACATGGTCAGGGAAAAAAAAATGTGCATGCCGACGATCAGAGAACAATTTCAAAGAATGGGTAAACAATGGCTCAGAGTTCAATTACAACTATAATCTATATCACATCGTTGACAGAGTTCCTTAAAAAGTTCCTATTAGAAATCGCGTCCCAAATACAAAGGAATTTGCATTTGACTGCAATAAAAATAAAAAAATAAAATAGCCAAACCGCCTGGATCAACTGCGAGGTGCAATTCTTTAAATTCTTTAAAGAATAAAGATAAATCCGTAAGAATAAAAGAGCCAAACCGTCTGGAACAACTGTGAGGTGCAATTCTTTAAATTCTTTAAATTAAATGGTAGAAAGTATCTTGCCTGGAGCATTCCCGTCGAGGGATTCTTTGAGTGGGAGAAAGAGATCCACGGTCGAATCCCTAGCCAGTCGCTGTGGAAATTAAAATCAGCTACATTGTTGCCGGAAAAGAGTGGCGCTACCTGGTATCGCTCTCTTTTTCTTTTGCGGCAGTAGAAGCATCTGTGAGCGGAATCTGACAGAGAGAGCAACGACGCACAAACACAGAACAGAAAACACATTCAAACAACTCACAACACAACTTGTTTGATTCATTACTTAGCTTGGCAATTTATACACAGTTTTCAGCTACGGGTAAACATTAACTGTGCCGGATGAATAGTGATCGGCGCCGTCTAAACAGTGATCGACGCCGACTGAACAGTGATCGGCACTGATCGTGATTAATGCTTGACACCTCCCCTTAATCACGATCTACATGTTAACTTGCCTCCTTTGTTCTTGTCCCATGGCTTGCCTCTGTATGGATATTTGCCCTTGGCCACCAATGCCAAATCTAAACTGCTAGAGCCCAAATTAAAGTTCTTCATCCTCTCTTCTTCTTGTAGAAGAATTCCTGTCAATTTATCAAATGAAGGGGGTTTCTCTCTAGCTTCAAGACTTGAAACAAAAATTTGATAATCTTCCATTAAGCCATTTAATATGATGGTGACTAAGTCAGTGTGAGACACCTTTTCACCAATATCTCCTAACTTATCACTTAAATCTTTGACACGAGAGTGCAGCATACAACACTAAACACACATGCTCTGATACCATATTAGAAACACAGAAGACTCATAGAAGAGCATCATCATTGCATTAGCAAACACACAAATTTATACATACGGATAGCCGTAAATTTTATAGTGATTTGCCGACTACCGCTGCTTGCTGCCGACTTCTCCAGAACCTGCACTTTGACTATCTGTTGTATTCTAGATTAATCTAGCTACTGCATTAACAGTGGTAGTTGGAATTAATATCTTCCAACACTCCCCCTTAATTCCAACTATATAATAAATATATACTATAGCACGATATACAAGACACTATACTCATAATCATGACGACTTAAACTTTAACTTGCCTACTGGTCAAAATAGCTTACAAAACATTTCATTTTTGCCTTCTTGTGAAAGGGTCTATGCTTATGATTTGCTGGTACAATTTCATCTTCACTTTTCTAGGTTTCCATATGAAATTCCTTTGCTCCTTTCTTACATACTTAATGTCAGCAACCTTTTCCAAATCAAAACCCCTTACAAGGTAATATAATTCAAGTTCTCCCCGCTTTCCATGAGGAACCAGTAAAGGAGTCACCAAAATGCAGTCATCTTTGAACATGAACAGCCTCCGAACAACATCCATAGTAGTATTCTCCACAGTAACAGTCATCTTGAAAGCAGATCCAATAAAACTTCTAAAAATTGGGTTAGGAGAGAAGCAAGTTTTACTCTGAATGATTGCAGAATCATGTGGAATAGATTTTAGCTCGTGATCATCAATTAACATAATCTTCCATAGCATCACATTGTTTGTCGAAGATTTATTCAAACTCAAAAGCACTGCGAGACTCAAAAATGTTTCTAAATGGGTACCTCTGCCACACAAAAAGAACGCAGCAAATAAAACAGGTTGGAAATCTAACAACGCTCCCACACAACTCTTAGCTAGGCTCAAATTTTCCTTAAACTTTGGGGAGCTTTGACTTCAGAATAGCACCACTCTTGGCTCTGCCTTTCACTTCCCTGGATGCCACCACACTTTCGCTGCCCCACTCTTCTGATCAACGTATTCCAACAATTTCTTCAAAGTGATCGGGCACCACACTTACGCTGCCCTACTCTTTTGATCAACGTTTTCCAACAATTTCTTCAAAGGGATCGGAAAGGGATCGAACAACTTCACAACGCTAGCAGGTGGCACATAGTCCACCACTCTTCACACACAGATCGTTTCCTAAGACCTTCACAAGTGTTTCTACTCCTCGGCCTTCAGGGTCTTTCATGCTGGGCAGTGCGCTATCACACTTGAACCCCACCTCCATAACATCTCCAAATACACAGCAAACTCAAAAACAAAGGACTAGCTCTTTAAAGGCTCCACACCGCTTGGCAGAAATAAAAAAATCTCCAGAATTAACATCAAATAGCGCAGGCTCACCGCACTTCACAATCCAATGCCCCTGGCCGGCCCTTTTCGACTCACAGCAACCATATAACCAATAGACTCGGCTCTTGGTTTTATTTCACAGTGGACTCTCTATATTCAAAACACAGCGCCACACTGCTCTAGCCATCTCCACTCATAGCCAAAGGAGAACACTCCACGGTCAACAAAACACTTAACTCCGTTGATCAAGAATACCCTCAGCACATCAAACTCAGTGCTACTGCTTAACAAAATAATTCCTTGGCATTCCACTAGTCTCCACAGAGTGCAGGTTCAACAACGCCTCTTCGCCCAGCAGGACAGCAACACTCCCTCACGTTGCTCTACACACAGCAAGACAACAACACTTCTAGACAGCACTGAAGGCAGCAGCTCAACGCCCCCTCTAACCACTCAATCACAGTTCATGACACATCACACTACGGGCAGACTCCACATGCCCTTCACACCATGGAGTCGTTACGACTTTGGCCACCGCCACCAAACCCTCACTCCTCTTGCCAAACATAGCTCACTTGTGCTCTGATACAATGACAGAAACCATGAAGACTCATGGAAGAGCTTCATCATTGCATTAGAAAACACGCAAATTTATACATACGAATAGCCGTAAATTTTATAGTGATTTTCCAACTACCGCCGCTTGCTGCCGACTTCTCTAGAACTTGCACTTTGACTATCTGCGACTATCTGCTGTATTCTAGATTAATCTAGCTACTGCATTAATAGTGGTAGTTGGAATTAATATCTTCCAACAGAATCCGCTCACCAGATTTGGGAATTTTGGGGGGCAGGTGCGAAACAAAACCACACAGAGAAATAGATGTAATGAAACTTTTAGGAAACAAAATTTGAAACAGAATCAAAGTCAATCGAAATAAAGGAAAATCCGTCGTCTGAGAAAAGCTCTCCACCATTTTGCAAAAAAACTAGAGATCTCCCTTAAAAAAAACGCACGGTTTAAAAGCACAAATTCACTATAGAGACATATATTGAGCCAAAGGAACACTATACTCTGTAACCAGTCGGTGGAGCGTTGTCAAAGATTATGGAGCCGAATGGGTTTATGCGCGGATTGTAATGCATAACGACCACTGAATTGAATGGATAGAATGTATAATGTGGCCACCTTGTGGCGATAAGAAACCACCCCTCAACCACTAAACGACAATCGTGTGGAATGAAACGCACATGCCCTGCTTTCAATTTTTTGAATTTCAAGTGCAACCTTTGTGCTACCAAATACCACGATTGTAAATCGTGCATTTAAACAAAGCATATCTCTTATGGCGTTCCCTCTGAAAAGAACTCCCTAAACTCCCTAAACTTCCACGTGTACCCTCTTGCGCCCTCTGATCACTTGTTAGACGATTAAAAATCTCTGTGCGATGATCCCCTTGGTGATTAGGTGAACGAGGTAACCACTTACCTGTTACGGTTTCTCACCCCATATCTCATAGCTAAGGTTACTTCGCCCTTGATCTCATTGTTGAGGCACAACCTTCATTTCTACAATGCTTAACACAGGACTGCTCCATTTCTGCAACTTTCTCAACACTGAACTAGATTTCCCAGCTAGTGGCATCAAACTAGCAGTGAAATTTAATGCACAAATAAATCTCCACATCCCAATCTCTCGAACCTGCAGCTCCACTTCAATATTATTCGTTCACTGTTGATATGGTGGTTTGCTCCTCACCCAAGATGCTCATTTTTCATTATTCCTTTTCAAAGTGCTTTCTGTAAATTGGCTATACGTGCATACTTTTCATAGATCAAATGCCATGTTTTCTATGACTGGGATGACAATTCTCCTTCAGTGCCAGAACACATAATACCTTTACTGCTTTGGCCATGTAATTGGTTACATTTCGTATTCTTTATCGTTTCCCTGTCATTATACGTTTATGTTTTTTTAGAAAACCCTAGTTTCATTGACAGAACCTTCGTATGCTTTGTTTTGTTCAGGTAAATCACGAGTGACGAGTGTCAAATCATCAGTGACTCGTCACAACTTTTTGTTGTAACCCCTGCCGCATACAACTATTCAGTCATGTAATTTCTTTCTAGGTTCTTCTTTCTCCTTTGAACTGCTCGAAGAATTTAATGGGTTTACTTAGCATCAAAGAATTTAATGGGTTTACTTAGCATTTGGGTTATCATTTTCTCTGCTTAATTGTATTCATGGTTGAATGGAGTTCCCCTAGGGTTATATATTACATCATTGTCCAAGTCTTAATTTTAAGCTTTGTACAATAGAAAATGGAGGGTAATCCTTTAGAGGGAAGGTATTTGATTTCAACTTCATTTTTGCAATGCTTACTCTTCAGATTATGAAGTGAAGAAGTATTTGCTCAATAAAGCGAATATGTCTTGCCACTCATATTCTCAGTTTTCAGATAATCTGAGATCCTCATATTTAACAGTTTGAGAAATCTATCAAGAAACATTACCTTATGGCATGCATGTCTATAAAAGTAATCAGGCTAAAACTATGCCAGTCTCGGCTATTGTTCATCATATTCAGAAAGAAGAGTTAATTGATAAATCTCAGCTATTGTATATGAAAGGACCTAAAGATCCTAAATCAGCAGCAGCGCTAGTGACCTTCAATGGAAATCTGAATGTGAAGGAAAGAAAAAGGTATTTCAATTATTCGGAAGGGACTGATTTGCCTTGTGGTTTTGCCAATTACCGTACACTAGGGTTCCTTGTGTCTGAAGAGGGTTCCTTGTGTCTAAAGAATACGGGAAGGCCATGGAATAGTGCAAGGGGGTTGTGGTAATTTCAGCTATATTTGGAGCCTATGACAAGATTAAGCAACCCAAGAATGTTAGGAAAATCGCAGCAAAATACATTTGTTTCTTCATGTTTATGGACAACGCAACTCTCATAGTTCTTGCTAGAAACCAGATCAAGCCCAATGGGTCTCATAGAATTGGAATTTGGCACATTGTTTTGCTCAAGGAGTTGCCATACAAGGAATCTGTAATGAATGGCCTCATACCCCAGTGTCTTCCCCACAAACGTCTCACCACCCGTGTTTACAACATTTGGATGGATGCCAAGCTACAACTTGTTGTTGTTCCTTTGTTAATTTTGGAAAATCTCCTTATAACTCCCAACGTTTGTTGTCTCAAAGCATCCTTACAATACTCATACCATGGAGGAAGCCATTTTTACAGTCAAATGGAGAAAGAAGAACCTAGAAAGAAATTACATGACTGAATAGTTTTAGCCTGATTACTTTTATAGACATGCATGCCATAAGGTAATGTTTCTTGATAGATTTCTCAAACTGTTAAATATGAGG
>Ga0181465_101106_pt1 | contig 11600 bp, 11 predicted proteins | sample InSIn3gowninarea_FD_119076 | JGI IMG/M metagenome (GOLD analysis project Ga0181465, IMG submission 119076) | Clean room microbial communities from NASA Spacecraft Assembly Facility at Jet Propulsion Laboratory, Pasadena, California, USA -... ... | reverse complement strand
TTGAGAATGAGAGTGAAATATTTTTATATATTTTTTACAGTGAGTAGTAATATCAAATATTGTAGTTAGTATAGTGAGATAATTAAAACTAACCAAAAGTATATATTCATTATTATTTTTATTATGCCTTTATTTAGAAAATATTTTATTTTTATCTTGAAAGGCACACTCTCGACTCGATGTTGAAGGACAAAATCATACAAGGTTGTACAATGCACATTTTGACACAATAAATTGATTGTTCATATGTGTTCTTTAAATTAATTGATCTTAAAATAATTGCACCAAGAAGTATGGTAGAGATGTAATATCTTATAAATATTTTTATTTGTAAAATAAAAATAAAAACAACTCTTTGTTAAAATAAAAATAACTTAAAACTAAAATAATAAAAGTAAAAAATTTACATTATTTTTTTATTATTATTAATTTATGTTGGTTAATTAAGGTAAATTTGACTTGATCAAGTTATCCATAGTTTTGAGCTCCATGTTTATGGGAACCCAATAGAGTATTCATGTAGAATATAAACTATTTAAAAAGAAAAATTAAACTAAAATATTCATATAAAATGTAAGCTATTTAAAAGGAAAAATTAAACCAACGTAAATTCATCTAGACTAATTAATAATTATATATAAATTTTACACTATTAAAATTAATAATTATAAATTTTGAATGTATTTATAATCTTTATCATGCAACAAATAAAATTGGCCAAAGTCAATTATCAATTTTGAATGTATTTATAATCTTTATCATGCAACAAATAAAATTGGCCAAAATCTAAATTGAAAAGATCGAAAAAATTATCTCCATAATATATATATACAAATTAGATTCCATCTAAGAGATAAATTTCATTTACATTTTTTTTAAACAAATAGTTTTGTAAATTTTCTTCCTAAATAATTAGTCTTATGTCCACTTATTCCGAACAAGTTCCATCTTTGGAAAGGAAATAAAGTTATAAATAACGACACAGGTAATAAAGGGTTTTTATCCCAATAAGTTACTATATTAAAAAATATAATTATATTTAAAGATTATTTTTTTTAAATAATTAAAATTTATTTTAAAAAATATTATTAAAATAATTTCATACAAAAATATAAATATGTTTTTGGGTTTTCTTTGTAAAGTTCAGCGTTTCGTTATCTAAGAGGGAGAATATAAGTGATAGTTTGATTTGCTGGTGGCTTTCTCACAAAGAAACTAACCTAGTAGCATAATACTAATAAATCAAGTCCACTTGGGTGAGGGTAAGGATAAAGATGAGATTAAATGAGAGAAAGTAAGAGTACTTTTGACAACCCAGTGGGTGTGAAGGTATGGAATGAATCCAAAATGAATAAGGAAATCACCATCATTCATCATTGACTTTACAGATGTTATCTTACCAATATAACACAACCATGTCCTGCAAAGGAATTATCCACTTGGGTGAGGGTAAGGATAAAGATGAGATTAAATGAGAGAAAGTAAGAGTACTTTTGACAACCCAGTGGGTGTGAAGGTATGGAATGAATCCAAAATGAATAAGGAAATCACCATCATTCATCGTTGACTTTACAGATGTTATCTTACCAATATAACACAACCATGTCCTGCAAAGGAATTATCGCAAAAATAATGTTTGGCATTTGAAGGAATTATTATTATTATTATCATCATCAAAATCAATATTATTTCATTTGAGATAACCATGAGGATCAGGTTATTCAGCCCTAATATGTGGGATTCATTCTGTGGTTCGAATTTCCCCTCTTATTTTTCTACTACTAATTAGACTTTTGCTACATTCTCCCTTGGATCCTACACAAGTCTCTCAGCTTCTGTGGTTCTTTTTCTTCCTTCTCTAGATGTTTCTGCTTGATTGGTTGTCTCCACTCTTTTCTCCTAAATTTGTGGGTACTCCACAGCTTCTTGAAGTTCCTCCTTTGGAGCTAAAATATCCTCGTCTGGTGCGATCTTAATCTCCCTCTCAAGAGAGCATCACATCTCTTTCTCCTCATCAAACCTTACATCCATTCGCACAACTATCATTTTGAGGGATGGAAAATACACATGGTAGTTGTGTGGAATTTTTGTGTAACCCACAAATACCCCCAACTCTGTTGCCGGCTTAAGCTTCTTCCTTGATTATTTGGAGACACAGTAATAAACAGAGGCTCCAAAAATCCTAAAGTGTGACACATCTATCTTCCTCCTCGAGAAATACTCCTCCGGTGTAATCATTCCCAGAATCCGAGGACTCCGATTATGCAAATATATTGTTGTGTTTCATGTCTCAACCCACAAATGCACCGATAGGCCTTGGTCATACAACATTGCCCTTGCTATTCCCTTAATGCTACAATTCTTTCTCTCAGCCACCCCATTTTGTTGTGGGCTATGGGGTATTGTCAACTCTCATTGAATGCCTTCTTTTCATAGAAATTTTTTAATTCATTTGACACGTACTCACCTCCATTATCACTCCTGAGAGCCTTCACCTTCTTGTTGGTTTCTTACTCAGCCAAGGCCTTGAATTCTACGAACATGGAAAATGTCTCATCTTTCTTCCGCATGAAGAAGATCCAAAACTTATGTGAGAACTCATAAATAAAAATGACAACATATTTGTGCCTAGTAGTAGAGGCTGTCGAGAGAGGTCCACAAACATCAGAGTGGTTCCTTTCAAATACTTCATGGGCTTTGTTTTCCTGATCATGGAAAGTAGATTTTGTGTACTTCCCTAAGGTAGATCCTTTGCAGACATCTTACTGCTCAAGCGCTCCTTTGGGGAGGCTTGTGGTTATTTTATGTATAATATTCAGGGCACCATGATGAAAATGGCCAATTCTTTTGTGCCAAAATTCATCGACATTGTGGATCTGCACCTTCTCTTCCTTTGTGCTTAATGCAACACAACCTTCCACATTTAGCTTATATAGGGCTCTTCACACGAACCTCGATTTCTGTCACTTGTCCCATGGATAATGTGTCTCAAGAATTCTTTTCCTTTGTTGAAGATCACATAATAACCACGGTCTTCCAAAACTACAACAAATATGATATTTTTCTTTAGGCCAAGAATGAACATGACATCCTTAAGCTTGAGAGGGAATTTAGACTCCCTCTAAAAGGTGACTATACCAACCTCGATCGTGTTGTACCTTTCATCATCTCCTAGCTCAATGTGCATCTGCAATTATTTCTTCTCTAGATCACTAAAAAAATATCTAAAACCCATCATGTGGAACGATGCACCTGAGTCCAAGTACCACACGCTCGCCATCATTGTGTTTTCCATGCATGTAATAAGGGTAAAGTCAAGCTTGAACTGTGAAGCCAAGGCTTCACTTACTGCTCCTCCTGAAGTCTTCTTTCTTGTCTTTTTGTGTGGGCACTTTGTGGCATAGTGTCTGAATTCATGACAATTAAAGCATTTAATTTTGGACAAATCTTTATTCTTTCCCCTTGGTTGGATTCTGGTTTGGATCAAAAAAATTTCGCTTTTCCCTTCCTTCCCTTTCCAACCAATGCAATTTTTTCTTCATCCATGCCCTTAGATGAAGTCCCATCTCTGGTATTCCTCCTTATTTCCTATTATACCAAATTAGACCAAAAGTGTTCCCAATTTGGCAGTTTCTCCCTTCCGTTCACCGAATCTTGGTGGTTATGCTAGCTCTTGGGAAGGCCTAGAAGTGTAGGCTTACAAAGTCATCTTTTGGAACATTAACACCAACCTCAGAAAGTTCATCACAACATTGTGTGAACATGCTCAGATACTATGAAATAGTGTCATTCTTTGGCATCTTGATATTTCAAATTTTATCTTTGAGTGTTAGCTTCCTATGGTCACTACTATTCTTGAAAAATTCTATGAGTGCTTTCCACATTGTGAACAAAGTTTCTTTTCCATGGAAATTTGAGACAATGTGATCTTGTACTCCCTCCAAGATTATTCTCCTTGCCTTGTCTACATCTTTCTTCTTCTGAGAAAGGTTTTGGGCATCATATTCCACAGCTTTTGCAAAATTTGTCTTGATGTATTCTAGTAATCCATTTTCATCCAATACCTCCTCCATGAGATCCTTCCATGTGATGGAATTAGAGTTTCCTTCCAAGGCATACTCTAGCCTCAGTCTATTGAAGGTCATCTTCTCAAATCCGAAGAGATCCTGTTGCATCGAACTCTAAATTTAAACCTCGTTAGAAACAACTTTCAAATTTCTTCTCTATTGTGAATCATGCTCTGATACCATGTAGAAGTTATGGTGTAGATTTGCAACCAGTCATGAAATTTATTGAAAATGAAACAATAAAATCCTAATTTAATTTTTTCCTTGAATTAAATTGGGAATAAAATTGCAATTCCACATCTCATGACATCTTATATAGTTAACTAAGTTAATTTTACTTAGTTGGATCAATTAATTCAAGTTGACGGTCTAACTTGAGTCATGTAGAGTGTCTCCTACATTATAAGAGCCCTGGTTGAGTTTATTTTGAGTTGTAATTAATTAATTTAGTTTAAATGAGCTAAAGTTAGTTAAACCAATTCCAACTGTTGGAGGAACTAGTGGGATGTCTAGTAGTGTGGTGATTCTTGCAATGATCAACCAGTAAACTGATGATTCACTCATAAGTAACTGAAACTCATGCATGTGATATATGAGAGTTACCCAGTTGAGATTGGAGTTCAGGGAGAATGTATTATCATTTGTATAATCATCCTAATTGTACAGGTGGTGCATGCAGTCAGAGGAAGGCCTATGAGGATTGCACAATTGCAATTGAGGAATTTCCCTAATTAATAGGGGGTTAATTCCCAAGGAAACAATGTAATGAAATAGGGACTTTGGCAAGCAGGAAAGTGGTTAAGTATTGGCCTTGGCTTGTCTAGGAAGTTGTGAGATAAATAGAGATACTATAGAGGTTTCTCAGGATTGAGCAAAGCATTATAATCTTCTCATATTTTCTGACTAATGAAATATGTTGGCATTATGATACAAGTGTTGTCCTTGATGGCAACTCACTCACAGGTCAGCTCATATTTGATAAAAGGCAACTCACAATGTAACAGGTCAATTCAGAGGAAACAGGGCATTGGCACAGAAGAACAGGAAGTTGGAACAAAGGTCTACTAATCAAATTCAAGAAGTTGGAGGAAAAGGATGTTTTCAGATAGTTTACGATGTATACACAAGTTCAACTTGACAACGTAGCGTATACGCGCTGGTTCACAGAACAAAATGAGTGTATAGGTATGCATGCACATTCACAAGAGAAAAAGTGCATATCGGTTGGAAAATCAAGAAAAGTCAAGAGTAAAGAATACCAATGTTCAATACTATGGTATTAGCCCACAATATTGAGTAGAGTAACAACTATATGATCCCGCCTGAGAATACCACAGGCTCTATGTGTTGTTTTGGTCTGAGGTATTGAGAAAGTTGAAAAACTATATAAGGAGGAGAAAATCAAAGGTCCAAGGGTGCAAGTGAAAGGGTTTCTCAGGAATACTTCTATCTGAAGTATATTTTATGTTGCAGGGGCTATGATTGTGATATGATTTGAAATATTTTTTGCACCTTGAATTCAATGTTGGATCAGGATCATGAGACCTGAAATGACTTATCATTGAATGATTTGATCTTGGTTGGGCTAGCTCTGATTTCTTACACATGTTTTATGCTTTAAATTTCATGATCTGGGTATGTCTGAAGTCTGGAATAACAGTGAAGTTGTGATTTAATATTTTTAGATATATACACTTGTTCGCCTCGGTAAAGGCATGTATACACGCAGGTTCGACTCTTCCAAGTAGCGTATTCAAAGGAAAATCCTATTCTTCAAAAATGATTGATCTCAGTTTTGTTATTTTACTATTGTCTGTCAGTGAAGTCTTCTTATATCTTAATGTAAAACTGAATGCATAAGGAGTCTGTGTCTGAATGATTGATTGTTTAAGTGAGAAGGGTTATCTCTGCTACTGACTGTTTAGAGCTCTGTAAATTGACAGTAGATGTTCAAAAAATTGCTAGTTGGTTCATAATTGATTCAGAATTTTTATGTTTCAGTAGTTTTGAAGGTATACGCACATTTGGTTAAAGGCAGTAGCATATACACACAGGTTGGATTCAGGAAAGTAGTGTATACATTCTTATGTATGATTTTTGAGGTTGCAGCTGGTTCTAAATGACAATGCAGGTTTCTGGGTTTAGCACACAGTGACCTGATTGTTTAGATTAACTGAATGTTGGTTGATACAATTTGAGTTTCAAAGTTCTAATGGATCCAGTCTGAAAATTCGATGAAATGAGGCTTTTATATTATGTTGTTGTCTACCAGGAGCATCCAGTCTGAAAATTAATGAAACGTGGTCCTAGAAGAAGAGGGAAGGTCGTAGCCTTCAGTAGGCCAACACCTACATACCAGTAATCACATCGGCTAGTACAAGAGCTAGGGGTTTGTAGCTCCCTTCCAGTAGAAGCTGGAAAATGAGAGAAGATTGCATCCTTCTGCAGGTAGGTGCCTGTGTATTGGTATCAGTCTGCACCAGTAAAAAATTGTAAACAAATTTTCTTTATATTAAAAGAAGACAGAGATGACAATAGCAGGTGGTTTTTCTCGAGCATTGGGTTTCCACCTTAAATCTTGATATTCATGTGTGTTGTTTATGTGTGATGGTTTAGTATGTTATTACTGCACATAGTTATTGTGTAATAAGATATTGATGCACTGATTAAAGTTCAACACATGATAAATTGACTATATCATAAGTTCTCTAGGTATACTCTGGTTTCCTTAATCACAGTTGTGTACACATGCAAGTTCACTTCACTGAAGTAGCGTATATAAATATGATTGATAATTGAAAAATTATTGAATTGAAAATACTGATTCACCCCCCTCTCAGTATTATTTCCAACAATTGGTATCAGAGCAGGTCCTTCAAAAGAAGCTTCATAACTTGAAGGAAGATATTCCAAAATGAACAATCACGAAGGCATGGGATCTATCAGACCACCAATCTTCAAGGGGAACAATTTGGTATATCTGAAAATAAGAACTAGAGCCTATCTTCAATCACTTGGAGCTGATGTTTGGTAAATTGTGGAAGGAGGATATCAATTTCCAGTAGCAATACCTATAGATTCAGCAGGTAAGAAGTTATATGAAACCAATGCCAAAGCAGTCAATACTTTATTGGGAAGTCTGTCAGAATCAGAATTCGTCAAAGTCATGCAACTCAAGACAGCCAAAGAGATATGGGACAAAATCATTCAGAGCTATGAAGGAGACTCCTAGGTAAAACGTGCTAAGCTCCAAATTCTCAGAATTCAGTATGAAACTCTTAAGATGCATAGTGATGGAAGTATTGCTAGTTACTTTTTATGTGTATATGAGATTGTTAATTGTATGAAGAATCTGGGTGAAGAAATAAAGGAGGTTACTTTAGTAGAGAAAATTTTGAAATATTTGTCTTCTAAATTTGAGTCAAAAGTATCTTTCATAGAAGAAAAGTAGGATCTTCAATCCATTACTGTGGTTCAACTTCACGGAATTCTAACTGTCTTTGAAATGAGGAAAGGAGGTCCATCAGATATGAGAGAAGCCATTTTTAAAGCTTCAGCTAAGGGAAAAGAAAAGGAAGAGCACAATGAATTAGGATATATTTCGGAAGAAGAAGATGAGGCAAACATTTTCAAGAAGCTTAAACGGGGTTCTGGAAGATTCAGAGGTAAGATACTATTCAAATGCTTTGCTTGTGGTAGAGTCGGTCATTATGCTAGCAAATGTCCTCATAAAGATAAATATGAAAAGGGAAAGGAATATGCAAAAGGTAATAGAAAACAGGTTGTTAATAGAAGAAGTTACTATACCCATGAAGGTAGTGATGGATTATCTAATAGTGATGAAGATGAAATTGAACAAGATTATAAACTACTCATTGCTTATGACAATGATGATTTTTTGGATGCCTTAGAAGAGGAAGACTTTCTTGAAGAAATCACAAAACTCAAAATCTGTTTAGAAGAAAAGAATATGATCATAGACACGTTGACACATCAACTCACTAAAAGAGAAAAGCACAATTAAAAACTAGAATGTGAAGTTGTGGGTCTAAGAAAAGAACTTGAGAAGACAAAATCTCTTAATCTTAGATTTTCTAAAGGATCAGAAACTTTAAATGAAATCACCAAAGTTCAACATTCTCCTCTTATAAATATAGGTCTTAGATATACTGAGGAATCCTCCCAATCACAAAAGCCGCCAGTCTCCACCAGAAGCTATCTTGATGTAGCAAAGACTAGTGAACAGCATGTCAATCATTAGCAAAAGCCTAAACGTACTCATCAAATAAATCATGCTCAATTTACTCCAAGGATGAACATCAACAAAAGCATCAACAAACAGGTAAACAATGCCAAAATATTCTATGATCGTAGAAACTTCTTTAATGGACAATGTTTTTCATGCCATAACTTTGGGCATAAGGCTGCTCAATGTGTTGCTTACAAAACCATCATGACTAAAGAAGCACGAAATCAAAGGAGCATAACATGAATCAAGAAAAGTTCCTATAGTAACGTTTCTCATCTTGAAGATGAAATTGAATGTTCCTTTTGTAATAACTTTGGTCATGAAGAATCTGAATGCAGGAGAAAATTTTGGCCAACTCTTCAAAAGGAGCAAACCTCATCAAATTCCAAGATACGGAGAAAGAAGGAATTTCAATCAAAAAGATGTGGTATAGCTCTATTTGTGGAAGGACAAGAGAATCAGTGGTATATTGACAACGAATGCTCCAAACACATGACAGGTGATAAAGACAAACTTCATTCATATAATGCTTTAGAAAAGGAAAAGAATGTCTCTTTTGGAAATGACACACCAACTGTCATTAAATGTAAAGGTTTTATTTATTTGAAAGAAAAGGTTAAAGCTGGAAATGTCATGTATGTTGATGGTTTGAAACATAACTTGTTGAGTGTCAGTCAAATGTGTGATTAAGGAAATGAAGTTGTGTTTCGATCAAATGGATGTGTGGTTCATGAGCTTGATACAGGAAAGACCATAATCAAAGGTACAAGAACTCCAAACAATTTATACATACTCAAGGGAGGACAAAAACAATTATATCTTAAAAAAACAAATGAAAACCGGTTATGGCATATAAGATTGGGCCATCTAAGCTTTTATCAAATAAGAAAAGCATGCAGACTCAAGGCGGTCTTTGATCTTCCAGATATCATCATCCTAGAAAATACCATATGCAAACCATGTCAAGTCGGTAATCAAACCATAGTTCATTTCAATGAAAAAGAAGGATCAATAAGTAAGCATCTTGAACTCATCCATACTGATTTGTGTGGACCAACAAGGAAAAAGGTCACCTTGTGGAGAAGAATATTTTATTTTATTCATTGATGATTTTTCTAGAATATGTTGGATATTTACTAAAGCATAAAGATGAAGCATTTGAAAAGTTTAAAGCCTTCAAAGCTTTAGTTGAAAATGAATCAGATCGAAAAATCAAATGTCTAAAATCTGATTGAGGGGGAGAATTCATATCAGATGATTTTTTTTATTTTTGTGAACAACATGGAATCAAAAGGCAGTGCTCTATGGCCAAAACTCCTCAGCAAAATGGCATAGTGGAAAGAATGAACATAACAGTTCAACGAATGGCTCCATCTATGCTTGATGAATCTAGAACTCCCACCACCTTCTAGGGTGAAGCTGCATTTACTGTTGTGACTATTCTTAACAAAGCTAATGTTTGGGTAAATAGTGATCAAACTCCATATGAACTTTGGTATGGTAAGCCTCCTACTAAAAAACACTTTAGAGTTTTTGGAAGAAAATGTTTTATCAAAAAGATCGATGAGAAACTTGGCAAGTTTGAACACAGTGCAGACGAAGGAATTCTTCCTGGTTATTCATCTAAAAGTAAAGTATACTAATGTTATAACAAAAGACTTCAAAAAATTGTTGAATGCATTGATGTAGTAATTGATGAAGCATTCAGAAATTCGGAACATATGAAATCAACAAAGGAATATGACAATGAGGAAGACGATGAATGCTTTCCTGTATCAAATCAAAATGATATAGAGGAAGAAACCAATGAATCATCAGAAGAAGATACAATAGACAGGGAAAATACTCCATCTAGGTATGTTTAAAAGAATCATCCAGAATCTAAAATTCTAGGAGAAAAAGAGTCTGGAGTACAGGAAAGAAGAAATCTTACAAGAACTTCAAGTTATCTAGCATTACTATCCTTCATAGAACCACAGAATGTAAATGAAGCTAACAAAGATTAATGTTGGGTTAAGGACATGGATGAAGAACTTGACCAAATGGAAAACAATGGTACTTGGGAATTAGTTCCTAGACCTCATGATAAAAATGTTATAGGAACAAAATGGATATTTAAGAATAAGTTGAATGAAAATGGAGAGGTTATTAGAAATAAAGAAAGACTTGTTTGTAAAGGGTACACTCAACAAGAAGGTATAGACTTTGAAGAAACTTTTGCACCTGTTGCGAGACTTGAAGCCATAAGAATGTTTTTTCTCTTTCAAGTTTTCAGAAATTCAAAGTATATCAAATGGATGTAAAATCAGTGTTTCTTAATGGAGATTTAGAAGAAGAAGTTTATATTGAAAAACCAGAAGGATTCATTCTAGGAAATGATGCAAAACTTGTATGCAAACTCAAAAAGGGTCTATATGGTTTGAAACAAGCTCCAAGGGCCTGGTATTATTGTCTTGAGAAATATCTACAACAACAAGGTTTCACAAAAGGATCTGTAGACAATAACTTATATACAAAGATTGAAAATGATAAACTGCTAATTATTGTTGTTCATGTTGATGATATCATCTTTGGTAGCAATGGAGAATCTATGAGTTATAACTTTGCTTTGGTTATGCAACAAGAATTTGAAATGTCCTTACGTGGTGAACTTACTTATTTTCTTGGTCTACAAGTAAAGAAAACAAAAGATGGTATTTTTCTGTCACAAACTAAATATCTCAAGCAGATTAAGGAGAAGTGTGGAATGGAAGATTCTAAACCTGTATGTACTCCAATGGTAATAGGATGTAATCTCAGTTTTAATGATGAATCAGCTACATTGAACCAACCAGCATACATTTCTATGATTGGAAGTCTACTTTATCTAATAGGTACCAGACCTAATATCAATGCATGCAATAGGAATTGTTGGAAGGTTCCAAGAAAATCCAAAGGGACCACATCTTCAGGCAGTAAAAAGAATATTAAAATATCTTCAAGGAACTCAAGACTTTGGTCTATGGTATCCTAAAGATACCGATCTTACTCTTCATGCATATACAAATGCATATTGGGCAAGCATTGTTGATGACCGAAAAAGCACTAGTGGTGGTGCATCCTATATGGGATTACGATTAGTGTCTTGGTTCAAAAAGAAACAAAGTTCGATTGCCTTATCTACAGCTAAAGCAGAATATGTGGCTACTGCATCTTGTTGCACACAACTACTTTGGATGATGCAAACATTGCAAGACATTCTAATCACATGTACTCCACCCATCTCCATTCTATGTGATAATACA
>Ga0181465_101104_pt1 | contig 11606 bp, 12 predicted proteins | sample InSIn3gowninarea_FD_119076 | JGI IMG/M metagenome (GOLD analysis project Ga0181465, IMG submission 119076) | Clean room microbial communities from NASA Spacecraft Assembly Facility at Jet Propulsion Laboratory, Pasadena, California, USA -... ... | reverse complement strand
TTGCCGCTGGCATAGACGACGAACATGTTTGCGTTGGACATTCTGTTGCCCTGACCGAAGCCGACCCATTGTGTGCCGGAGGGAGCGGTGATTTGGAAGTAAATGCTCCCGCTTTTGGAGGAGGCCGTGTCTGATGGGATATTGACTTCTACACCGTAATTGCTGGTTGAGTAGCTGGCGACTTGGGCAAGAGCAGTGCTCGCTATAATTGGAAGTCAGTATTGTGTATGTTGTGTTTAGTGCGAGCAGAGGTAGATGTGCTTGATGCTTACCTAACAGCGCCACGCCCGTTAGATACGACGACAAACCCATTATTGTCGCTAGTCTAGCGTGTTCTTGTAGTGCTAGGACGATGTTCAACTCGCAAAAAGAGCATAACGGGAGAAGGGGGCATCACGGTATTACTTAAAGACCAATTTCTTTTGCTATATACAGCAAACCTTCTGTAGGAACCCAAGCCATCATAGAGGATCACCGGGATTTCAGATCCATGCGGCGAAAACCAATCACGTCGTACATGTGAAGGGGCTACGGACCCAAGGCCAGGGGGGCTCAGGAGTCCGTTGCAGATGAGCTTAATCCATTTCAGGTAGGCACTCAGATAATTCTGTTGTGGAGGCGTCCAATGACTAAGTAGGAATGACCTACTGGTTGACGATTGGGAATAAAGCAATGTTTGTACGTGTCGTGTATACACGTGAGGTCATTACAGGACATGGTGTGTGTATCTGAATTGAGTTGAACGCTTTACGCATCGGTGGCTTTCTTTATTTGACGGATTTTGAGTAAGACGTGCTAGGGGGAAGTTCCGACATAGATCGAGCTAGAGATTGGGGTCGACGGCTAAGCTTTGACTCGAAAGACTGTTTTTGGATTGAGGATATCTAGTAGCCAATTAAATTCTTCCCGGTTTGCTGATTCGTAAGTGCCCAGTCGAACCAGTGAGGTGGCGCAGTGCGTGCTGGCAGTTTGAGAAGTGTTCGCGGGCAAATTACCCGTGATGATGCATCTTGGCAGCGGGTACTACCAACGCGTAAAACTCATGTCTGCGCTAAGTATGTCATGGATATTTCACCTTGATCGTAAACTGTCACCAGTGTTGTTTGTTATGCAATCTCAGCATCTCGTCTGAAGTAAGGACCATGCTTGAACTGTCCAGTGACATAACACGTCTTACAAATCCCGAAGTCATAACACGGATGATGCCAATTTTCAACGTCAAAGTCAAGCTTCAGGGAACGCGCGCCATGTTGTACATCGTTTCGAGATGATCGCTAGCTCTAACATGGCGTAAGGTAGCTTACGTCGACATAGGTTGCAAAAATATTGGCAGGCCATGAGTGCAACATCATATCGTATAACAAACTTTCAGTTAGGATGTAGCCGAACGAACGGTTCATGTCTTGGTGTTCTCCATAATCGTTTTGATCATCTCGTTGCCGATTCGTACAGCGTCATCAAAACGGGGTGCGAAATAACGTTGAATGTTTTCGAACCGGTCGCGATAAGCGTCAAACGAACCAAAGCTCACACAATCAGACCATGCCTAACAGTGTTAGTCTAAAATTCTCATGCACAATATCAGGAGCTTGGGTGTTTTCAATTCTGGCAATCAAAGCTCCTGTCAAACCAAGATTACACAAACTCACCCGAGCAGCAAATGTGAACTCTAAGTCGTCCGATCGGAATGAGTGATCGTTGATGGCAACGTTGATCACCTCGTTCAACAGTGCCTCGTTACGATATAAATACTCTGTAACGCCTAACCATATCCGAAATAGCTGCTTCATGTCAGTTATCATGTTAGCAAGGTCCCAACAACGCTTACTGGGGTAGAGCAGATCATATGGTTGTAGGGGACAATTCCGAGTTTCCACCAGCAATCTACAATGGCCAGCAAACTCAAGTGGTTGTTCGGCTTCCGCTGTGTGTGACCTTTACCTAGTGAAAACTTCTCGAGAAGCTCATCTTCAAGAAGCAAGCTGGACGATTTGGCGTCTTTCGAGAACACGGCTGCACCTGCTTGTCTGATGCGCTGCTCCAGTTCTTTTCGATGTCCACCAAGCATAAGTTTGTATAGCTCTGTCACAGATTGTGCATATTGTCGAATCTGTTGTTGGGCGGATGGGTTGAGGATAGCAAGACCAGCGTACACGTGCCATTTGTTTGAATAGATTCGCAACGTAATGTTAATCTTGGCATTCTCGATGCCACCGATATAACGGTCGAGTTCCCATGGAAATTGATTGTTTGCTGCCCATGCAGAACCCATACTTAGGAATGCAACATGGGTTACTGCTTGAGTATCCGCTGTAATGCGGTCGTGTTCTTCTCCAGTCAGGAAAATTATTTTCGACTGCAGGCATGAAAGAATCCCGTGAACCACATCAAGGCTTTCTTGCGAAGCACGATGTTGGATGATCACAAGTGGTTGGCCTTTGGGGTCAACACCTGGACCATGAAGGGAGTGGCATGTCACAATCTCAACATCACTTGGTAGGTGCTTCTCAAAGGCTGCTAGCTCGGGAGCTTTGCAAGACGTTTGGCCTCCAACGATGGCACCTACTTTGGTAGAAGGGCCATACTCAGCAACGACGTTGTCAATCATCTCAGCTTCAACACTGTAAATAATCCAATCGCTAATTCGAGAGACAAGGTGTCCGTTGGGTAGAACATTGATTCCTTGCTAGGAACATTAATAACGGCCGGGTTTATCGCGAATCACAAACCTTATTAGCATATTGGGCTTTCAATTGTTCAAATTTTGCAGGACGATCGCAAACATTGACACTTTTCAGCATCGGTATTAGCATGAGGACTTTGTAAAGAATTTCGATAACTATCTGCTTAGACCCGTTAGTTGACAATGATATATGAGGATCAGGGAGTGATGAGATGGACAATTTCTTCAGACAAGAATATTTAAGGTAGCGAGGAGTTCACATCAGTGACCATCCAGTCGACAAGCAGCCCGCATCAGAATGATACAGGCAAATGCCAACACAGATGATGCTCGAGCCAAATGCGCTCATGTCATCCTTGGAAATGGAAGGGAAGGAAATGATGCAACATACCTAGAAGTGATGAAAGCCTGACCACAGTCAGGCTTGTCTTACCAGTATCCTGCTTCACTGAAGCGACTGGCATACATGCGGCCCATAAGACCCATGCCTATGATACCAACACTTGGTCTGGCCATGCTGTAGAAGGATGGTGAAAAGAAAATCCCAGCTGGCTCTTTCCTACAGTACTTGAAGAAGCTAAGAAACAACCTGCAAAGAGAGGAAGAGCTGATTGCTATCGTCACACATGTTGTTTCAAGTGCACTCTTCCATAACACGGGAACTCCTGCTAGTGACCTGGCAGTTACTCTTCTGACAGTCAGTCGTCCTCGTTGTCACGTATGATCGTTAGATATGTTGAAGAGATGAGAAACAAAGGTTCAAATTTGATTGCAGCTAGATAGGACGCGCCAAGATTTTCGCGACACGCTAATCAAAAATTCAGCCGAAAATCATCCAGCACGAAACCAATTCGATATTCACGGAATCAATTTACTTGCGACCGCTATACCGCACCCTCTTTACTCAAACAATAGTATTATTGATCAGTCAAGATGCCTCCCAAGAGAGTCACTGCCCGTCCAGCCCAGGAGAACGTCTCCTTGGGCCCTCAAGTTCGAGAAGGTTAGTTTGATACAGTCGATCGCAATTGGAATATCAAAAACTAATCGTACACTAGGTGAACTTGTCTTCGGCGTTGCACGAATCTTCGCTTCCTTCAACGACACCTTCGTTCATGTCACCGATCTTTCGTAAGTCAAAATCTGGACTGGTCAAGAAAAGAGACCTGCAAAAGCATAAATATGGGTTAAAGGCTGACATCTGGGTGATTCCAGTGGCCGTGAAACCATCTGCCGTGTTACTGGTGGTATGAAGGTCAAGGCCGACCGTGACGAGTCCTCCCCATATGCTGCTATGTTGGCTGCTCAAGATGTTGCTGCTCGATGCAAGGAATTGGGCATTACCGCTTTGCACATCAAGATCAGAGCTACCGGTGGTATGTTTTCTCGATCACTTCTGTTGCAAACGGGTCACTTACGATATGACAGGCAACGGAACCAAAACTCCTGGCCCAGGTGCTCAGTCCGCTCTCCGAGCTCTTGCTCGATCTGGCATGAAGATCGGCAGAATTGAGGACGTTACACCCACTCCATCCGACTCAACCCGAAGAAAGGGTGGTCGTCGTGGTCGTCGTCTCTGAGCGCATTGGTTGCATTGTTACTATGGCATTGCAATACTATGCTGGTATGCGTGGAGGGTTCTTTCACAACATACGCGAGGAACGGCATGCGGTATCACGCCTGGTCCTCACCCAAAATCAGATATCCCGCTTCTCGAGCCTGAAGTGAAAAACTTCCAAATCAAGAGTGTGCAAAATCAATGAACTTTTCCAAATTTTCGCTTCCTTTGTTTTTGCCGTCTATACCTTCGTGTCATTTCGATTATGTCTGCATCTTGTTGTTGAAAGAAGTTGTGTGCCTAAACTGTGCTTCTCCATCTACAAAACACAAACTTATTGAATAAAAATGCCATCGCTGCAAAACCCCACCATCATCGTCCGTGATCTCCCACCAAAGACCTTCATAGGCATAAATCTCACCTCCTTCAACTCCTCACCAAACTTCCACGGCATCAACAACATCCCCTCGGGCCTCCACTTCGTCTACAGTGGTACCGATGCTTCTCTATCCATCCGTCATGGCCACTGGCTAAGTCTCGAACAAACCAGCACAACTCCGCAGATACACATTCTGCAATGGAACACCGACCTCGAACACCTCGATCTCATCCTACCTGACTCCCAAACAAGCCACGATGTTGTGCGCTCACTGCCCAACCTGCAGCGCAAAGGCCTGGTAGACTACACTGCTTTGCGCGCCGCGAGCGCAAACCTACAAGCAGACCAGAGCAATATCAGCAGCACAGCACGAGATGCGTCCGAAGACGACGAAGACAACGACGACCCCTGGCCACGTCTAACAAACCATGTTTCTCCTCGCCTGCTAGCGCGTGTCCTGACGCCTACAACTTCGAGCGACACCTCTCCGCAGTCCTGGTCGCTTACTTCGATATCCTGCGCCCCGAGCGATACAGAACACATTCCCGGCCTTACAGCGACAGAAACATCGTCTGTCCTCTCACCGTCCGCAACGCTGAATCTAGTGCCGATCGATTTGAAGCAGACGTGGCCTGATAGTGCGGTAGGAAGAGACAGGACAGACAAAGCACGCGATCGGTCATGGTACCTCGGGCACCTCATCACAGTGATTGGCGCAGCTGGACACGGATCAGAAGAGGTAGCACAGCAGGTCGCTGCGCGGGAACTACTTGGGGAATTGCAGTTTTGTTTTCTTATGGTTCTGACGCTCGCGAATTACAGTTGTTTGGAGCAGTGGAAGAGGATACTGAGTGTGCTATTTACTAGTCGAAGTGCGTTGACGGCGGCGGAGGCGTATCTCGTTGAGGCGATTAAGGTATTGCGGGAGCAACTTGCACGGGTGGAGGATGTGGAGGGTGGGTTGTTTGAGATGGCGGATGAGATGGGTAGTAAATGGCTTAGACAACTACTTAAGACGCTGCGAGGGAATGTGGAGGAGGTTGAAGCACAGGAGGTCAAGAAAGGGTTGGAGGAGTTGGAGGCCTGGTTGGGTGAGAGATATGGATGGGAAGATGAAAAGAACTTACTGAGGAGGGGGATGGTACAGCTTGAGGATGGGGAGATGGTGGAGGTGCAGGTTGATGGGTGGGATGAGGACGAGGAAGCAGGCGAGTATGCACCTGTTGTGGTTGAGATGTGAATGAACGTCGAAGACATGGCGATGGTATTTGACACGAGGAAATACCAAGTAGAGCCAGGTCCTTAACCTATATTTTCTAATCAGATGAGCATCAGAGAATAAATCACGTACGTAGGTGTAGAGACGTGCCTCACTTCCTCTTCGCAAGTTCCAAGTACTAGCGATCTGAAGATTTTTGTAGAGTTTGTATCATTGTGCTTTCTTATCTTGATATTTGTGCCTCGTTCAAGCGCACATCCTTTGAATCTGGTTTTGCTGCAGCGTTCAATTTCACGTTCCCGGAACACTGTTCAGCACTGTCTCAATCCTGCGTCGTCTGATCATCCTTGTGCTTCTACTCCGACAATACATCCGTGGCAACAATCCATCGCAGGAGCACAACACCAAGCCATGAAGTAGAGCCATAACCGCAAATATTCCTTCTCGATACTCGACTCCAGGATCTCTCGTAGAATTGTTCATCTGTAGGATTTTTGGTACCTTGCTCGTGCGCCTGGACCACCAAACTTCTTCGGCTCGGCATGTCTGCTATCGGCCACTAGTAGTGTTCGGTCGTACTGGACAAGTGCCTGCTTCAATTGGTTCTTGCTGTACTCGTCCACATATTTCTGGTAGTAAGCGACAATGGACTTGGCGATGGCTTGTCGAATAGCGTAGACCTGGGAAGTGTGACCACCACCTGTAACTCGGACTCGGATGTCGACGCCAGCGAACTTGTCGGTTCCTACAACGAGGAGGGGTTCGTAGACCTGCATATATACATCAGAATACTTGTTCTCTCTTCTTTTGTGGCAACTTGTGTGCTTCTGGATGTGAATGTTGGCTGACCTTAAATCGCAAAATCTCAGGCTTAACAAGAGAAAGTGGTTGACCATTGACTCTGACGAGGCCGTTGCCCTTCTTGCAGTGTGCGACAGCGGTTGCGGTTTTCTTCTTGCCGAAGCATTGAACGCTCTGAGGGGCCGACATGATGGGTACTATGTCTAGCAAGTACGTCGGAAGGGTAGAGGGTGCGTTTTTGCGATATTGTCATCAGTTCTTTGCGCGGATGGTGTTTGTGAAAGTTCGCTGCAGAGTGCGCACTTGCCAAGGAATGTGGGTACTATTCCAGAAATGGATGGGTTAGGCGAATGTGAGCCTCGTTGTCGCAGGAGAGTTGCGAGGCTACGCGACAGACGGATTGTTGCATGGAGATTATTGCATGCTTCAACTAAAGGTGCAGATGTGCAGAAGTAGGAGTCGCGACATCAGGAACTGAAGAAATCATCACGAGCATCCCGGGAAGTGCACAGGCTATCATATTTGTGCAACATCCGCACGACAGAAGCATCAATTCGACTTTTAACTCTCTACGCTCAGCGTTGACCACAACCATATACAACTTGATCAACCCCATATTTCAGCTCCCTCAAGCAGCTCGATCGTGTAAAGTAACCACAACCTAGCTCTCATTCTACGACTGTGCTCAGGATGTCTCAATCTCTTGGTCCAACTCGTCTCGCCCACTCCCGTACCTGGCACCTAGTAAACCTATCCAACGACCCGCGTCCCCTAGGTCGCATCGCTACCAGCATTGCAACACATCTTATGGGCAAGCAGAAACCAGTCTATGACCCATCCACCGACTGCGGCGACTACGTCGTCGCCATCGGTTGCTCAGATCTGCATACCACGGGCAAGAAAAGGTATCAGAAACAATATTATACACACACCACAAGACCGGGCAGTCTGAAGAGCATGAGCATGGACATGATGATGAGGAAATGGGGTGGAGGAGAGGTGTTGCGGAAGGCAGTACGGGGAATGCTGCCGAAGAATAGACTGAGGGATAAGAGGTTGGGGAGACTGAAGGTCTTCGAAGGTGCAAATCACCCATACTTCAAAAACATAATCAAGCTTGAAGGAAAAACGGTGATACCGAAGAGTGAAGGAGCGATAATAGAACAGGTTCAGAAGCTGAAGATCGAGCAGCCGCCAGAGAAAGTGGGAAGTGCGCAAGCTTCGACGTGATCAGGGAGCGGGCACAGCATTATCAATCATTATGCGAGCATGATTCGGTCGTCTTCTTAGGGCGGCTACTCACTTACTCCAGCCTAATTCCGAGCAAGGCGTCGGTAGTCGAGCAGTCCTGAAGGATTGTTCAGGGTTAATACCAGTCGGTCGATATTGTCGAGACCAGTATCTCGAGATCTTGGCCATTGCATACGCAAGTGCTTTCGACTGATTTTGGGAATATGAGCAAGCACCCAAGCACGACAACATTGCTGGTGGCACTCTGCGAGGTAGCTTAGTAGCCATGGACAACTGCTACTCGAATTTGCCAGGATGGTTTATGTATACTAAGATTTGAATAGCATTTGCATGATGGTCCGGGAGACCAGGGAAGAGGAGCTTCGTGTCAATACTGTCAAATTTTACAGATTCTGTTATATAGACGACTCAAGCATATAAAGTAGCTTCAAGTTGACAAGGATCCTCTTTACCATGCACAACTACCATAGAAACCAAATCCTTCACAGACCTTGAACTACCGGCTTACTGTGCACTTGATCAAGCCGTTAGGATCTGATTGAGGTGCATACACCTCCGCATCCTTGCCTGTATTCTTCAAGTCCTTATGCCAACTCAAATCAATCTCAAAGTAATGCTTGTTCGGCAACGCGTAGTCCACGTCACTGACCATTGGTTGCGCTGCCAGGATCTCCTCACACATCTTGTACATTGTGTTTTGTACGCTCGGGCTCTCTTGGGTTGCAAACAACCTGAATGTGATCTCACGAGCTTTGGCGTGCGTCTCGTCAAACTTGGCGACATCTTTCTCGACAGCAGCGACGTCAGAGAAAGTAGACCATTTCCAGCCGGCATCTATAGAGGTGCTGAGGATACGGTCCCAGGTCTCGGGGAGCTGAGTATATTCGTCCCGTACAAAGGAGTGGAACATCGAGCCCGTGGATTTGAGCACGAGAAGGTCGGATATCCCGGACCGAATCTCGATGCCTTTGCCCTCGATTGCATCGGCTTGCACGACACGTTTCTCGGCGCCGTCACGGTAGAAGCTGTGAGGATGTGGTTTACCTTCGATATCCATGCGGGTCCAGCGGTGTTGAATGATGTTGACATGGGCGGTGTGAATGTGTTTGTATTTCTCGATGAAGTGATTTGCGAGGATGGCGCCGAAGAGCTCAGGCGGATTGACGGGGTGCTGCTTGGCCATAATGTAGGTTGTTTGTTTCATGCTGTCAGTGGCGACGACAACGCTGTTGTCGGCTTCTGTGTAGGAAGTTTCTATGTCTCCTTCTAGGAGGACGCAGACAATCATTTCGTAGACTGTTTGAGTTTTTGTGGCCTCATCACGGTGGACTTTGCATAGGCGGATGTTGTCCTTGCCATAGCGGGCGGCGGTTACCTTAGGCATGATGGTAGTACTGGCAGTGCTGCAAAGTTGGTAAAGGGGTTCACTTTGTCGAGGGGTGTGGTGAGTAGATTGAGTCTGCTTGGACTCTGTTCGCCTCAAGCCTTAGTAGTCTGGATTAGGTAGAGCTGGCAAACAATGCTGAGATCTTTCGGTTAAGAGACTTAGTCAGTAATGAGAAGGAGGCACAGCAGAATTTGAAACAAGTGATCACGGTTCTATGAGGGGCAAGAGCTATGCTTTTATTATTTACGCTGGTCTTATCAACCAGTCACTTTTCGTGGCATGAGCAACAGGTAGCTCCAATCGTACAATGCTGAACGAGCCGAGAGGTCACATGGATGGATCATTCCGGTGGATAGCGTAGGTTTTGTTTGGATTGATAACTACCATTAGACAAACATGGCGAGGTGGGCAAAAAGTGGTCAGGGAAAGGTGAGCGTGGTAGTAAGAGACAATGCAATCGGAGCTCGCCGATAAGAACGGGCAGCTCAGATTGTGAGCAATGAGGTTCATGCTCAGGTCACCACTGGCAGAGAAGACGGAGGGATCGTCTTATCGCCATTCCTCTGGTCCAGATCTGAACGCTGATAATGGTCCCTTGTACGTGTCAAGGCATAAGGTATGTACTGGATAATGGATCAAGAGCTTGCCGGAACCACACTGAAGTATTGCACTCCGTAGGCTTGACATCTGGGAGTTTTGTACGATAGCACTTTTGCATTCTTGTAAGGCTGATGGATATGCTGTTCAAGGACTTAGTTTGGTTCTATTCCACCACCTGAAGTACTGGCTGGAACTTAACACACAGTGCTGGCAACGGTCTCGAGGTACAGTACATACATGTAGGTATTCTGCTAGGACAGGTATCAGATGTTGTAGCGCAAAACCATCATAGGGATTGAGCTGAAATCAAAATTGCTGCTTTCCATGGCTGTAGTATCGAAAGATTTGCCTGTTTGATTTAATCACTATTGGGTAAGGCTTAAGAAGTCTGAGGCGTGCTCCTGAAGGTGAGATTGTGGGGAAATATTAAGCTTACTCAATTACTAAAGTCAACTCTCATCAAGTGCGATGTGCACTGCATGCAACCAGTCGCATCGTCCACTGTCGAAGACGTGTTTGTAGGTCGTGCACAATAGCAAACGGGCTCTACGTCCCTTCCTCTTGTTGACACTTCAATGTACAATCGATTCGCACAAGTCTACCAGCAAGGTTGGTCCTCGAAAGGTCAACAATGAACCACCAATTCATGCTCCGCCCTCGATCCCCTCAGCGAAGAATACCGCACTCAACCAGAACACTACACAGATCTCAGATTGATTGTATAGTTCTGTAGAGCTCGCTGCCACAGGTAGTCCCATCGTCATCCGTAGCACCCATGGCTAGATGGCATCATCGGAGCAATTTCACTCGGGAACGCCTACGCAAAGAGTAGGCTTCAAGCATACCTACCGAAAGAGTGATGATCTCAACAATGCCTCTGCGAAGCCGACAACAAGGGGCAACAGGTCTTTCTCAGGCGGCAGTGCTAATGGACCAAAGTTGGGCTTCCAACTGGCTCCAGCCGCGCTGCCCATCCTCGGCAGTTTCAATCCAGAGATGAAGTCAATCCTACAGAGTCGTTCCCACACACCTCAAAATGAGCTATCCACGAGCGCACCACTCCGGATAGTGAGAACTTCTACAGAGGACGAGAAACACGGCACTAGCGAGGAAAGGCAGGCTCTTGTCCGTGATAAGATTGCGAAAGAGATGAAGATCAAGGTCGGCACTGAAAACATGCTGGAGGCTTTGATGACCAAGAATCCGAAGCAGACACGAGACCAAAGGCAGAGAGTAGAACAAGAATTGGGAACCTCTAACCGCAAATTGGCAGAGTTACGGCAGGAACTTGATCAGGAAATACAGCGATCATTAACACCCATAACCCCACCCAACATACGCATGTCAAGTTACTTCAGGTCAAGTCCTATGCGATCACCCAAGGTGGAAGCAAACCAAATCAATGAGGAAGCGGAGGAGGATATGGAGGACGGTTCACCGACTGTTGTGTTCACCGAGACGTTGCAACAGCTTGAAGTCGATGGCATGCAGCCAGATTACTATATCGACCGTGCGAACCGTTTGGTTGATTTATTCAAAAAGAATCCTACCCTCAAATATGACATCGCGTGGTCAGTATTCAGTGGTCGAGTGCAGCTCATGCTTTTGAGCGAGAGCACGGATGTAGTTGACTTTAGTAATTGAGTAAGCTTAATATTTCCCCACAATCTCACCTTCAGGAGCACGCCTCAGACTTCTTAAGCCTTACCCAATAGTGATTAAATCAAA
>Ga0181465_101103_pt1 | contig 11607 bp, 7 predicted proteins | sample InSIn3gowninarea_FD_119076 | JGI IMG/M metagenome (GOLD analysis project Ga0181465, IMG submission 119076) | Clean room microbial communities from NASA Spacecraft Assembly Facility at Jet Propulsion Laboratory, Pasadena, California, USA -... ... | reverse complement strand
GGGGTTTTGAAAACCAAGAATCTGATTTATGAATTTGGGTAGGGATTCATGTAAAAATCTGATATTTATAAGTTGATATATATCTGGTAGGATGATATCTGGATATCTAGAAACGAATTTGATGAAGGAATTTGTGGTTTAAATGGGTTAAGAGTTAAAGATAGATTTTTCCCCAAATTAAGAAATCAGTAGATAATGGACGAATAAATGATGTTGGTGGGCATTATGGAGGTCCCTCGTAAGGTTTCTAACATGTAATCGTGATAAGAGGGCTTGAGTTTGCTGGTAGAAGAAGTTAGGGTTTGGAGAAAATCGTCCATGGCTGAAACAGTCTACTCGAAGAAGACGAAGACCTGCTCGATCGATCGATCGACGGTCTGGGGTCGATCGATCGACGATCGGCAGACTTCGGCAGTTTGGTTAGTTTATGTATATAAAGGGAAATTTTATAAAAATGCTTTATATGTCTTGTGCACTAAGAAATATAGATTTAGAGGTATAAACTAATTAATTGTGAGGGAAATTAATTGGGACTTGGGAGAAATTTGGGTGTGACGCCATGACTAAATTGTGGGAATAATGTTCCACAATAATTAGGAACGGATTTAGTGGGCGAGTCCGGGGCTTTTGGTTGGGCGATACCAAGATGTTGAAATTATTTAAGTGAGGGAATAATAATTTAGAGTCGGAAATTTAGACTCGGATGTTGTTTTATTTCGGGCCACGAGAGTAAGTCCGAATTTATGGTGGGAGCGACACCAAAAGTAACTTAATTAATTAATGTGCAAATTAATTAATAATTAGAGTTGGACCATAAACTCTTAATCATCTAAATAGGCTTGTGTTACGGATTTAGTACACGGCATCGCCGGAACATTTTATATTTATATATATACAGATGTGATAGTATATATATGGTGTGTACATTAATATCAGTGGTTAGATATTATTATTATTATATACTCTAGTGCTATAGGGGGAGGTTGCGCGTAGTTGATGAATCCCTAGCTTGAGGAGTAGGGTGAGTATATTCCCAGGTCATAGCGTCCGTTATATGGGTGAGGGGCATCTCACTTTCAGGGAAGGAATATGACCGCCTCCAATTGTATGTATTTACCAAGTTAGTGAGCGATTCTGACTTGGGTAACTAGGATATGTGAATATGCCTAGTGGAATAGCACTTTAGAGAATTTACATCCTGTGAGTATCTACTCGCGTGGATGCTAGTAATTAAATGTATTCCAGTATGTTTGTGAATGCTGCAATATGACTAAGTATATAATTAGGTAATTAATTATATACGGGCTAAATTATACCAAGCATGAGTTGTTTTATATGTATAATAAGTGTGGAAGTTATATGAATTTAAAAAGGGAAATGATTAATTAAGTTGATGTTGATAATAACTTAAAAATCATAAATTCAGTATACTCGGTTAGAGTGGGGTGAATCAAGGAGATTATATTAATTACCTAGTCATGAGATAAATAACTAAGTGATTTAATTATGGTATAGTAGTGCACATTAGAGGAGGGGTGAGGAAGTCCTCAAGAGAGTGCGACTAAAATATGGAGAGTATGCATATTTATTTATTACTGCAAGTTAATCATTTGCTAAATGTTTTTCAAATGTTTTAGGTACTAACCCTTGCTATAAAAACTTTTAAAAAACCTTTTAGGTGTCCAGCCACAGGGACGCCAGGCTTTACTCATTTTCAGGGATTCGTTGCTGCAGCAATTGTGGATGTTGCGGGACTTTGTTAGACGCCTCATTCTTTCAGTTCTAGTATAGAGACTTCTTACTAGTATTCGAGCATGTCGCTCACAGATTATTTATTATTTGTCAGACTTGTTGGGTTTTACTTCTTGTCTTTACTATTGTTGGATTTTTGAACCGATGGTTTAATCAGTCAGTTAATTATTTGTGATTGGTTGTTTTCAGTTAACTGTGATTGTTATACATTCCTATTTCCGCAAGAGATTTTCATTTAAATTAATGAAAGATAAAACTTGGCACCAGTCTATTTTTCTCACTTAGGTGGTTAGTAATTAAAAAGGCGACAGTGATGCTAAGAATGAACCAACTGAGAAACCTGTTCTAATTTAATTTAGGACTGATCACCCGGGGTTAATTAGGCGGGGTGTCACATATTCTAGATTGGTTAGAACTTTTGAGAGGCTTAGAACAATGTAAATTAAAGCATTGCATTATGACCCTCATTGATGTTGATGCATTTGATGTGGATTTTGAAGCTCAAATGGCCGTGGTATTGCAAATCAACTTTCAACACATTTCAGCCTCAAGCCGTAGTTCATAATCTCAATTTGAATAAAGTGGTGTTCAAAAAGTTGGCACATGGTTAAATTTTAGGTACCATAATAGAAGCCTTAGCGTGAATGATATTTCACTGTCTTTTTTTGTTATATTTTATGTTGGAAATTAATAAATTTAGTTGTTTGTACAAAAATTACTTTCGTATCTATACAAAATTTAATATATATATATATATATTTATTATTATTATTTAATTTATCGGCACACCCGAATCCTAATTTTTATATTTTTTTAATCGCCACACCCGCACCATGTCACCCCCGCATCCCCTACCCGAATATGTGTTTCATTGACAAAGAAGGATAGATTGAGGGAGTAGGAACTTTGAAAGAGAGGTGTTTGAAGCTTTTAGATGAGGAGATACCGTTGAGGCAAAAATCGAGAGCTGTTTTGTTGAAAGAAAGCAACAAAGACACAAAATTTCTTCATAAACAGAAAATTCCTAACGTAGATACAATCATATCAGAAGTATAACTATGGAAGGAGTGTCATTGAGTGATGAGGGGGATATTACAAGAAGCAAGTTTACTTCAATGATATGCTTTTTATTGCGCAAGGAGGAGTGGAGATCTACGCTCGATGGTTTGACTATTTACTCTTAAGGAAGATCGCGCTTAGCGGAAGAGGATTTTTTTGCAGAGGAAGAGGTTGTGGAGGTCTCTCAATGTATGTGATATGTACGGGTCAGTGTCACGTCATGTATTCAAGCCAACGATGAAGAATAATTTTAATTATCAGTGTAGTTTCTTTTTATTGCTTTATTAGTAATAGAAATAAATGGATATTCTTTTGGAATTTTCTAATATAGGATTGATATGGCTAGTAATGTCATGATTGGGGCCATTATACCCATGACATCACTCCTTGCATCATACTAAGCTTGCCCAACAAGTATTACAGGCCTATAAATAAATACCTCTTGTATATGCTCGCATGTTTTATAAATCATTTATTATGAATGAATAAGAATAAGTGAGAGTTATTTTGGTTATATTCTCTCTGTGAGTAAACATTCCACTGCACTTCCTCTTCTACGGGGCTTGAGGTCCGAATTGTGGCTTCAGCTCGAAACAACCGGGAGAGCGGCTTGACCGATAAATGTTCCCAATGTAGCTGGATTTATGATCGAGACCCTAAAAATCGATCAAATCTCGAATGAGGGGTTGCTAGAGAGGCTCGATTCAGCCCAAGGCTGCGGAGGAGCCGCTACACCGACGAACGGGCTAGAGAGTTCACCACAGCTTCTCAGCCACAGCTACCCACCTGCTACGTGTAGAACTATATTTGAGGACGACGAGCCCGGCAAGGACAATTACGAAGGTGAGGAAAATAAAATCCCCTTTCACATCTTCCTCGATCTCCGACGATGCTAAAAATTCAAGCAGCAAAGCGTCAATCGTCATCACTAATCACAAGCCCCATGTTTGACAGATTTGTGAGATGGTCACCACCATCCCTCACAGCAAAGTAAACAAACGGTGTAGGGATCGAAGCTCCTTTGACACCCAAAGTCAATCATGTCGGCATCGATATTGAAAGGAAAGCCAATTGCGCACCAGATCCGGGAGAGGTCGGAGAAGAAGAGAAGAAAAATGAGCTTGGATTTGGATGAGACTATCATCGTTAAGGTTCTTGATAGAAACTAAGCGTGAAGGAAGAAGGCCGATGAGGCAGAGAAGCGATGGACGATGCGGCTTGGCGATGGGATCGTGATGCTCGCCGACAGGCTGCAATCTTCCAGAGGTGTCGATGTGGAAAAGGGAGGACAGAGAGGTATTGGCTAGACAGGAAAGAAGGGGTGAGGTCGGTAATTCAAATCACTAACGTACATCAGCTTTGGGGTCACACGACCTTTACATAGGGTTTTGTTAGAAACCCACATTTTTAGTGTCTTGGTTGTTTTTTTCACATGAGGTTTAGGCTTGTGTTAATTATGAAAGTAAAACCATGCTCATGTTTGATAATGAAGTAAGGTGGACTTGTAAGTTGATTGAATTGGGCCTGAAAAACATTCTTCAGGTGACAAAAAAGAACGGGGTTGATGTGGCCTTCAATATAAAGAATCTGAGTTGAGTTCTTTAGGCCCAAATGCTAATAAAATCAATTTTAATGGGGTAGAGGATTTGGAGCCACTTGAAGCTTTTAAAGAATTGAAAAATATTGCATTTGATCCCCAAAAATTAAAAGAAATTTATTTTGGGCCCTCGTAAAAGAACAAAACAATATTTTCAAATTATTTGTTCATTTGGCACGGGGGACACCAATTCACTCCTAAAGCTCAGGATTGAGATTTCTTTTACCCGAGGAGAATGATGTGTATGGGTACGAGGAATGTGCGTCGATTCAAGCCAACGACAAAGGATATATGTAATTGTTACTATTGTTCCTTTATTTTGCTTTACTATTAGTAGAATAAATAAATATTCATTCGGAATATTCTATAATAGGTTACATAGGGCCAGTGGCGCATATATGCGCCGCAAATGCGTGGATATGCGTGATGCTTTTTAGAACCGCAGCGCATTAGGGGTATGCGTGGGAAAATGCGAGGTCAACGATTTTTAAGGCGGTCAACGGGCGTAATGCGCGCATATGCGTGCAATGCGCGCATAATGCGTTTCTTTTAACGAAACTACGTCATTTTACATGTTTTTTTTTTTTTGAAAAAATCTTTTTCTTTCCTTATGTATCAAGTTGGGAAAACACGGATATAATAAAAAAAGGCTGCCCTTGTCAAAAAACAAAAAAAATCTCTATGTTTAATAAACAATAGCCCGATCAAAAGCTAAAACGTTTGGAACCCTAGAACAAAAAAACCCAGGCCGATCTCTGCTTAACTCCCGCCGCTCGCTGCTTAAATCCCGCGGCTCTCTGCTTAAGCTCCGGCCGATACCTCTGCTGGATCTCTGCTGTTGTAACTTGTAAGTTTCTTTCTTATTTCCTTCGGCAAACAGAAGTTACATTGGTACTACATCTTCATATTCAATTAATAATGCCATATTTCTTATAATCCTTCGATGAAGCGTTGGTTGCCGCACTTGGAGAAGATTATATCTTTGCTGTTGAGAGCCTTTTCACAGCAAACAAACATCAAATTTCTTTCTTTCTTATCTCCTCTTTTTATTTCTTTCTTATTTCCTTCTCTGTCGTTGAGAGCCTTTTCACAGCAAACAAACATTTCTTTTATACATTGTAAACCAAATAAATATATGAATATAATTTCAAATTTCAAGATATGTTTTATTTTATTCGTAATTTTGATTCAATGTTTATGATTATATAAGTTATGCTTATATTTATGCTTTTATTATTTTACAAGCCTGGGTATAATTAACAAAATATGAAAAATAGGCAAAACGCCTTTTCACGCATATGCTCCTAATGCTTGACGCTTGACCTCCACGCATCGGTCACGCGTTGCGCCTTTTGAGAACATTGTATAGGGCTAGTGATGTCATAATTGGGACCACTAACTTATGAAATCACCCCTTACGCCATACTTAGCTTAACCAACAAGTATTGGGGCCTATAAATACCTCATGTATCCTCTTATTTTGTATATTCGATAAGAGGATAACTAATAAATTAAAAGGAAAATTTTATAGAACAGTAGTTAGGCCAGCCAAGGTTTTTAAAAAGCGCGAGACGTAGTTGAGGCGTTTTGCCTCTGTGAGGCGAGGCGTAAGCCTCGAGGCGGTCCAAGGCGTAAGCCTCAACTTTCTTCCACAAAAGCCATATATATATATATACAGCAGAATATATATACATACACAAAAAAAAGAGCAGAGAACATATCTATATATGTCGATATATAAATAGAGCATAGAAAACAAAAACAAAAAAGTGGTTCCGCCTCATCCGCCTCATCCGCCTCAAGGCGTACGCCTCTCACAACAAAGGCGTAAGCCTCAGTCAACTACCCTAGAGGCGTAAGCCTCAGTCAACTACCCTAGAGGCGTAAGCCTCATTCCTTTCGCCTCTCCTCGCCTCGAGGCGGCGCCTCGAGGCGCGCCTCGTTTCGCCTTTTAAAATCTTGAGGCCAGCGACCTTGTATGGAGCGGAGTGTTGGGCGTTAAAGAAGAAACATGAACACAGTCTCCATGTTAGTGAGATGAGGATGCTCTGGTGGATGATAGGAATTACTAGAAAGGACAAAATTAAAAATCAATACGTGAGACAAAAGTTAGGAGTAGCTCCCATTAACGATAAATTAAAAGAAAGTAGACTTAAGTGGTACGGGACATGTGTTGCGTAGACCAGTAGAAGCCCCTATAACAAGAGAGACTGTTGGAAATAGAGGGTAAAAGAAAAGGAGGTCGCCCTAAGCTATCGCGGGAAGAAATTATTAGACGAGACTTTAAGGAATTAAACTGGAATGATAATAATGCATACAATAGATTAGAATGAAAAAGGAGAATCCATGTGGCCGACCCCATATGATGGGATTAAGGCAAGGATGATGATGATGATGATGATGATGATCCTCTTATTTTGTATTAACCAATTATTATAAATGAATGAGAATGAGTGAGTTATTTTGAATGTTTCCTATTTTAGTGTGTATATATATTCCGCTGTACTTACTTCAGTATGTTGTGTAGATAAAGCAGACTATAATGGTCTTTCTATGGATTTTTTTCCAATCTTGTTTGGTGGCAGTTAGGCAAAATGAGATGCAATTTTCCGTGGGTCATTCATCATTAGTTATTTTGAGCGGAGCCTTAACTATACATTCATTGCACTCATTGTGTAATACTGAAGAGGAGGTAAGTTATTGATATCAAGGATTTTCGGTCTACTAGTTTGGTGGGATTAATATATAATTTGCTAGTAAGTTTTAGCATTGTGTTTGAGGTGAGTGACCGATGATACTATTTCTAGGTCTCGATATGCTTTTGTTGGAAGAATGCAGATTTTGAATGCGATTCAAGTTGCCAGAACAAATGATTTAGACAGCGCGAGGTGAGGTTGAGGCATTTTGTCGTTGTGAGGCGAGGCGTAAGCCTCGAAGCGGAATGAGGCATAAGCATCATTTTTTTTTTTATAAAAATCACTAAATATTATATAAAAATAGTAATTAAATAAAAAAAAAATATGCATCATTCTTATCATCCAATGAAATCGTGTTAAGCCAATGCCCCAAGGCAATATAAATAATAACATCATCTCTTCATCACAAAAATAAGACAAATTTGTGTTAACATTTAAAAAAAAACTCAGAATAACACAAATTTGTGTTAACAAATTTTATGTGTTAGCATAAAAAATGGCAGAATAACACAAATTTGAGAGTCAAAACAGTCAGAATAACACAAAAAAGAGACATAATAACATTAAAGAAAATCATAATAAAAAAGTCACAAAATAGTTAAAGACAAAAAAACATAGATCGCGAGAGAAAAAAAGAGAGAGAAAGAACTATAATCGAAATCTTTAAAAAAAGAGAGTTTAAGAGAGAAACAACTGAGAAAGTATGAGATCGAGAAAAAAATGATGTGAATACTTTAAAAAAAAAACAGAAACCATATTTCGAGAGAGAAACGACTAAGAAATTATGAGATCGGGAGGGTAGTGAAATACGTTTAAAATTTTTGTTTGCGATGCTTGGCTGCTGAAGATTGAGGTTTGCGAATACTACTAGGGCTTGGTTTGTGTTAGGGCTGCTGAGGTATAATGTTTGGTTGCTGGGTGTGTAAGCAAATGGGTAAGTAACTTGTGTTTTTTTCTATCTTTCACCAGCTTTGACAGTACACAATCTGAGGCGCACCCCTCAATAGCCTCGAGGCGGTCCGCCATGAAGCGTAAATCTCGCCAGTGTATCCTCAAGGCTTAAGCCTCGAGGCATTTCTCTTCCACCTCGTCTCGAGGCGCACCTCGATTCGCCTTTTAAAACACTGGCCAGAATCCATACTCATACTCACTTGTCAAGAGTCATTTGCAAGATAGATATTGAGAAGTTATATGAACATGACAATTAGGAGTTTCTTCTTTAATTGTTATAGGAGAGAGAGATTTGGAGCTCCCAAGGCCCAGACAGGTTACCCAAACAAGTTACCCGTGATTCCCAATGTCATTTATTTTAGTAATTGAGGCTTTTAGTAGATTAGAAAAACTGATATGAGTAAAAGGAGGTTGGAACAAGGGAGTCTCAGCGGATAGGATATATAGAGGGATTCTAGTGATGTTGGTATCTCTTTCGTTATTTACTAAAACTTATGGTGTTGGGCGAGGGCGATTATTATCTCTTAGGATGGTGGTGATGTGTTATGAGACAATCTCAAGCCTAAGCACGAGTGTTACCCTGGCATGAGGGGATGTTCCGAATCTGATAAAGTTGGCCTTGGGTTTAGAATGTGGAGTTGGCTCTTTTGCTAGCACGTATGAGTCTTCCTTGTAATGTGAAGTACGGATCCAAGGATATTTGAGAGACAGCGACTGAAAAAGTTGAAAGAACACTGGGTTACAAGTGTACTTATTTTTCTAAAAGATGGCAGCTAATGGTTGTCTTGGGAACTTTATCGAGCAAATCTCCTTATTATTTGTCTATCCTCTCAATCCCAGTGTTGCTGAAGAAGAAAATACTTAATGGACCTGTGAGTACGTTTCTCGGAGAAGGTAATGAGGCGGAATTCAAGTACAATCTGATGGGGTGAAAAACATATAGGCTCTCTCGGCACGGAGGTGTTATGATCGAAGATCTTAAGCTTTTTAATGAGAAGCAACTCTGAGGATTCTCTATAGAGGATTTCTTCGGAGAAGTGCAATCGTGGATAGATTTGGGTGGAAGCCTAGGATGTCGAAAGATTCTCATGAAGTGAACCACTGGATGCAGATTAGGGGGAAATGAGAAAAGTTCTTTTTGTCGTCGACAATGATCAGCGAGTTCGTTTTAAAGCAATGTTTGGTGTGGGATCAGCCTTAACCACCTTCCCCAAACTGAGAACCATTGCGTTTGGCCGAGATTTTTTTGTGGTCAAAACATCACACGGATGGGGTGAGACAAATTTTGAACCACAGATTTAGATGATATTTTCAAGATTGGTAGGTGGAGGTTGTGGATGTTTCAAATTTGTTGTATGAGGTTGGTAGAGCTAGGGGTGGTAGGGACACCTTTGTTTGTTTAGGCAGAAAACGTGGTGCATTTTCTGTGAAAACGTATTACTCCCTAATCCTTAGAAAAGGAAAACCCACCTCGGCTTTTTCATGGAAATGGATATTAAAGACCAAACCTCCTCCCAATATCGCGTTTTCTGTGTGGACAGCTGCTAGAAATTCAATGCTACCTTGGGAGAACTTACTGAAAAATGGTGAATGGAGCACCAGTTTCTGATAACTATTGGTTTGTAAATGGGAGGAAAAGACTATACATCTCATAATGCACCGTGGTGGGCCGTGTGGGGTGAGAGAGCTATGGGACCTTTGTTCTTTTTATTCGGCGCGTGCATGATGCCAAAATTTGTGGTGGGTCTTTTACACACATGGGGTGGGTTGTCGAGTGAAGTGTAGGGAGAGTGTAAGACGCATATCGACTATACATTTATTGGCCCATATGCCATATAGAGAGTAGGGATCGGATAGTGTGAGACGCAACTCTACTATGCTTTTTTTTACTCATCTGCCATTTTTTGCCCAACACTTGAAGGCATTTAATGCTTTCTCTCACTTATCCGCAAAACACGACAAAAGGGAGATAGGCCTCTTTTATAGCACATCACGATTATTAACCTTCCTTAAAGGCGCCGAACATGGAAAACTTTTACGTTTAAGGGTTAGTTTGCTTTCCAAATCATCTTTACAAGGCCTAAAGTTTAGCAAAGAAGCCGAGAAGAATTACACAACCATCTCTTATCTTCGATATCTAAATTCAAAGAAACACCCTCCACCAATGTATGGCAAAGAAATGAACTTCAAATTCCCCATCATTTAAAACAAGAAGTTATATCACATATCAAATATAAATGATATAAACCTAATTATAATGGATGAGTAGAGGATTTCCCTATCCACAAATTTCCCAGCAAAAATAAAATTAGAACCACGTTAACCTCGAGACAAACAAATCAAAGGGATGTGGCAATGGCAGTGCCCTGCAATATATATAATTCCATTGGAATTCTAAAGGACTCCCTTTCTACCATATTGGCAACCCAACCATTATATTATAACTAGAATTTTCTAGGAATGATAGAGCACCAAAGTTCGTTCGATAGGAAATCTCCACACGCACTTACCTAAAAACATAATTTCTCTTAGACAAATTTTCAATCCCTAATCCATTTTCTTTCTAGATCTCGATACCGCCTCTCATCTTACCAAGTATTTACTATACCCTTCCACACAACATTTCTCGTAGTGAAATTACAATAGAAGTACATAAGCGTCTACTAGTGGTTTCCAGGAAACATATTGAGGACAAATGTAGAAATATATATTAGCTGAGACATTATTTTCATTCTTCGAGACAAGTAAAAACATAAAGCAAAAGAGAAAATTTATCAACAACCAATTAGAATATGAGTAGTCCTTTAAACAAAAAACTACGTCGTGAAATTTATACTAAAAGCATCAAGGAGCACATTACAAGCACTCGATAAAATCACTAAGTAAAAGGAAAAATTATGATAAATACGGGAGGGAGTTAATTAGAGAAGACATGCCTTTTTAATGGAAGGATCGAGCCACTCGTACCAGCGAGCCTTGCACTGCTTGGCGGACTTGCGAACCAGGAGGGAAGAGATACGAGCCCACTGGTTCTTGCCATACTTCATCACCGCCGCCTTGAGGATCTCATCCTCCGTGTTCTTCCACACTCCTCCCTTTATCATAATCCTCATCTTTCCTCAAATTTGTTTTGCACCCCCTTGTTGTTCTTTTTCAAGGGTTATGAAGATGAGGACAGCACTAGTAGGAGTGGGGGGTGGGTTACGGTCTGAAACCCCGTCTAGATCAGTATCAACCACCTCTCTCTCTCCGTCTCAATATATAAAAGAGATTCACTAGGACACCGTCGTGGGAACCAATCATATGCTGCAAAATCTGCAATAAGTAATTGAAAAGAACAAACGTGTTGTCAACAAAACAAATAACAAATATAACAGTATTTGGAAGACATATAAACATACTTTCTCTGAAGATAAAAGGATTCTACATTGGTTACAATAATGATAAAGTAGTAGAATATGGACAATCAAATAATATAACAGGGTCTCAATTCAGCTAAACTTTAAAATTCCACATAAATAGAACTCTAAGCTAATTAAGATTATGTAACAA
>Ga0181465_101100_pt1 | contig 11626 bp, 18 predicted proteins | sample InSIn3gowninarea_FD_119076 | JGI IMG/M metagenome (GOLD analysis project Ga0181465, IMG submission 119076) | Clean room microbial communities from NASA Spacecraft Assembly Facility at Jet Propulsion Laboratory, Pasadena, California, USA -... ... | reverse complement strand
TGTGATTCTTAAAACTTACCGTCTTCATCTTCCTCATGCGCTTTAATATGGCGACCATCTTGGTGGATTTGTTGAGGACAATGGGCGCACGCGATGGAGATAAAGTTATGTAAGAAGAGTATGAGGAAATACAGCAATTGGGAAAAGACCAGCTAGCGGTCAGATGTTGTACAGCAGAGTAAGTTATGGTATTAATTAAATGCAATAAATGATGCTTGCCAACACATCCGGCGGCAGCACTTCACTTTTCTGCGGCGGAATTCAAGAATGCCAAGGCTTTCTTTCCGCCCATGCCATGCTTCTGTTCTTCCCTGACTCTCTCCAACTTCGACGTCGCACTTGATGGAAGACAGTGATTGATGTTTGATATTTTGATATGATACAGTACACAAATCGTAACACATGCATTGTGGGATGGTGAACGGACAGAAACCATAATAACATAAACGGAAAATGACGTGAAAACACTGAAATTTAACGCGCCTCCAAACATGACTTCACGCCAGCCCATCAAAAGAACTGCGCCGAAAGGTGAATACATCGAGACTGTGAGCATTGAAACACCTCCCCTCCTCCAACAAACAAAAGCAAACGCAAAAAACAAAACGAAAAAACCCTCATGTTTGCCAAAGAAATAACCGCTCCTAACACGTCCCTTCCCCCTCCCTCAGGAAACAGGCAACAAAATCTCCCGCCGCTCCCGCATTGAAGGCACCCCACACATCACCTTGGGTGGCCGCGTCGTCGTCCAAGCCGACGCCTGCCTCCGCGGCGACCTCTGCCGCCTGCCCGCCTCCGCCGCCGAAGTACCCGAAAACACACGCACTTCCATCTCCGTGGGCCGCTACGTCCTGATAAGCACCGGCGCTACACTCCACCCACCCTACCGCGTGATGCGAGGCGGCGAAGTCGCGTACTACCCCATGAAAATCGGGGAGCATGTTTACGTCGGCGCCGGGACGTTTATTGGGGCGGCGTTGGTGGGGAGTCATGTTTGGATTGGGAAAGGGTGCGTTGTTGGGAATGGGTGTGTTGTTAAGGATTTCGCAAAGGTGATGGAAAGGAGCGTGCTGCCTGCGGGCATGGTTGTGCCGAGTGGGGTTGTGGTTGGAGGGAGGCCGGCGAGGATTCTGGGAGATCTACCAGATGGGTGGGGAGGCGCAAGTGCTGGAGGGATGACGGACGGGGAAGGGGAGTGGGTTGAGGGAGGAGATTTGAGGGAGTTAATTAAGAGTATCAAGTGAGAGGAAAGAGTTGTGTGATGGGTAAAATTGATCCTTTTAGGAGATCAGGCAGATTGGCAGGTTATGGGGGCAAGTTTAGCCAGGGGGACGAGGAAGACCTGAAGCGGGCAGAAGGTCATGATGTGATGTCACATCGGCTTCCACCAATGGGGATCAAAATAGGAGGTGAAGACAAGAGTAGAAACAATGACACGAAATGGCAAAAGATATCAAATTCCACATGAACCCTACATGAAATGAACCACAAACGTAGAACACAACCAACCACGCCAAATTCTGGATTTCCCGATTTGCGCAAAAAGGTGTGGAAACACAGCCCACCGAAAACGTACCCCCGTATTTGAGCGCGCTTTGTAATTGACTTACACTGCGCGTGGACGGAGAGCCTAGGGCGGCGCGGCGGCCTTCTAGAGCCGTGCGATGCTGAAGACGCGATGTGACGCGTTCGGTCCCAGGGATGCGGGTAGGTCGCCTGGTCACCTGATTTTGGACAAAATGTGATAACGCGATTGAGGAGACTTGACGTTCTTTTAAGGTTGCTTAGTAATTTCTTATGCTGCGCTCTGCGCTGCGTATGAACGCGCGTTTAATCCCAAGGATGCGGCAATGTCGCCTGGTCACCTGATTCTGGACAAAATGTGATAACGCGATTGAGGGGACTTGACGTTGCTTTTAAGGTTGCTTAGTAGTTGCTTAGTCCTTCCTTGCGCGTTCAGTGAAGAGTTTTTGATGCATCTAGGGGCTGCTGATACGCATGCGGAGACTGCGCTTACTCTCAGTTAGACCGCCCCGTCACACTGGCTTTTAACAAATGTGGCAACGCGACAGAAGGGAGTTGACGTTGAGGGTTTCCCTTGTAGGAGAGGTTTTCCTTTGTTGGGTACATAACAACTGCTCATTTCAGCGTACGAGTGAAGTCTTATATCTGCGTGCTTATGACCTTGGCGGGGGCATATTACTATATCGATGCCAACATCTTTATAATATTGGAGTAGTTGGGTAGCGTTGGGGTAAACGAAAGGAATTGGACTGTGTGCCGTGCATGAACCTGTATCTGTATCGGGACTATTAATATCGAGGCTAGATATTTAAATGCTGTTTTTCGGTGCTTTCTCTTGGATGGGAGGGATATGTATTGATCTTCATGCGTAGGCAATTACGCAGAAAATCATTCGTGGGCAGTGCAGCAAAGGGAATGCGCTGAATAATATCATCATCATATTTACTTCATTACATATCAAACGATGGGACATAATGTAGAGTTTTAAAGCTGCAAAGCATGATGTGAAGTGCAGGTTTTCACAAGCTGTCGTTCATCCCTTCCCCCCTTTTTTCATTTATCGTGCACGTGACAAGGCCAATGATCGTCACCGCCGCCAAGCCCAGTCTCAGGAAACCGCCTGTGGTCTCTCTCTTGAACGAAGCATCGCAACGCAACAACTCGCATAACTCCTTCTCCCAATCCACACAGCGAGGACTAGGAAAGATGGCGCCTTCCCTCGACCCCCGGATGATGTCCGTTACACCTAGGATACGATACAACACTATCGGTGGTATCAATGGTCCATTGGTTATCCTAGACAACGTCTGTACTCCTGCGACACTCAGCCTACCGCAGCAGCTCACAGACTGCAGGTCAAATTCCCTCGTTTCAACGAGATTGTCTCATTGACGTTACCCGATGGCACGGAGAGATCTGGACAGGTGCTAGAGGCAAGAGGTACGACTGTGGAAGCAATTGGGGAGGGAGCATGCTGATCAATGACAATAGGAAACCGCGCCGTTGTCCAGGTATAACAACCGAGTACCATTATGTTCGCACGACTAAAGAGAATGCAGGTCTTCGAAGGCACCTCTGGTATTGATGTGAAGAAGGTGGGAACTCTTCTGGTCTCACGGTTGGCGCATTCTGACATACGTAGACGAAAGTCGAATTCTCGGGTCACAGCTTGAAGCTTGGAGTTTCGGAAGACATGTTGGGTCGTATCTTCGACGGTTCTGGCCGTGCTATCGACAAGGGGCCGAAAGTGTTGGCGGAAGACTATCTCGACATCAACGGCAGTCCTATCAACCCATACTCGCGCGTATGTTTTAGCGTTAAAATTGACTGAAGACTCATACTAATTGTGTCCCAGGTCTACCCAGAAGAGATGATCTCCACCGGTATCTCCACAATCGACACCATGAACTCCATCGCCCGTGGACAGAAGATCCCCATCTTCTCCGCCGCCGGTCTGCCACACAACGAAATTGCGGCGCAAATCTGCAGACAAGCTGGCCTAGTCATGCAACCTGGCAAGGACACGCACGATAAGCACGAGGACAACTTCTCGATCGTTTTCGGTGCTATGGGTGTCAACTTGGAGACGGCTAGATTTTTCACGAGAGATTTCGAGGAGAACGGCAGTATGGAGAGGACGACATTGTTCTTGAACTTGGCCAATGACCCTACGTGAGTGTTGTGCTCGGTCGCAGGAAGTAAAGACTAACAATATCTCAGTATCGAACGTATCATCACTCCTCGCCTCGCCCTCACAACCGCCGAATACTACGCATACCAACTCGAGAAGCACGTCCTCGTCATTCTCACCGATTTATCGTCTTACTGTGACGCTCTCCGTGAGGTCTCAGCCGCGAGAGAAGAAGTCCCCGGTCGTCGTGGATACCCAGGTTACATGTACACTGATTTGTCGACAATCTACGAGCGTGCCGGACGTGTCGAGGGACGAAATGGATCCATTACACAGATTCCCATCCTGACAATGCCTAACGACGGTATGTTTTAAGAATCACAGACTTGAAGTTTTGAAGACTAACCCAGCACAGACATCACCCACCCTATTCCTGATCTTACTGGCTACATTACGGAAGGCCAAATCTTCGTCGACCGTTCCCTTCACAATCGCGGTATCTACCCACCCATTAACGTCCTTCCCTCGCTATCACGTCTCATGAAGTCCGCCATTGGCGAGGGCAATACCCGTAAAGACCACGGCGATGTGTCCAACCAAATGTACGCCAAGTACGCCATCGGAAAGGACGCCGCCGCGATGAAGGCTGTCGTTGGTGAGGAGGCTCTATCTGCGGAGGACAAGCTGTCATTAGAGTTCCTCGACAAATTCGAGAAGAACTTTGTGTCGCAGAGTCCGTATGAGAAGCGCACGATCTTTGACTCGCTGGATCTGGCGTGGAGTTTGCTGCGTGTGTTCCCCAAGGATCAACTTAACAGGATTCCGGCAAAGGTGAGTTGTGTTGTGTTTCACAGTTTGGAGGGGCAGGCTAACTTCTGATCAACAGATTCTCGACCAGTGGTATGCGAGGAAGGCAAAGGGTGGCGACAAGAGTACAAATGATAGCCATATCGAGTCTGATGGCAAAAGGGATGGGGAGAGCTTGATTTGAGCGGTGGGAGAGTTAGGGACGTGTGTTTTAATAATTCAGACAGACAGTGTGAATAGATTATGGATATGCCGTGCGGACTGCTATTCATTGTTGGAATTTGATGCTTCACAATGAGTTACTCCCCTTTCCCCTTTCGCAGGGTCACGTGACGTGGTGATCGAGAAGCTTGAATTATCCGCTCAGAAAACATGACGGGCAACATCACCACCACACTCAACATAGTAGCACTAAAGAAGCCATATTTCCTCTCCCATGGTGCGGGAGTTATAGTACACTCAATCCTACGTAACTGGCAGCCAGACAGCCCTAGGGAATATCTCATCGGGCAATTCATCACGTTGTTGATACTATTTCGGGGCCTAATCTGAGACATCTACCACGCTTGCCATGCGGTAATTGTATCTTCATTCTTCACATTATTCAATCCACGATAAACCATGCCATGTCATGCCATGTGTGAATAATACTGTGGAAGCGAAGCGCACATATCCAAGGGACGATACCTAAGGCACGGCACGACAGCGAATGACTCATCTTCGTTTACTGCCATGTGGAATAAAAAGCTCTGCCATCCTGAGCTGTGATTTCTATCATATCATATTGGTTTAAGCAGCAACAACAAGTCAAGAATCACTACAGCGCAACCTTCATCATGCCATCTGTAATCACACAAGAAACAATGCTTCCAACCTCCCTCTCAGACCTGCCAGAAGAACTACTCTCACAAATCCTCACACATCTCAAACAAATAACCCCCTCTTCACACTCATTCACAAACATCCTCCACCTGAACCACAAATTCGCCCGCCTCGCAACACCTCTACTCTACGCACATATCACTCTCACCAACGCAAACCTCGAGCATTTCGTCGACTGTTTCCCACGACAAAAAGGCCGCCTGGTTCGAAGCCTAACACTACATCTTGACGCACCGCATCGAAAGCCCGACAATCGAAATGCGTTCCCGCGAGGTGAAACACTCCCCTGGGACCCCTCATCACGGCACATCTGGAACCTCCTAAACGACCTCGCCACCGAAATCAAATTTATGCCCAAACTAACCACCTTCTCCCTCGTGCGCAGCGACGCCACCGAACGACCTCACTTCTGGCTCCCCCGCGAGTCTATCGCAGCAATCCTCGCCGCCCTTCCCACGACCTGCACGAATCTGGAACTCGACACCCGCCGCAACGACCAAGACCAACCAGGCTCCACACATCTCTGCCCTTCCATCCGCCGTCTCCTCCCGCAACTACAGCACCTCCGTCTGCGCCTCGACAATATCTGTCCTCTGCTCTTCAGCACAGACTTCACATACGATGCCGCCACCGACGCTCTCACGCACCTAGAGCCAGTCTGTGCCCCGCGCCTGAAAACCTGTGTCATAAACACCACCGCGCTGCTCACTAGCACCACCGCCCTGACCGATAACAGCACGTGCTGCAACTCATTCGAATCCGCGACATCTCACGTCCACGCGCGCGAAGCGGAAACACGCTCGGTGATGACGCAAGCCTTGCGCCGACTGTACCTGAACCCCGACTCCGATTGCGACCCAACCGACACAAGCACAAGCACAAGCACAACACAGTCGCCACCATCATCGTCGTCATGTCTCCCTTCCATCGAAAAGCTGTGGTACATAACCTTCCAAACAACATACCTCCCCACCACACAACATCTCCCCACCACAACATCGACCTTCTCAAACCCCCAATTCTCAAAGTCATACAAAACATACCACCGTCGCAACCCTCTTGAAAACTCTACCTGGGCTCTGCCTTACTCTCCAATCCGCCCCGTGCGTCGCGGAAGCAGCGAGAAATGGTATATCCGCGTCCCCTCTGGCGAGGAATACGTAACCTCCGCGAAAAACGTGGAGGGCGCCGTCGAGGAAGATGCTTGGTTGCAGGGGACGAGTGGGGCGCGCTTGCCCCACGAAGTGTTCGCAAGAAGCGGGGCTCTGGAACGCGTGAAAAGGTGCGAAGTCTTGGGCTTGGACGTCAAGGGTTTGGCGGAGAGGTTGAGAGGTGGAGGTGGTGGTAGTGGTAGCGGTGTTGGAGCTGTGAGGAAGGGAGTGGATTTCGAGGGCGAGATTGCCAGGTTGGCGGAGTTGAGGGAGGGCCCGAGGAGACTGGAGGGTCTTATGGCGAGCACGGGGTTCGAGGACGTCGTTCCGAGTGTGGTGGGGGAATCTTTGGCCGCGGGTGGGTCGGGGGATTGGGCGCTGCAGAGGGTGCCGTATCGTAGTCTTGCGCAGATCAACCAGATGCAGAGGTTGCAGGGAAGGTTTGCGGCTAGTTTGAGGGTCTGAGGGTGGATCTAGGCTTGTTGGGTTGGCTTCATAGGATAGGCAGATCAGAAGATTGAATTACATGGATCAGCGATACTTCCCTCCAGCAAGCGTAGAAGCGACAAATACAACGAGCGAGAATATTGTGTATGAGAAACGTTTACGAATATGTCGTGCTACGAGTCGCGTTTGGGTATGATGGGCGTATCAAGTCCACTGCGTATCTCCCCACCATCTCATGTACTTAATATGTATGGCCGTAGCTGACTGACACCATATATCTTGGCCCCCCCTCTTTACTGTAAGTTACAGCCTAGCTGGCATAAATAATTCCAACTGTCTCGTCACAGCTGAACATCAAGGAGGATCCGGAATCGCACCGAGTTCAATTCCAAATGTAACCGACTCCAGCAGGATCCAACTCCTCGGCCGACATGGCCATTATTCAACAAAGACCAAAAGCTGAGGAATAACAGCCCGCAGCGCCACCTTGAAATATCCCAAGCTATCTATCCGGCTCATCGTCATCGTCCTCAACCTCCGGCTCCTCCTCCCTACACACCGCCAACAATAATTCGTTTGTCAGCATCGCCTTGTACATGACTAATATGGGGGCCAAAAATATACCAGTGCTCGCTGTTGGGCGACGTAACTGCATTATTGTAAGTGATGTCTGACATTCATTCCTCTACATGTATGAAGATCTAACGTTCATATGGCGCAACACGTAACAGAGTTTGAAGGTTGCATTAATAAACCTGCCATACCCTGGTATACACACAGTGACCGAAAGACCCTCCATGATCAATGAACCTTCTCAACCTCTTCAATGACCTCGGCATTAACGACGGTCCTCGCGAACTTCCTGGCAGATACCCGCTTCTCAAACAGCACGTCCAGCTCCTCAAACGTCCGGTCCTTGGTCTCCGGCAAGCGGAAGTACGCCCAAACCAGCGTCAAAAAGCTAGCTCCACCCCAGAAGAACGCCGTCTTACCCTTGAGATTGGCAGCAGTGGGGTTGATGAGGTAGGGTTCGATGACACCGCCAATCAGGTTGGCCGCGTAGTATGCGCTGCGGCCAAGCACGACGGTTTGAGTGCGGAGTCGTGTGGCGCCGATTTCGGCGACGATGGTGTACACGATAGGTCCGACGGTCATGGAGTAGATGGCTAGCCAGGAGAGCGCGAGCGCGGCTTGTGAATAGCCGATCGCATGGCGGGAGGAGGCGTGGGGTGCGCATGCAAGAATGGCGATTAGGAATAGAGAGATGACGACCCAAGAGAAGCCGTAAAGGACTGTGAGATTATTAGTAGGTTGTACCGGAGGTAGGAGGAGTATGAAGGACGTACAGATCTTGCGCCTGCCGATGTGTGGAAGTAAGAACCAAGAGAGACATGTTCCAATGAATGCGATACCTGTACCCCCAAGAGCAATACCGTACGATGCCGATGGGCTGATACCAGCCTAAGTCAAGTCAAACTGATTAGCAAGCGAATCCGCACGTACAGTTTGTAGAGGGTTGTGAGAAAGTATCAAAAGTGATCAAGGAAGACAAGGAAAACAAACCATCTCAAAAAAATATGTCGGCGAGTACACGAGACATCCACCATCAGTGACTTGTGAAACGAAAGCAACACAAGCGATTTCCGTGCGGCGAAGGTTGGTGCCTTTAAAACAGTCCCAGTAAGAAGATCCCTTGAACATCTCTTTCTCCAGGTTGGTCGTTCGCTGCATCAGAGCGACAGCGCGCTTGTGCTCGATGGGATCTGCGCCGGTCGAAAGTCTGGATAGGGAGTGCTCTGCTTCGGCATATCGCTCCATGCGCACAAGGTACCACGGCGACTCTGGGCAGAAATAGCAAGCGATGAGGAGAGGAACAGGCCAGACCCATTGCACGGCGAACGGAATCTTGTATCCCCATTCATCTGTGCGGTCCAGCAACCCCTTGAGAATGGCGGCCGAGAACAGTTGTCCGATCTATGACCATCGAAGACGTTAGTGAGAGTGCAAGGGGTAAGGTAAGGAGAAGTATTTCGCTTTTTTTTAAATTGTCTTAGGGGTCCGTCAGGGGTGTCAACAAAACTTACAGCCCAGCAAAGGTTGACATACGCCGTCAAGAACCCTCTCAATGCAAGAGGGGCAACCTCTGCAGCATACGCAGGTCCCATCGTGGTGAAAACACCCCAGACTATACTACAGAAAAACTGTCCAACCAGGAGACACGGCAGGTTCGGCGCGAAAAAGACGATGAAGATAAACGCAATCATAAAAACAAGGTTGACGAGCATGACTTTTCTGTGCCCATACTTGGGAGTGTAGTATCCGTTGAGGAGAGCCCCAATGATGTTTCCGACGGCACCAATGTCGTTCAAGCCGACCTGCCAGGGGCTAGAGAGCTGGTATCCATGTTCCTCGCCCGTGTAGTCACCGTACTTGTTGCGGAAAGCCGGGTATCCAAAGAAGGAGCCCATGAGAGTGGTATCATAGCCTTCCATGATGATTGAAGCGGAGATCTACATTTCATTTAGTACACGTCGACTTCCTTGAAGGAGGGCAACACATTGCACATACGATCATGGACCACATCACGCTTTTTCTGTATTTCTTGAAAGCGACCCAGAATGTCAGATCATGCTCAGCTTCAGTTGCAATGGTGGCATCTAGGTTCTGCATTGAGTCGCCCCCAGGAGCGTGTGCAGACTCCAGGTAATCAACATGGGCCTTCTTGTCCATGCTGCCGGTTGGCGACCGATCGATGTTGATACCATGAGACATGGTGAAAGATGAGTTTGAACAGGAGGAAACCGACTTGTCTGGGGAAACTGGGGAATCAAGAACTCATGTACCCGGAAGCCCCATAGATATGTGTGAGCAGATCCCATCTTGTGACCATCTCATGCAGTAGCACTGAAACGGCAGCATCGGAGACCTACACCCCGCAAAATACCCCTCACATTCGGGAGATGAAGATTACCAGCGCAAGACCTCCGGATACGAAGATCGACTTAATTCTAATGGCATTCGAAAGACATGTCCGGGCAGAGATGCGCCGAGTCTTTCCTTTCCCGCAACAGAGCTTGAACTTCGATGAATCTGAAACGGCACCCTGCTAGTTGACTCACACTCTACGACGGAGCTCGTATTTATTGCCATGCTAGCATACACTCAAAAGGCGTACGGAAGGTGTCCAAGCAAGAAAAACAAACTCCTTCGTACTCATACATTTGGGTCGCTCTCGGTCCTTGAGTTTGACCATGCGCGAATTCATTGCGCCACCGGGGCTTGTACTCCGTGACTTAAAGCGGAAACAGACAAGACTTTGATAGATTGTTGTGCATGCGCCAGTCGTCTGCAGACCAGATCTGGCAGACGCAAGATGCCAGGTAACCGATGGTCTTCGTCTCGCTTCATTGTTCGAGTTATGTGTTTCCCGAACGTATAAGAGAGTTCAGTTTACTTGCGTTGACACCCCGGTAGGTCCTTAAGCGGTGTTTAATGGCATGTCAGTAAAGACGAACTCCCTCGTATGTCAAGTTGTCAACCTTAGATGACACCGCACTTGATAACAGTGCCAACATCCTCCCTAGTTCTCAGTCATGCACCAAGAAGGGACGAAGCAGCGCTCTGATAAGAACTCCCAGAGGCTATGGTATGGCATTGAAATACATGACAGCGCATATCCCGATACATGTCTGCACTCTCTGTTCGAATTCCAGAATGTTCTATACTGTATCACAAAGTTGTGGGGTTGTGTTCTTGGGTTCCACTTCCACATCGAAGAGGTTGGGATCTGCTTCTCCACGTTTCTTGGTTTCCCCGCATTTCGGCGTCAATTCCAACGACTTTCCTAAAACGGCACGGAGCACAACCTCGCGGAGATGCTTCTTTCGTAACTTGAAACCTGTACCCCTCACTGTGCAGTGAACGAGGAAGCTGCGGGGCATCTGGAACAAGGCTCCGGGGAAGAATCTTGCGAGTGTATCTTCACGAGTAGAGTACTATACAGCATGACTTCAAAGTTCAGGAAGCTTGATCCTCAAGCACGCCAAACATCCCCGTGAACAACTTGAAGCGAAGGCGCTTCGTTACATCTCATACTCTCTTTGAAGGCGAGCAAAAACAGACAAGATGAAGTTTACCGAGGGAATGTGGCGGATTACTGAAGGCATCCAGCCAGGTGTGCAGCGCCCCCGTCACACATTTCTACTCACCACAAATATCTTAACACTTACCTACAGAGTGGGCTGGTAATGTCTTCAAAACCGTCGTGCAAGATGATGGAGTGAAACTTCTCCTATCAAAACCCCTCAGTGTACGGATTATCACGTACGTCACGCATATAACCAACAGAGCGAAAGCCTTGACCGGTGAGGCGCTTGCCGCCAGAATCAAGAAAGTCTACAGCGAACTTGTTCTCTTCCGTGTTCATTCTCGCAGACAAGCTGCCGCTTTTTACAGTCACGTATTTTTCTTGCTTGTCAATGGAAGCTTTATCGGTCTGGACATTCTCAAGAGTAAAGTTTGGACCAGTCCTTGCGCTGCCAATCCAGTGAGTGGCCTTGAAACTGATAACACCATCGGCAAGGGCATTGACGTGTACGGTGATGGTCGGACTGTTGAGGGTATCTCCACGGCTTCTGAGGGGTTTTGATAGGAGAAGTTTCACTCCATCATCTTGCACGACGGT
>Ga0181465_101098_pt1 | contig 11630 bp, 11 predicted proteins | sample InSIn3gowninarea_FD_119076 | JGI IMG/M metagenome (GOLD analysis project Ga0181465, IMG submission 119076) | Clean room microbial communities from NASA Spacecraft Assembly Facility at Jet Propulsion Laboratory, Pasadena, California, USA -... ... | reverse complement strand
TTATAATCCAAAGGTTTGTTAATAACTTCTACTTCAACAAAGATGACTTTGCCCCCTAATTCCACTTGGAGGGAATTTAGAATCCAACAAGGTTTATATTTCCTTCCATAAATGCTTTTAATGTGGTAGACATTGTTGGGGTGCGTTGGGTGCATTTTCCTAAGTTGTTTCTCAGTTTTTCCTCAAATTTTGCCAAGTTTTTTGCATGGGAAAGAGCCTTATGGATCCATTTTTGATGTTTCAGGTACCCATCAATACAAAATGGCATTCATCTCGCAAGATAAAAAACATGATGAACAAGTTCGATGTCATGAACTTCAACTTCTTCATCACGGAGTCATCTTCTTTGTAGGGCATTGACCATCTTCTTCTCTGTCTGATTTTCCACTAGAGCCTTAAATTCTTTAAACATGTCGAAGACTTCATATTTCTCCATGAGGAAAAATATTCATGTATTCCTTGAGAAGTCATATATAAGTGACATATAGTACATAGACTTACTCAATGATGGAATCGACACAAGTCCAAACACATCACTATGCATATGCTCTAATATCCCTTTCGCCCTCTTAGTGCCAAAGGGGAAACTCACCTGATTCTGCTTCCAATGTACATAATGTTCACAAAATTTGAAATCCAGAGTGGAATTAGACATACCTTCTACCATACCATTACCATGAAGTATTCAAAGGCCCTTCTCTCAAATATGTCCAAGCCTTTGATGCCATATCATGGTCTTTTCTGCAGGGACCACTAGATTTTGTACCCCACTTTCAGTAACCACAAAACTATTGCACCCACCAATAACAATACTACCCAGAAGTTTGTACATAGTTCCAATCTAAACTCCCCGCATCAATACCAGTGCTCCCCGAAACATCTTGCAGTTATCTTTCTCGAACACATTTTTTACACCTGCATCATCCATCTTGCTTACAAAAATCAAATTTTTGGCTAATGAAGGAATACGAAAGACACCTTGAAGTGTTGTAATCCTTCTACCTTGCAATTTCAGCTTGACTTTTCCATGTTTGATGATTTTCACCTTCCTATCATCCCCTAAGAATACTTCACCACCATCATATTTCTCATACTTGTAGAACCACTCCTTATGGGGAGTAAAGTTAAAGTATGCACCTGAGTCAATCAACCATGCCTTATGATTTGCATGTGTACTTGAAGAAGAAGCCAAGTACACATCCCCACCTTCATCTGAGGTGGTTTTCACCTCTATAGAAAGAGCATCATAAGATCCCTTTCCTTTCTCAAGAGCTTTACATCTATAGGACTTTTGTAGTTCCCTTCCTTTCTGCATTTCCAACATACCTTTACAGGTTTTCCTAGAGATTTAGATCTCCCTTTAGATTTAGATCTCCCACTCGAGGGATTATTTTTATTTATGTTTTGGGTTCGTCCTCTATAGACAAGGCATCTCCATTCTGGCTCTCCATATTTTTCCGTCTCATCTCCTACGATAACAAGGATGAGACTATCTCATCAAACTTCAAGGTAGTTGTATTACTACCTATTGCAAAAACCAAACTATCCCATGAATCTGGTAGAGAACACAAAAAACTGATGCATTTGCCTTCATCTAAATTTTTTTATCAACAAATAACAACTGACTTATCACATTATTAAAGGCATTCATGTGCTCTGTCACTGAGTCTCCATCCTTCATCCTCAGGTTATATAACTTTTTCCACAATAATAATTTGTTCACCAAAGACTTAGAATGGTACAAAGTCCCTAATGTAAGCCACAAATCCTTCAATGTAGCTTCCCCTGATACATTCAACAATATTGAATTTGAGATACACAACCGTATTGTGCTCTTTTCCTTTTGATCCATCTTCGCCCAGTATTCTACAGACATTATCGTTGGTTTAGTACCTGGATTTACTGCGATCCACTGACCTTTATCCACTAGTAGATCCTCCATATTGAGTTTCCACAACTCAAAAATCTGACCATTAAATTTCTCGATATTTATCTTTCCACTACTCATCATCTTCTTTCACCACAATAATCGATCCTGCGAATCTCTCACTGAACAGGGTTTACCACAGGCCCGAGAAAAATCCCTTAGCAGTAAAGGCATCCCCTTGAAGCCAAAAGAGATCTGATACCAAATGTTGCACATAAATTACTTGCAAACAAATTATTAAAAACTAGAAAAATATACAATGACGAGAAACACAAAACAAATACAAAGATATTTTCCCTTAGATCCAAAAACTAGGACTACTAGATTGATTTTTCATTAGGTTCTTTTTCATGTTACAATACATATATCTACATGTCGAAGCATTCATAACCCCAATCCATTAACCCGGTATTAGAAAATATTTTTAGTTCCCTTGACCAGATCTACAAAATACCATGGGAAAAAAAATGTCATGCCCAAAACCATGTGGAAAACCCATGCACAAAAGGATAGGTAGGTTCGGCCACCTAATATAGGGTCCAAAAAACAATTCCTGGGGTGTTGCCCTAGACCCCATACAAGGGAGATACCACCCCTCTGAAACTCCTTGATAGGGGTTGTGCCCCCCCTGTGAGCCCCTGTTGCACCCGACGATACGAATAGTGGGGGTTTTCACCCCACCTGTGACCCTCGCCTCCCTATGTGAGACTAATTGTGGAAAGAATATAACACACACCCAACAGGAAGTCTTGACAACCACATGAAGGAAGAGGTAAGTTGGTATTTGATAGTTAAACTCATGTCGTCATATAAGTGCAAATCGAATGGTTGAATTCTCTAAATAATGAGCTTGATGAAAGAAGAACTCTTCCATAAGAATGATGCATGAAGGCATGAAGAAAAAGTTCCTTGAACTCTTCTAAATATTGTCAAATATGAAATCAACATAATATGACCTCATGGAGAATATGAGGTGGTTGGCAACTATGGATCCCATAATGTAGGAACTGTGGATAGACAATCCTAAGAAAGCAACATGTGAAGAAGGCGAAGAAAGAGTTCGTGAAGAATGCATATACAATCACGTAAGATAAGATAAGTGATCAACATCTAATATCAATAAGGATTGACTATGATATCTGCATAGAGAATGTATGAAGACCTAGATATGTATACTAAGGAGAACATTGGTAATGGATGTCTTGGAGATGGATTCATATTGTATGTAAAAGGATGTTGATGTTGGAGGAAGTTGATGTCTTGACGAAAGGCCATCATAAAGAGGTAACTTTGATTTAATGTTCATTTTGATTTTTGAGAAATCATCTGGTCGGGTTGAAACAAGGCTATCGAAAGAAGGTTGTAGAAGTCACCTATAAGTAGCACTCATGAGATTGGATGGAATATCAATGAAAGAAACATGACTTGGAAGAGGTAGTTGTATGAAGAATAGTCAAATGTGGACTACAATATCACTCCTTGATGAAGAGAAGGATGGCATGACTATTGGTTCAATACAATATTTCATCGAAGGGAAGTGATGAAGAAGATGGTCAATGCCCTACAAAGAAGATGACTCCGTGATGAAGAAGTTGAAGTTCATGACATCGAACTTGTTCATCATGTTTTTTATCTTGCGAGATGAATGCCATTTTGTATTGATGGGTACCTGAAACATCAAAAATGGATCCATAAGGCTCTTTCCCATGCAAAAAACTTGGCAAAATTTGAGGAAAAACTGAGAAACAACTTAGGAAAATGCACCCAACGCACCCCAACAATGTCTACCACAGCGTTACACCACTTCTTGTAGTGTTCCCCTGCCTAGGTGAAATGCATATTTCGACACTTGGGGGGTGTGTTGGTCCCAGGGTGTTTTTTATGAACTGCAGGGGCCTCAAAACCTGAATTTTTTTGTATGAAATTATAAAAATGGACCATAGAAAGATAGAGAAAGGTCTCAGTTCCCACTGGGAAGCGAAAAAACTTGAAATGGTTCCCTATATTGGCTGCAATCAGATGAAGAAAATCGAAGGAAAAATGACTCCAAATACTCACTATTGAAGGTAAAATGTGAAATGGTAAAAATGACAAGTCATTTTGAATATTTATGGTCATTTTCTCATATTTTATTCATTTTTAGTGTTTTGACCTAGATATGCTTCATTTTTACTATAAAACCAATATGTTTAATACTTCTTGTGGTATTTTGAGTAGGTTGACAACTATTAACAAGCTTTCATTATGTTTTAAACATGCCAACTTTGATCACATAGTATACTTTTATCTCTTTTTCAGGCTCTTTAAACCGACAAAAAAGGAACCCCCCTGGAGTCCTCTTTCAGCGCTTTTCAAATTCCAAAATATGAAAAGATTTTCGAGTACTTTTTTTTCGAACTCATAAAAGTAAATGATAAGACATCTACTCAGTATAATTTTAACCCTTTTCCAGACTGAGATATAGACTAACTATGAAAAAGGAAAACCTTAGTCGACTATGGCTAAGAGGCTCTCTTGGGTATTGTTTTCTACCTTTTCGAACCTAAGGAATTCCCTAAGAAAAGGGACATCTAGAGTTTTATTTTGTGCCTCTTTTTCAATCTCTTTAAACATGAAAAATATGTCGAGTTTTACCTTCGTTGGGCTCGTTAGAACATCAAACAATGATGGACTCCTCGATCATGATGGGGCCGAACTACTCCTTCTCAGGGTTCGTTAAATATACTCGGAGGGGTTCATCTGAAGGATGAACTGACAGATCAAGCATATGTTATCCTCCTCAAACTTGTTAAAAAATAAATGGGTACTGACCAATATGGTTAGGGAAATTTGGAAAACAAGGGCTTCCATTTTGTTAATGGCAGTGAGTCACTCTTGAACACGATACTCTTCCACTTCAGCTCCTTGGCTATTGGGTTGGGTAATATGCTTTTCTTTTGGTTATCATACCATTTTTATATCCTCCATTTTGGTTTTAGGTAAATTATGCCAAGTCCATTTAGTGTCGTCAGTGTGTTCAAGAGAAGTCCTTCAGTTGATCTCTGCTACAATACTCTTAAGTCTTCATTTCATGACTTCCTTTCCTGATCTAGTTCCATGTCAACAACATTCTAATCATTTTTTCTCAATCATCATGCTTGTTTCATGTCCTTTATGGGGGATACATCAAGGCCTTCCCACGATAGGTTTCTTCCTATCGACTTCAACAAATCATCCAAGAAGTTTACTTAGAAACACCCTTGGTACCTTGGTGCTTGCATACATCAATGGAAAAGTTTCCTCACTCTCGATGATAGGTTTACATCAATGGCCTTCAACCGAAAGATTCTATGTGGTGTTCAACATCAACTCATTCATTCACACCATATGGTTTGTATTGTAGTACCTTGAAAGCCATTAACATCATTAGTGGTTTCTCTCACATATGTTAATTACTTATATCATTGGTAGGTAATCAGATAGTGTCTACCATGTTTGACTCTAGCTAATTGATTCACATGGTTAGACTCATATATTGGTTGGTCATGTGAATTAGATAGAAGACCTCGGATCTACCTTCATCCATCTGGGCTGCGATTTCAGGATTATACAAAGATCATAATGTATAATGGTCGTGATCATATAGACAATCATCCATTCATGGGTATTCCAGTTGTATATGTGAATATGTCTTTTGATCATTGTACATTTTATGATTAGCTTATGAGCTGAATATGGGTATGCCTCACTCAAAAAATAAATATGCCATTTTAATTGTAACAGATGAAGCTCGACAATTGTCCTTGATCCTTACTTGTCACACAGTAAAGAACTTTATTCATCAGTGATCACCTCTAACTTTACGCTTTAGGGGGAATTCTATTATAGACCATTTTGTAACATCCAATCAGTGATCCTCATAATGGTATCAATCAACATCATATTCCCCCTTGTCACCATCTTCCATGAAGCAATATGCATGTACCTTTCATTTCCTAGAGTTTGAGCTCTAAACTACTTCATATGACCTAGTTTGAAGACCAACTCTCCCTATATGCCTACTGGGGTATGTTCACCAGCAGGTTCCTCCACTATGGTATGCATTGGTCACTAGCAGGTTTCTCCCCTTTACACCTGCATTGGTTCTAGAAATTCGAGAGAATGATTAGGATTCTAGAAGCTTCCCTTTCTACGAGTTTCCATAAGTTGTTTCAACTACTTAACTTGGATTAAACATTCAATTCCTGTCCTTCCATACATTGGAGTTTTCACCACTTATCCTTTGATCCTATCCCTCCATCAAAGGTGGATCTCTTACCCTAGATTGGTAATTGGATAAGAACTCCCAACTTACCATACTTCTCTATATATTCCCAACCTTCTAAGTGATTGGGGGTTGGCTTTTGGAAAGTGATTTTCCCTTATGTTTCTGTAGTGAGTGGTCATCATCTCTTGCATTTAATGTGATTGGAGGGGCATATTGTGACAAGGAAAGGACAAGTCAACAAATTCGAGGAGCTCTTCTACAAGATCAACTACTACTTATGGTTGTAATCTCCTTCCATTTATAGTAATGAAAAGAATTCATTGTTCTCCTATATGTGATGTTATTACTTCATATATTTCAATACCATGTTGATCTATTGAATGAAGTACTTAGATGATACTGCAGATATCGCGTAGTTTCTTAGCTTGTGTTATCTAACTATGCAGGTTCTAATTTTGGCAATTGAAGATGGGATTGGAGCTTCCAAGCTAAAGAAGGAGCGAAGTGTGCAAATAATTCTAGGTAGGCCTCACTCCATCGTCTATTTACTTTAAGGAAAAGCATTGTGTTCCTTGTCTCTCTGTTGTTGTAGGTTAGCCATCGACCTAGGGGAGATACTTTTGTCCACAATCATAAATCCCATATAACAAACTGGTGACCATATTGGGAAAGGAAGTATTCCCTTGGTGGTATTCTTGTCCATTGTGTTTGATTACCTCCTTGAGAAACCTTTGTTGTGTTATCCAACCATGAACATACCTAAGAAGTCATTTCATTGAGCTTTTTTTTCAATTTTTGTGTCTGAAACCTCTTTCCCAAGACCAATGCACCCCCCGTGTCTTTGACAAAGCTTTGCACCTCACCTTGGCCCACTATGTACCAATGTTTCAACACACTCGTGCCTCTTCTGCACTATCATTGGCCCCTATTTTTGCATTGATTTTTCCTTGGTTCTTTATCCTATATTTGTCTAGCCTACTTCCAATTGAACTTCCCTGAGTCTTTAGTGTCTTATGGTCCCTCTAAAGCCTCTATTTGGTTTGCATTTGTGTTTTTTTCCTTTGGTAAGAATTGGTTTTGGTTTTTATTTGTTCTTATGACTTGGTCGTTCGAAAACTGATTGTGTTTGATTGTTGATCTCTTAGATGAATTGTTGTTTTAGTCCTCATTATGAAAAGTGTAATTGAATCAGTAATTGAACATTTGCATCTTAGTTTTCTCCATTTCGAAAATTAAGTGTGGTGAAAATAAAAAATTTGCATCAACATTTAGGGTTTTGCATGTGCATTAGCATAGGAACAATAGCATTGGAAAGGAAATTGCATCGCGCATCTTGTTTGCTGCATATTGTGTGATGCATCTTGATTATTTCTTCCCTTCCTTAGCTAGATTTTCATTGAAAGAGAAAGGCTTTCTATTTTCTCATGCTACATTTTCATTTTAGGATATTCAGGTGACATTCACGGTGAGCCCTAAAACTAAAACATAATCAAAGATAAACAGAAAAATTTATTGAATCAACCTAAGGAGAATTTGTCACATTAACACAAACATGTAAAGGTCTAGGCTAGATACATGTTGTAATGTCATTAAACATAGGAGTTGATGTTGTTTGCTAGCATTGCATCTCGAGGGTGAAATCTTGTTCCACGTATGTGAGTGTATAGGACCGTACTCCATGTACCTTTGGGTATATTGGTGGTTCTCCACACACGTAAAGTATATGGAAATTATCTCATCAAACAGTTACACATTAGACAACACCACTATGGACTACACTCCCATGTACCATCGTGTATATTTTGGGAATCCCCAATAGGTTTCCATCCATCTATAGGTAACTGAGTTTGTCGCCTTGTATACCGTAATACACCGAACACAACATTTGAGGAGGTTGGATGTCGTAAACTAAGTACTTGGTTCGCCAAGGTGTATATTGTAGTTCATGATTGCTTGGTAATATTTTATGCCTATATTACACTCTTTTTGATTTATTTCTTTTTGTGTTAATTGAACTTCTTTCCCAACGTGGAAGAAAAAAATCCCCCTTCCCGTCTTTCACATAGAATGCAAAACAAGCCTCCACTTCCTCCAGAGGCCACTCCTAACCATTGTCCTAGACATAAAAAAATTCAAACTACCAAATCAAGAACATTGGGAACTACTTCTAGCCCTCCACCCAATATTGATAAGCCATAATCATCTGACCCTTTGAGCTTCGAACACGAGACCACATATGTTCTTGTTGGTGACACTAACACGATTGAAACAAAATCCCTGAAACTTTGTTACCTGAGATCATTCAATATGATCTCCTTGAGTTAGAAAGTTTGTTTCCTAAGGTTATTAAACTTGAGGAGCCTCATACATATTTACCTGAATATTTGGGACCTTCCTCCTCTCTTCCTTTATCTTAGACAGAACCAATATATCTTGGGCTTGACGGTGACCCTCTTCCATACAGACTTGTAGGTATTGAAGAGATCCCTCAGGAAGAGAATCGTCCTTCTACTCCTATTCATTGGGAAGGACTCTTTTTATATCAAAGTTACCCTCTTCTGTCTCCACAACCTCCAACACAATCTCCTTTACCTAATTCTTTGGGCTTACCCACAGATTTCTCATGGCAATCTTCATTGGGATTATTAACCATGTTTGTAACTAATTCTAACTCACAATTTGTGTCCACAACTATGGTTGATACATCAAGAGTCACATGCTCATCTATGTTTGTAACATCACCAAAAGCTCATTTATATGGTGGCCCATCCATCCCACCTAGCTATCAGTCATTATCTAGTACCTTTTTTGGTGTGGATTCTAGTCCTTGGACCTCTCCCATGACATCCAATTCAAGAATAATGTATGGTACTTCTCTTATGAATTCCACATAGTCTACTCCTATTCCTCCATCTACAGCTACAATAGAGTAGCATATTGGCCCTTATATCAGTGGGCAAATCTACCCTCAACAACCCAACCCTCTTTATGTTAGGTGCCCTCCATCTGGATCGCAGCTACCTCCATCATCCCCTTCTCCCATGGCAGGGGAAACCCATTGTTGGTATACCTAAATAAGGTAATTCCCCTACTTATAGTCCTCCTTATTCTAGAATGGCTTCCAGAATATGGTAGCCTACTATACCTGTACAACTTGGTTCATATTAGGATCGATTGTTGAATTCTCAAACTGTACAATCTTCATCGCAAATGCGTACCTACCCATCAACACCTCAACAAGATTAAATATATGTGAGCCAACCTTTACATCCCATTTCAATGGTATTTGGTTCCCCCCATATCCTAATTCGTCAACTTGTTCAAGGTTTTTCACCTTATCAATAGCTTGCACAAGGTACTCCTCAGGTTTCAGTAGGCCAAATTCTTCAAAATTTGACGCAGTCTCAATCTAACCGGTACCAGGGGGAAATTCAAACCTCGATTGGGAAACAATATGGATCACATCAAGTGCCTTTTCAAGGCCAACAACTCCAAACTCAACCATTCCAACAAATTTATCGCCATCCTGGTACTTAGAAACATACCCACTTGTATCCTAGCGATCAGAGCCCTCCATATTCTAGTAACCAGGTTCCTTATTATCAGAAATCTATGTAGCCAACAATGCCAATGCTTTTTTCCCGGGCTATTTGTTCATATCCAAGCCATCCGCCTCCAGACTTTAATCGATATTTTCCTTTTATGGCTACTCTAGAGTTACCAAATTTAACTCAGCTTACTAATAACCCCATCACTCCTTCACCATGGTGGCCAATTATTCCCACTAATTTTCCTTTTTGATATCCCAAAGTTCAATGGGAATCTAGGAGAAGAACTGTTAATGCATGTTGCTACGTATCATATATGGTGTTCATCCAATTCACTTAATAATGATTCCATTTGACTCTGCCTTTAACAACAAATTCTTATGAGTACTGTAGCTAAATGGTATATTGAATTACCTAGAGCATCGTTTCACAACTTCAACACTTTAGCCACTACCTTCCTCACACATTTCCAATTTCCCATCAGATATAAAACTGGAATAGAACTATTGACTAACTTTAAACAATCAGACTCCACTCACATATCAGATCACATTCATGAGTGGAGACATCATCACCGGTTGGTCAAGGCTTATGTTCCCAATTAGTTGTTAGTTGAATGGTTTGTTAAGTCTCTATTAGCTCCCATAAAAAATATGTGGCCAAAGGTGGAGTCATTACCAAAGAGCGAGTTATTGGTCGTGCTCAATATTTAGATCTGGTCTATACCTAATTAGGAGTGCTCTATGATATGATACCAAACTCTCTGAGACCTTCAAATATATTTCCTCCTCCCCTTGTTAAATAATCTCATGCTACTGATGGCATTATAGGTTCTTCCAGTTCGCAGTTGGTGAGTAAACCATTTGGTATTTCTCTTACCGGTCCTGCACAAAACCCTCCTTCTCATTCTACTGCAGCTTCTCCTTCTAAGATAAATGTCATTTCATATGATAAAGGCAAGTCTCAACATTAACCTGGAAAAAAGAAGAAAGGTAAAGGTAAGAAAAAGAAAGACTCGACACTGCAGGATAAACAAACAAATTCATCTTCCAATGAGAAATAAAAGCCTCGATACCCATGTTTGATTTGTAACGACGACCACTTTACATGTGATTATTTGCACCGTGCTGAAGTGAATCCGTTACTTAAATAATCCACTTCTCTCCCTGTGCTGACTGACCTGTTTCCCAGTTAGGAGACCCATATGGTTGCCCAGGATGCCTCTTCCTCTAACACAGTTTTGATGATTTCCTCCTCAAAGCTGAAATTTGATGTCATGGTGGCCACTCCAAATAAGAAATATGGTAATGTGAATCCATTGAATGGTCAAGCCACTGATTAACATGACAGTTAAACACCACCCTCATCTGATCCTATTCCACCCTCGGTTCCTGCAGAATTTAATATCAAGCCTCTGAAGGATATTATTCGTAAGTCTACTTTCAACCCCCATTCGAGAGACGCTCAAAATTACAACATAGTTGAAGATTTGGCTCAGTCTCCTTCAGCTATGTCGACTCTTGAGATGTTGCAAAACTACCCCACCCAAAAGAAGGCCTTGTTGTTAGCTATCAGATGTGTGGATCCATCAGATTCTAACCTAGTGGTTTTATCTCATGAAAACTATACCCCTTGACTTGCGCTCAGTTAGGTTTTATGATCCTGGTCGTTGTCCATGGTAAGAAAATTTATCATTCTATTGTGGATGAGGAAGCCTTGACCTACATCATGTCCTTGTCTTGCTGGAAGGCAATTGGTTCACCCCAACTGAGTCAATCAACCACCACATTAAAAGCATTTATGGAAGGAAATATAAACCTTGTTGGATTCTAAATTCCCTCCAAGTGGAATTAGGGGGCAAAGTCATCTTTGTTGAAGTAGAAGTTATTAACAAACCTTTGGATTATAA
>Ga0181465_101096_pt1 | contig 11634 bp, 15 predicted proteins | sample InSIn3gowninarea_FD_119076 | JGI IMG/M metagenome (GOLD analysis project Ga0181465, IMG submission 119076) | Clean room microbial communities from NASA Spacecraft Assembly Facility at Jet Propulsion Laboratory, Pasadena, California, USA -... ... | reverse complement strand
CACGGACAACTGATATGTTACAATTGTGGAGGATCGGGGCATTATGCTGCGATTGTACAAATCTAACAAGACCATCATGCTTATATTGTACCTAGTTTGATCATGAGATGGAGAACTATCCCATGCTAATAGCGAGATTGCACGATAAAGGAGCACTCCAACCTCCCCTGACTCAGAACCTGCAAATGATGAGATCTGAGCTGTGCGAGGAAGATCCAAATGTAAATATCGTGCTCCGAAGTGGTATCACGATAGGAGATGACAAAGGCAAGCAACCCAAAGAGAGTGCATGGGTTCACAAGGCTCCAACAAAGGAACTAGAATTTGATTTAGAGCGCGCTAAGTAGACATTCATGGAAGCTAAGATGAGCTTCATGGATGCCCCCACTTTAGGAAGTAAAGACAAATTAGAACCGGAAATGGACCCATCAATGCTCACTACATTTTTGGAGACATGCATGAAGCTGCTGCGTGACAGCAAAGCTGTGAAGGGGCTACAAAAACTCATCAATAGATGTGCTGGAACCACGCCAGGAGAACCGCGTGTAGTCCGAAAGCTTGGGAAGCACACAACGCGAATAGGGAGAGAGATGAGATTGACCGTGCGGATCGGGGAATATGAAATGGATCAAGTGATTTTGGATTTAGGATCGAACGTGAACGTCCTACCAAAGTAGACATGGGAGCGCATGGGCAGGCCTATGTTGCAATGGTCTCCTATTCAATTGTGAATAATGAACCAACAAAAGATCCTACCTATGGGAAGATTGCAGGGAATAATGGTAGATATTGAAGATGTGAGCGCACTTGTAGATTTCGAAGTGATAGAGATTGTTGATAACAACAATCCATATCCCACGCTACTGGGAATAGATTGGGCCACTAACATGAATGGAGTAATAAATCTAAAGAAGTGTAAGCTGGTTTTCGAGAAAAAGTTACTGCTCGTAGTGGTACCTTTAGACCCTGTGGAAGGATCATGCTACACAGATCCAATGCGTAACTATGATAGCGACGATGATCTAGACTGTATCTACAAGATAACCACGCGGGAGCATGATTGGGTATAGCCAATAGCAGATGGCAAACTTTCGTGGGAGTGCAAAAGCTCCTGCACCTCAGATTCAGACGAGGAAATAGAACAATGGAAAAACTGGTTACACGAGGTAACCACGCTCAACTGTAACATGATGACAAGATCACTGTGTTGCATGGCAATAGAGGTAAGAGATATGCCTATGTATGATGGGTTGAGTGAGGTGGATGATTTCCTGAAAAAAATTGAAAGAGAAGTACCAGAACAACAGTGTTTTGATGCTCTGAAATGGGTATTGTGTGCTATGCCTGCAAGATGGTGGGGTACGTATCAAACAAGTTTTGAGGATAGGTGCGAATGTAGAAGAATGATGTGCATGTGGTTTGTAAATCCTCAAATGTGGATGAAAGCTGAGTATGAGGAACGAAACAGCCTGTGTGCCCACCTGTCCATATGGGTACGTGCGTATGGTGCACAACCTACACAAAGGCACAACATCCGCATGATCGGAAACACGATCGGCAAGTAGGAGTGGGCAAGACAATGGTGCAAACAACCCCTCTGTTTGGGACCAAGAGGTATGATAAGACCAAGTGCACAGAAGGTTATATGCGTGGAAGCCTTTGACAAAGTGTGTGAAGTATTGAACATGGTCCACAATACAAAACGGATTGACTAGGACCTGTGCGTACCAGTGGTTCTATGGGCGTATAGGACCATGTGCAAGAACTTGACCATGTAGGCACTGCCATGCCTGGAATATGAGACAAACGTTGTAAGCCCTCTAGTACTTGAAAAGCCTAATCTAGCACTGGTAGGGACGATGGTTTGCAGAACCTTGGAAGCCAAAATCCAACAGGGAAACCCTAGACTCCAAGAACTTGAAGAAGAAAGGGTATGGTTAAGAAAGAAAAGCGCACTAGTGGATGCAGAAGTCAAGAAGCTAGAGGACGAAATCAAGGAATATTTTCTCACCGAAAAAGCTAGGATGATAAGGCAAGATGTGTACGATCAAGCTAACATGTTTGAGAACTATCGTCATGAATTGATTAGTCTGATGCCTTGGCTTGGACTACATATTTCTAAGCATAGTGACTAGGGTAGCGCGTTGCAAACGGTGAAGTGCATGATGCCGACCATAACAATAAAAGGTAGGGATTCTCCAAGAACCATGACGAAGGACATGATGGAAATCTACACAGGTGGTACGATCACCTAACTAGCCAAGGGAAGGAGAGTCTTAGTGCTCCAGGCAGTTGGAAGGGAACACGGGACTGTAAACTATTCTACCTGGAAGCTACGCGATATTGGAGATGTGCATAGAAGCAAAGAGTCACAAGGTCCGCGACCTTGCACGAAGGGTTGCATTGCCATGCGGGTTGGTCAGAAAGTGACTGTTGAAGTCACTATTCACAATGGGATGCTTGAATTGAGGCCAAAGGGAGCGGGTGGCAGGCATTTAAGATGTGATTTCTAGGCAAGATTTGGGAAAATCTGCCATCAAGAAAGCATTAATGAACCGGAATTGGGGGGAATGGTCAAATTCAAATTCAAAAAGCACTATAAAATACAAAGGGTTTCCCAACAAACAACACTTGGTCATTTGTGAATTGAGTGATTGAGCAAAAGCTTGAGTGTTGTGAGCCGAGCGTTGATTGAGCCCCTAAGTTTTTGAGTGCTAGATTTCCAGATGAGTACAATGGCAGCTACTCAAGATATTATGGACATAACAGAAATGACCACCGAGGAGGCCATGTACGCCCTAACTGTGGGAGACATTCCATAAGGTGTCGAGATTCTGGAAGAAATCCAGAAATCACCACACATGCCAAGACCCAAGAAGGACAAACAAGAAATGGCTCTCGTACGCGTGTCCCTGCAGAACCCGCTACACAACAAATTGTCAATGGAGGAAAAAGGGAAAGCCGTCACTATAGAAATAGATGAAGAAGAAGAAGATATATTAGATCTTACCATCGTAGAAGAAGAAGATGAAGGCATGGAGGTGGATACTCAGCCTACGCACTCTGCGACAGAATTTCCCACCTATGTCCCCTCATGAAAAGGGAAGGCCAAAGTGCCCAAGGACTTGGATGAGACCAAGAGCTCGCTCCAAACCCCACTCCTCCTAGATGACATTATGTTTAAAGGCACACACCTGGGTCGCATACTGAGCCTAAAATTCGAAGATTGGGACCTTGCTGACCATGAGAAGTTCCCTCACCTTCAGACTGGAAACCTCATGAAGCAGAACACCACGAGGGTGGTGACAACATTAGAGTCATGAAGGTGGTTGCACGGAGCGAAAAGGTTAGGTTGCTGAACCTACTCTGGGTGCCACATTTCCACCACACCCCAATAACCATTTTCTTCATCAGGTAGTTGCTCTGCCTAGTGCATGATGAGTGTTTATGGCTGGAGGAGCCAATCCCCATCACAGCAGACTTGATTCATCACATCTCTCGGCTTCCATACAAAGGATAGGACCCCACTACGGAAAAGTAGTATAGGTGGCAAACCAAATCCTCGCAGGAAAATTTATGCACAAGTGTCGCATAGACGAGGTACCTGTGCCATTGGTCGAATTGGCCAAGCAATGCATGGAGGGGGTCTAGTTTAACTGGTCTAAATTCCTCTGCACTTAATTTTTAGAGAATTTCAGTGAAGCCCAGGAATAGGTAAAAACATTCCACTATGCATGGTTGTTGCTATCCATAGTGCTCGTAGCTGGGGAATTGCCGAAGATAGTCAATTCCTCATAACTGACAGAGATTTACCAGAGGCCGCGAAGTACACTTCGCTCTAGGCCACGAAGGATGCTAAAAGGATACACGATAGCAAGATCTTCTGGGTGCTCATGGAGATGAACCTCAGAATGTGGATCAACCGTAAGCCATGATTGTTGCCCATGGTTTACAATAGTATGCAGAGTTTTTCATAATTTAAGGCAGACATGCATAACATATATATCACGGTGCGCAAGGACCCGACTAAACAGTGGATAAAGCTACCCTTTGTAGCCACTGACGATGCCATTTTCAATGTCCTGGAGGCATGGCCGTCAGAATGGTGCACCCTAGACATTGCAAAAATTGCGAAGTCGATAGCGCAAAAGAAGAAAGATGAGGCCAAGCTACACATCACACAGTTGGATGAGAAATGAAGGAAGGAAATAGCAGCAACAAAAGTGTGGGTAGTGCAGGATGCAACAGAGAAAGAAGCTGAGCAGGAAAAGGCTGCAGCAGCATAGAAAGCAGCCATGACGGTAGGTGAGGGCCAAACAATGCCTTCAAAGAGGCAGGAAACAGAGGAAGCAGAAACAGAAGGAGGTGTGGACCCACAAACCACATCAACACAGCTGAAACGCCAACACCTAGTAGAGCGGGTAGGGTCGTAGAAGAAGGTCAAAGCCTTGAAATTGTCCATTGAATCGATCACCCTAACCAAGGGTGATATGCATGACATCGACGAGACAATGCATGATGTCACCAATAAGGTTCTCCAATATTTCATGTAGGAGAACCAAATTGTGTTGGGGACCCTCAGATCGCAGTTGTAGGAATTACAGGCGCCCCCCCTCAAGTTGGTACCCTTTTGACCAACCTCGCAGTCATATCCACGATAGCAGAGCAGATGTTGCACGCATGGATGACGAACATAATAGTGTTGCCGAAGGGGCACTAGTGACATCAAATGAGGCCGAAAAGCCTTCGGTTAGCATGCTGAAATGTCTCGATGTTAATCTAGCTACCCTCCCACGTGAGACATTGTATGTGTTGCAGGATGGGATAAATGCAGAGCTGCGAGCTAGGGAGAGACGCGCGCTCCAAGTCCTTAGTGAGCAGAAAATAAACATGGAACAACTAAGCTTGCAGCACAACGAATTGGTGTCACAAAGTCAACAGCTGGTACAGGTGATAGATGGCACTTGCCAAAGCATCCTGGAGTTGGCCATCCTAGTAGATATACTAGCAAAGGCACAGATCCACAGGTTAGCAACAGAGGCCTGTGAGTCCAAGGAGGAAATGACAAAGGTTCAGCTGGAGTTGAATCTTTAGATTGCCAAGCTGCAGTTAAAGGCGCAGCCATCCACTCCCCCAGAAGTTAGAGAACAACACACTAGCGCTATGACAGTAGGATTGGAGGAAATCATAGGTGCAGTGCGAGACTGCACCAGCATGTTGGAAGAATCACTTGAGGTCCTCACAACTCTGCAGGAGGACCCCAATATCCAGTGCTTAAATACATGGGTGTGAAAACTCCAACAATAGTATGACAATGGCCGAGGAACTGCGCAGATGGTGGTCCTCACCCAGAGGCTTGCATGGATGCAGCAGGCCAAAGCAGTGAAGGAGCAGGTGGATGTGGCACGACATAAGGAAGTAGTCCTAAAAGCACGCATCTAGCCTTGGATCGATGAGGCCTTCACTATCATGGCAAACATCGAAGGAAATCTCGCACACATACAAGGGATGCACACATTGATGCAGAGAAGCACTCTCGACACAGAGGTCTCGAAACAGCGTATGCAACAGATCCAGCAAGTAGCAACTCAGTGTGCTACAGACCTCCACATAGTAGGAGAACAATTAGAGTACTCTGCATAAAGATTGTCATGCTGACAGAGTGACTCAAGGGCAAGTCACGATGTTTGTGTTGGGGGACTATTGGGCATGGAATCCCCCCCAAGACATGTTTTGGGGCTCAAAGCCCAAGTTTTGACCGAAACTTGTTGTAAAGCTGCGCGAATTGTGGGTGCGGGGCATGAAAGTATGATAGAGTCATAGGGTTGTCTGCCCTAATTTTGTAATGTAATGTCAGCTAGGTAGACCTACCCATGGTTCGTGGACCATGGGATTGTATAAATAGAGCAAGGCTCTAAGTAGAAAAGTAGGAGAAAAAGTAGAAAAGTCTAAGTGACTGAGTCGTAAGTTAAAGTGTGTCTTGGGTCGTAGAGTAGGAGAAGGCTCTGCAGCTAAGTGCACAGAGGCCTAGTAGTCCGCAGCTAAGTGCACAGAGGCCTAGTAGTCCGCAGCTGAGTGCGCAGGGCAAATACGAGTCTGTAACCAAGGAAGGAATTAATAAAGATAATTTTTGTTATAATTTTGTGTATCTGTTCTTGGGTTAATCAATGATTGATATACTTTGCAAATATAATGTTTATTTGTTGCGCGCACCTGTATGAATCATTTATATTGTTAAGTATACTTAAAGCACTCAAGTATGAAAATCTAATTAACTAACATTGGAATACCAGCAAGGTCTTGAGTAATAACGTAGAGCACGATGTTCAGCCCGAAGGTAGGGCTACGCGAAAGGAGTATATCAGGTTGTGAAGTACAAGAAAGTGTGCGCAGGGTCAAACTGTGGACCACTTGAACTCATCAGACATCTCTAGGGTGCAGAAACCTAGTTCTAGCACCCTCCCATACTACTTCGGGTGAGACCTCAGTCCGCGCTCTGCAAACTGTTGCCGAAAGGGCCAGTAGTATCAATATTTGTTTGGCTAACTTAACTCTGAGCCTGGGTCAAGCCCCAATAAGCCAACACCTGGCTTCTCCACTGCACAGAGCTAGTACATCTCTTTGGAGAAGAAAGTGGATGTGGTTGTAATGTTATACTGATAGGGCTAGTAGGTTTACATGGTGTATTTTATGATTGTGACTTACACTTCTTTATATAATAAAATCCAGAACATTTTCATGCATATGTTGTTATTGTAATTGGACTGCTCTGGTTGCTTTAATGATATATGTTGTTTAACTTATGTACTTGTGTATGAACAGATTCACATGCAATTATATGAATCTTGTTGTTAATGTGTTGCATATGTTGTTAATGTTGTCACCATCCATGTTGACTACTCTGTCGGACACCACACAGACCTTTCTCTAAACCTTGTTATATCAACCATAACACTTGTCTTGGACTAATCTATGAGTGTTGTTCATGTTATCTTACCTTGTATATTGGGATTGCCGCATTCGTGTCGACTACTCTACTGGAAGTTGTGCATGTCCTTTATTTTGTGTGTCCTAGCATAGTTGGGACTGATCCCTTTCAACCTGGAACTCACCTTCACCTTCCTCTCCCTTTGAAGTGTTGGAACCTCTCATACTCATTCCTTGACTCACTGCATCATTCACACCCTTGCTACTGACAGAGTTATCTTACTTGCCTCTGTGTGACATCATGGTCAAGGCATTACCTAATGACCCACTACTAGGACTTCTACACCAAAAGGTCTGAGGTCTAATTGGGACTTCTTACCAGGAAGATCCCCTTGACATGTTGGCAGGTCCAGCACCATCAACATTTCTAGTGCTAGAAGGAGGGCCTAATGACAAGCAGTGTCCTCTCTTCCAGATTTGAACCTTCGCATACCTTTCATGGAATCTTGCATTCTTCTTCCCCCAGGGTGTTTTTTGAATCATGAAGATGTCTCCATCTCAGGGAGGCTTTTCAATCTCTTTTCCACTCACACATATGATGGTGAAGGTGAAGTGGCCTAACCTGAGCACTTACATAACTTTGTTTCCATGATTTATGAGGAAGATGAGTTTACTGACGAACAAATCGGTCTACTACTTGTATTCACACTTCGTGAATCCCCATTTTGTTAGGTGTTTAGCCTACAAGTTGACACCATGTACTCATGTGAGCACTTCTATGATATTATTGAAGACATGTTCCATCATTTTGATCTAGACCATCTTGACTGGAAACTGTTACAGCAACAGAGGGCTCCACATGAAATTGTTATTGATTTTTGGTAGCGCTTCCGTGACTTACAGTTTCAAGCTCTGAAGAGCCAAATGAAGTTTGCTTATATTTGGGACTGGTTCACGTATTGTCTTAAGAAATCTTCCCATACCAAGAGAAAGCTTGATGTTAAGCTTCGCTCAACCTTATTCATTGATGGAATTGCGCAATCCCATGTGGGAACAAGCACTATCTCAATGGATTTTCCACCTCCCTTTCATTCAATAGTTCCACTATCACCTAGTGATGTTGAGGATCATGTTCACACATCTATTCATTCTTCACACATTCCCAGCATCACTCCACTTAATTTTCACATAGAGTTGGTCGTGAGTCCTTCGAGTTCCCATATGCATTATTTTCTTTGACCTCCATTTTCACACTCAGGTGTTCCTCCGAATGATGTTTTCTTGTGTTTATCCATTCCGAACTCTTCACTTGTTGTGAACAAGGAACAACCCACTGACGGAGTTGGTGTTGCACAACCAACATGCGTTGTCATTCATGAAGAGTATGAGTGGGAGCTTGAACATCAACAATTGGTGAAGGATGACTCCCTTCTATCTGATCCCCCTCCGTTCCTTCCAAGCTTCTTTGGTGAACCTTCCATCCATGATTTTGTATGTGTGTCTTCATTTACAGATGCACCCATTTTTTATCACTCGCAAGACTCACTGTATGCTAGTCCATCATTCAACAATGGAGAGGATAAGTTATTCATTGAAGATCCACTAGATCCTTCATCTGTATTTTCCAAAAACATAGAGGATGAGTTCGTTCACTTTTTATCTACCCATCTGTTTGATTCATCTGATCATGAGGATGCTGAAGAATTCATTGATTTTTCTGATCATGACAGTCGCGATTCATTTGCTTCCATTTTTTATCACAATCATGAATCTATCGCAGTTGATCCTTCGAAGCCATCGGTTTATGATGATCCACCCAATGATGAAGTTGAGACACCCAAGACTGTCGAGGAACTTCAACCCGAGCTGATGGTTATGTCAGGTCCTCGCTCTCTTCAGGTTAGTCTCACTCCTGATCATGAAAATGTTCAATCACCCAAGGCTCCTCATCACTCATCTATATGCATTGAAGATCCACCTCACACATAGATCACACTTCATCCACTGCTCATGCATTGGAGAAGTCTTACATTGCAAGCACTCATGTGCAACGCAAGTTATCTTTGTTTCTTTCATTTTCTTGCATGTCTCAGTTAAGATTCTGCTTTTGATTCAAAGTTGCACGTAGTGTCACACAACACCATGATAAGTTCATAGATTGTTCATCATGCACATGCACTAACTTATGTCCTATGGGCACTTTGAAACATGAAGTGTGGTTGTCTTCACTGTCATGTCTTTCTTATATGTTGGTCCACACAATTGGGTTACTCGCGGACCAAGCCTTCATTCACATGAGTCTACCAATGCATTGGTGGTTGCATTGGAAGTATCACTTCACGTGATCAGGCCCATGCACTGTCAGTGTAGGAGTAGGAGTAGTGTTTGCTTTCAGTTGTTTGCTTGCATGCTTGTTTTCTTACATGCTTTGTTTACTTGTTTGTTTGCTTTCTTGTTTGTTTACTTGTTTCACTTTCATTTTCACTTCTGATCTTGCTTTTCTTTGTTGATTGTTAGTTCATTCACTTGTTTCATTCATAGGTTAGTTTGCATGAAACCATGCGTGGCTCATGAAACGAGCTGGGTAAAGTACAAGAGGATTTGTACAACTATCACTACTTAGTTATCTGTTATCTTGCCTCTATATGATGAACTTTTTACTCTTATTCCATGATATGTCAAAGCAAAATACGTAATCTTCGAAGTGAACCTTGGTAAACACAACACTTGCGTGCTAACTAGTGTCACCTTCTCTAGTCGATTTTTTTGGGTTAAACATTGTCAGCTCAGTCAAGTAGAGTAAGGTGAGGGGGGGAACCTTAATAGGCATGTTAGAGATATAATAAAATAATTATCTACTAGAACAAACTCTTCTTCTCTCAGTAAGTTGGGATCCCTCTTTCACCTCTAAAATGAATAAGTGTTATGCACAGTGAAAATGAAAAAAAAAAATCAGAAAGAAAAATGAATAAGGCGAAAGAAGAGAAAGGCTTCCTGCGTAGGGAGGTGATGCAAGCAACTCCGTCGGGGTACTGACCAGGCTCGCTAGTAGTGGAGCCATTCCTGTGTTCCTATGTGACTCCACCGAGGTACTATCCAGGCCTACTGGGAGTGGATCAACACCAGAGATGAAACTAAGACTCTGACAACTATATTGCTTGTGCACCTATATACCCCTCAACCCCAATCGAAAAAATTGTGTTGCCTTGGCTTGGAATGTGTGTCAATTGACCAAGAGTCTAACATATGCTACATCTTACAATCAAGTTAGTGTGAAACTAAGATGAGCTGACTGCTGAACAATACTTCTGGAGGTGTTAGACTTGCTTTTCACGAACAAGGTCCATTTAGAGAGCTAGAGTTCTACCAGTGTGGCACCAGGTGTTGTAGCGGCTACAATCACCCTCCAAAAATTTTCCTTAGCCTGTTTTGAAGCCTCCCTACCAACCTTCACAGCAGCTTGCCTTGCTTCATCAAGTCCTCAAGCTTCAATGTCTTTCTTTCTCAAAGGCAACCTGTCCATCACAGATTGATCTTTTCCTTTGATAGGCTTCTCATCCAGACTTGGTCCAGCTACAGGCAGAGTAGCTTCCTAGTGAAATTTTCACATTTCTGGATGGAAACCAGCCATTCCCTCCAGGAATTGTGCAATTCCCTCCAACATCCTATTGGGCTCCAGGATTGCGCAATCCTGCCAGCCAACCCTCCCAGCATGAATTATGCAATTTTTCCCATCAATAGGTAGTTCAACCCAAGATTTGTGCAAATATGTGCAACACTCAGTTGCTAGGCCTAGAAATTGTGTAATCCCCTTGGGAAATCAACCCAGCTTACATTCAAAAATGTGCATTTTTCTCTAGCAGTTGAGCAGTCACTTGCATGTGTAGCTGAGTTAACCAGTTCCCTCCAAGACCAAGCAAAATAGACTTGCATGCATAGGCTTCTTCTAAAACCTATGCAAGGAGTAATTCTAAAACCTCCCTCCAAGTGTCGCTTCCTCTTAGATTTGTGGCATGATGGTCATAACCTCAATGTTATCAAAACTCATCAACCGGACATTGCATAGATCATTCCTCACATCAACCTCGTATCTCTGATATCCCACATCACATCTAGAAGCAGTCGGCACATTCAGCTCAGTTGTTTTAGGGTAAGCTTGCTTCCCATGCCCTGTGCTGCATTTCAGTCGCTTTTTGTGTATTTGCTTGTGTGAGGGTTGTTTTCTTGATTTCTTTGAATGCATGTTGTCATTTAAATATATTATAGCTTGTCCTCGCTTTGTTTCAATTTTCATTGCTATCTCATTATTGTCGCATGCATGAAATTGTTTTGCACAGACGTTCGCCCAACCGATGAACTACCTCACCCACATGCATGTTGATCTATTTGTTGAATTTTTTATCCATGTTTTGCATGCATTGTTAATCACTTATGCTATCACTTAGTGTCATCATGCATTTCATTGACTTACTGGCTTTCAGTTGCTCGTCGACGAGTCAATGCAACCTTGGCTTGGTCTCTTCCTTCACTAAGGCTGCATTGCACAAAATGAAGGAAGTTTCACCTTCCTCTCCAAATTTGTGCATTCTGTCCCAGCACCATCCTCCTGGACTGAATTGCACATTTTTGGAGGTCAGTGGTTGCTTGGCCCAAAAATTTGCACAAATTTGTCCCTCGGCCAACAGCCTTTCCCAGCTGAGATTTCTC
>Ga0181465_100952_pt1 | contig 11651 bp, 7 predicted proteins | sample InSIn3gowninarea_FD_119076 | JGI IMG/M metagenome (GOLD analysis project Ga0181465, IMG submission 119076) | Clean room microbial communities from NASA Spacecraft Assembly Facility at Jet Propulsion Laboratory, Pasadena, California, USA -... ... | reverse complement strand
ATTCTTGGGATGCTTTAATAGCATCATCAAAAAACATTTCATAAAAATCGCCTAAGCGAAAAAATAAAAAGGCATCTTGGTAATCTGCCTTAACTGTTAAGTATTGTTGCATCATCGGCGTATATGCAGCCATAATGACCTCCACTATAAAAAGACTTTCGAGTATGTTCGACAAATAATTATACCACACTTCAAGAAGACTTTTTTAGGAAGAAAAATCCTAATTTTAAACATTAGTATGAAGGATATAATTTATATTCCCTAAGAGGTGTAAATGTAAATCCATCGAATATAAATACATATAATGAGACAAGGTAAAATTAGCATTAGTTCGCATTACTACTGGGAGGTGCGGAAAATGAGTGGGGTCTTTGGGCGCAGTTTCACTAACTATGATTTTGAAATGTTTTCAATTAGTCATTTTGTTATTATTGCTATCTTAATCTTGGGTGCAATCATTCTATTTATAAATAGAGATCAGTTGAAATCCACCCAAACAAGGCGGTCGGAAATCTGGATTGCCATTTCACTAATCATCATCGAATTAATGTATCATTTTTGGATGATTGCAACTGGTAGCTGGAATGTAAGTCACGCCATCCCACTAGAATTGTGCAGCATTAGTCTAATTATAACCGTCATTTTATTACTATCTAAGAAGAAAATAATCTATGAGATTTTATTATTTACAGCCTTATTAGGCGCAACACAGGCATTAATTACTCCATCATTAAACTATGACTTCCCACATTTTCGGTTTTTCCATTTTTTCTATACCCATTTGATGGAAATCTGGGTGCCGCTTTATTTTACTTGGGTAAAAGGATACCGCCCAACTATTTGGTCAGTTTTAAAATTATGTATCTTCTTGAATGTACTCATGCCGATTATTATGCTGATAAATAAGCTGGTTGGCGGAAATTATATGTTCTTAAGTCATAAGCCTGACAGCGCTAGTTTGTTGGACGTATTAGGGCCCTATCCTTGGTATATTTTATCGTTGGAAGGTTTATTAATCGGACTCAGTTTATTCGTCTGGCTAATCTTTCGTGAAAAAGGTTCGAAAAAAAGCGAAGTGGCCAGAGACGTACCAATCCAATAAATAGTAATTTTTTTATTGACCTTTTACATTTAACAAATTATAATAAATAACGTTCCTATTTAAATTGTCTCAGTAGCTCAGTAGGATAGAGCACGATCGAATATGCTTCATTGAAATACTTCAGCGTACTGATCGAGCCGCTTCTTGATTATCTTCCTGAGATCAGGAGGACACCTCTAAGTGTGAGTTCGGAACAATTTAATTTAGCTTCAATCTGTCTCAGTAGCTCAGTAGGATAGAGCAACAGTTTCCTAAACTGTAGGTCGGAGGTTCGAATCCTCTCTGGGACATAATATCAATACCCCTAAATCCCTTGTGCCGCAAGGGATTTTCTTTTGTTCTCTTTTGGGATTATCATTCCACTATCCATTATAAATAATGAATTGGGGCCGGATTTTTACCCATGGTATTTGGGGACAAAATAATTATTAAGATGCCCTTCTTAAATCAACATATCTTTTGCATTTAGTGCACTGATAAAGATTCGGTTCAATCTCTTTATGCCTTTTTTGTTTTCTACAAGTATGACAGGATAAAATAACATGACGGCCAAAAAAATCATTCACGACAACATTTTTGGCAATTAATTTAATGCCAACTTGCAAGTACCTCACCTTCTTTCTGTTCGTTTTTCGAACATTACACCTTATACATCAAGTGTGTTAATCGCACTTTACAACAAAAATGTTATTAAAACGCACTGTTTTTTTTCCGAACATTTATTGGTAAAATATTCATATCAAATTTATTATTATTTGAGGGGAATTAGACATGTTTTCCAAAAGATTAAAAGAGTTAAGAGAAAAACATAATCTTTCCCAAGAGGAATTAGCCGATAAATTAGGAATTCCTCGCTCTACTATTACTCACTATGAGAATAATGATGATCGGTTTCCAAGAAAAGCACGTCTTGAGGAAATTGCTAATTTCTTCGTTGTTACTACTGATTATCTATACGGAATTTCGGACAAGCCAACAAGTGAAAACAACGATATAGAATTCCAAGAGTTTTCAAATGACCCTATTCTCGGTTTGTGGTTTAAAGAATTAATGGACTCTCCTGAAGAACAAGTGGACGAGCTACGTAAAATATGGGAGATTATTAAAAGCCGTAAAACCGGTCGTAAGCCTAGGGATAAACAGAGATAAGTTAGGGGTGATTGTAATAAATGAACAGGAACAATTTTTCCTACAGCTTTTAAATAGATTAAAATCAATAAAAACCAACATCGCTACAAAAGAAGATGTACAAACCATGAATATTAAATTAGACAACCTCACAGAAAAATTGGATTCTTTTCAATTTGAAAACATTAATGCCGATAACATCTAACGAGTGAAAGACAATCCATTCGCGAAGGGGTTGTTTTTATCAATCGGAAAGTAGCCGATGCTGAACTTGAAAACTATCTAATGAAACAGAAGAATCAATAAATAGTAACAGTAAGCACGCTGCATTGCGTGTTTTTATTTAATTTTTATATGGTACTTTTGCCCTAATATACAAAATAGTGAATAACAAACAAGACATTTTTGAAGGAATCATAATAAGGGGGATAACGCGATGAATCTTAAAGAAACGTTAGAAATGTTAAATAAAGTTGTTAGTGATAATAAGGACCTGATAATAAATGAAGAATCAACAAAACAATTCTTAATTTTACCGTTACTGAGAGGACTAGGATACGATACCTACAGCCCACAAGAAGTTACACCGGAATTCACAGCAGATTTTCATAAAAAGAATGAAAAAGTAGATTACGCAATCTCTATAAATAGGGAACCTAAAATTTTCGTCGAAGCTAAATCAATGAACGCTAAAATTAATAAAAGTGCCCCGCAGTTAAGTAGATATTTTAGTACGTTCCCAAGTGTCCGGCTGGGAATATTGACTAACGGATTAGAGTATCACTTCTTTACTGACTTAAATGATATCAATATTATGGATTCTAAACCATTTTTCGCTTTTAATATAACGAATTATACTGAAGATGATTTTAACCATCTAATTAAATTCTCTAAAAATCTTTACGATTATGAAACTATTAAATTTCTAGCTGAATCCCTAATGTACTCTCAATCTTTTAAATCAGTTATTAAAGAGATTTTTGAAAACCCAAATGATAACTTTATTAAATTTGTAATTAAAGAACGATTTAATTTTAAAGTAACTCAACAATTTATTAACACAGCTCGACCTTTAGTGCAAAAGTGCATTCAAGAATCTATAGCGGAAATTGTTAGTGAAAAATTTGATACTTCCATCCATAAGCAAGCAATTCTAGAAGTATCAGCAACTGGTACTGATGAAACAACAAAAGAGGATAAAAAGGTATATTATACAACGGAGGAAATCGAATCCTTGGGCATTTTTGAAGAATTTAATGGTGTTAAAATTGTCCAACCCAATACTGAATCCTATAAAAATTTATTGAAAATGCCTATGGAAGAATACTCTGTTGAAAAAGGAAATCCTTTAAGTGACTTTTTTGTTTCATCCGTTCTTACACAAGGCAGTGCCATCGTTGGATATTTGATTGGGCAATATACCAATCAACAGCAGGATACCACTATTTATCCGGTAAAATCTAACGAAATTACAAAGTTCCTAGAATTAAATCCTATAGTGAAAAAATCGGGCTTTATCAATGCTCGTCTAGGATCTCGTTCAAACAAAACCTCTAATGAGAAAACTTTCTATTTAAAAAGTTCCTTATCCAATCTTTCATTTAGAGATATACCAAATATTGTATCAAAAGTTGAAAATATTGATGAATTTTTTGGCTATCTTTAATCTTATTTTTTGAATTACTGACAAACAGAGGCTTAATTTGGTTTACAAGATGCTTCAGTCCATTAAAAAATCGTCAGGAAGAGATAAATCTTCCTGACGATCTATATTAATCTTTTTTGAACTCTGACAAATCTGTTTCGCCAAATTCAGTGGCATATTTAAGATTTCTTTGATCAAGTTGTTCTACTGTATGATCTTCTTTTCACATTGGAGCAAATAAAAGACTTATACAAACCAATCCAATTAATCATACAAGGCCATATATTAATCTTGATTAATATTTACCCCTCTATATTAAGTTCTTGTGGAGGCTCTCCGTTCATATTTAAGATGCGGACTGTATCAGGATGTATTTCTATGAATACGTAGTTAGGGTCTTCTGGGCCTTCAAACCATTTACTAAATGGTTCTTCCCAGTATTTATTCCTTAGAGATTGTGAATCATTAATGAAAGAAGTGCCAGTAATTTCAACATATGCATCAGTTTGTCCTTTTTTTTCATATCCTAACAAAACAGAAACAGCTGGATTTTTTTTAATTTCATCTATTTTTTCTGTATTCAGTTTTGTTGGTGTAAATAATGTCAAGTCATCGTTATAAAACGTCATATACCGAGAATGTGGCTTATTATTTTCTACTGATGACAGGATACCTGTTCTATGGTTTGATATACTTTTGATCACCTTTTCTTTTAAATCTTCGTTCATGGATACAAACTCCTTTTTTTCATTTTATTATCCCCCTTAGCATTTCCATTAACTCCAATAAAATTACAGGGGGATAACCCAAGGTAATCAGCAGAAAAAATGCCAAATTGACAAACTACTTTCCTTAAAAAAATCCTGATCTCCGTAAAGTGGAAATCAGGATTTTCATTTTACTATACAATTATTATTTCACTACTGTATACTGTGTTAATTTAAACGCATCAATATTGATATATGCATTGGTGGCAGCTTTCGCTTTCTTTCCTGTTGCGACAATCTTGATTTTGTGTATTTTATTAGCGAGACTTTGTGTCTCAAAAACTACCGCTTTATACTTGCGGCTAGACGAGTAAAGGTCGATTTGCTTTATTTTTACTCCGTCAATGTAAATATCGGCTTTTCCCATATTCTTATCTTTTAACGCATAAAGTCTGATTCCAGTCCCAGTAAAGGAGTATTCCAGCGATCCGGTTGTACCCTTTGTTTGGTGAACCGTACCCCAAGATGCACTCGCATACTTCGGCTTGATCCAAGAACCTGAATATTTAATCGTGGTATCTGTATTTTCAACGTATTTTGCAGTTTGCACCAAAATGGATATACTGTATGCTCCAGACCCTTTTAATGCAGTCGGCACGAGATAATACAATCCCGTTTTCGTCGGTTTAAAAATAATTTTTTCTGACGATGCTGCACCTGCCGATTTTAGAAGGGCCGTCTTGCCATAAATAGTCGTTGTTCCAATATTAAATAGCGAAAGATCAAAATTTGTTCCAGTAGGGCTGTTAAGTGTAATCACATATGTTTTGCCCTGTTCAAACTGTTTTGACCACACGTCATTTAAGTCTTGGCTGTCCTTATTCAGGCTTCCCTTTGCTGATCCTGCCAATGGTTGACTTCCTTTTATATCATCATCATAAACAAAGGTAACAGCTGATGATAAAGGAGTTTCTGTTTGCTCTTTTGTATTAATAACAACTGCGTAGTTGTAGGATTTCCCTAGCTTGGCAGTGGTGTCCGAATAAACTGTTGTAGTTACCGGTTTTGTAGTCAATAATTCATAGTTTACTTGTGTCGAATCTTTCCGATATATGCTATATGATTCGGCCCAAGCTACAGCTGACCATGAAATAACTGGATATTTCTTGTCTTTATCATAGTAGGCTTTTAATGATACAGGGTTACTTCCTATAATAAATTTATCTACATTAACTCCCGTAGCGCTTTTTCTTGAAGCTGGGTCGTTTTTTCCAGTCCAAACAATTTTTACTGTATGTCTGCCGTAAGAAGCAAAGTTTTTTGTAAAAATGGGCTGTTGGGCTTTAAAAGTACTAGAATAAAGCGATGGAGATTTGACCTCCTTCGTACCATCTATATAAACATCTGCAATCCCTTGGGTTGGATCTTTAAACCCTTGCCACTCGAAGCTGTACCCCACGAAAGAGAAAGTAACCTCTCCTATTGAATTAATCGCGGTGTCTGATTCCCCTGAATGCAGAGGGTTAAATGAAGGCATCCATCCCCCTAAGAAGGTCATTGAGTTTGAATCATCCTCATACGATCCTCCAAAATTACCAGTATAAAGCTTGTATTTTCCGTTCCCTTTGTAGGCGTAAACATCCACAAAATAGATGCCTGTTCTCGGTGCAGTAAATTTAATCGATTCGTTGGATGTATTGGCATTCTCAGAAAAAGCAACCATGCCATTCGAATTGTTAATACTTTCTGTTGAGCCATCAAACACATACAAATCAAAGTCAGTACCTGAAATACCATTTAGAGAAAGGGAGAGAGCTTCACCTTCTTTTAAAGAGAAAGCAAAAACATCATTTTTATCTTTAGTGGCTTCCAAACTGTCATTTAAAACACTTTTTTCCAACGGAACTCCTGGTGCTTCATCATCATTAAAGTTATCTAGATTGATAGAACTTACCATTTTTCCGCTGTTTACAATTCCTTTTAATGACCCTAGAGTTTTTCCTTTGGCGCCTGTATATAACTTTAGCATTTCTGGTGACATGTTCGGACGTAATCCTAGTAAAATAGCAGCAATCCCTGTTGTATGAGGGGTAGCCATCGACGTTCCGCTATAGTAATCGTAGGCTTGGGCATAATCCGAAACATATCTCGTATTTACGATCGTTTTAGGATCAGTTGATTTAACAAAATCAGCAAACGGATATGGCGATTCAAAACGGTTTACATCATATTTGTTACCTTCATAGATTCCATCAGCTAGACCTTCTACATTCAAACTTGGTGCGATATCAGAAAAAACATTTAAATGCAAAGTGTCCTTCACAAATGCTGATTTTTCTTGACCGCCTAGGGCACTTTGTCCCGTTAACAACAAGTTTCCGCCATTGGCTAAGTAATCTTTTAACATATCTGTGTCAGCGGCGGTTAAAGTTGTACCTTCCTCTGAGAAAATTCCAAATCCATTCCCTGTAAACCATACGACAGCGTCAAAGGCGGCTAATTTAGATTTATCAAGGTAATTTGAAAGAGATGAGTCAGAATTTACTGTTACGGTTGTAAGCGTAGAATAGCCGTTCAAAAGTTCTTTTTGATAAATAGGTAAATAGGTTTTAAATAAGCTAGAAATTTCTTCCCCTTTGAACACTTCTGCCAGGTCACTTTCATCATCCTGGACCAAAAGAATGTTCTTAGTCGAGTCCACTCCTAAATAATCTAGTGCTTTGTTAAAAGCATCTTGCCTTTGTGACCCGGACAATTTTTCGTACCCAATGCCATCAAAGATTGCTTTATAATTTCCACCGTTGATTTGTGCGGATGCTCCAGGCTGGTCAATACCGATTGCTTTTACAATCTCATCCATCGGATATTTAGGAACTGAGCTTAGGATATCAACCCCTGGTGCAGCAACATCAACGGAATTGTAGCCATAATTTGAGAATGGTGCTAATTTCCCTTTATTATCAACAGCTGCTACAGATAATATATTAGTAGATTCGAAGCTCGCAGGATAAGCTCCGCCTTCGTCGTTATCCATTCCGTCATTTCCGGCGGCGGCGACAAATAAACTATTACTATTGTTGATGGCTTCTTCAAGTAAGGGGTCGTATTCTTCGCCGCCCCAACTGTTATTTGTTATTTTTACGCCCATCGTTTTCGCGTACGCAATAGCCTCGATGGCATCTGCTGTTGTTCCCCCATCAGGACCTAGAAACTTTATCGGTAATATCTTCACGTTTGGAGCAACACCGACAACACCTTTATTTGTTGTAGTGTCTGTTCCCTCTAACTCAGCAGCAATGGTTCCAGAGACATGTGTTCCGTGCTCGTCCCCATCAAGTGCATCATAGACAGTGTTATCTTTGTTATAAAAATCCCATCCATGAACATCATCAATATAACCGTTATCGTCATCATCTACACCAATTGTTCCTTTTTCTTCTTTCGTGTTTGTCCAAATTTTCCCTTGTAAATCGGGATGATTAATATCAACTCCTGTATCGATGACACCGACAACAACCTCTGGAAGTTTGGAACTGAATTTATTCCAGCCCTCAGGTGCATCTACATCAATATCTTCTAATCCTTCGGTCCCTTTGATAGCTTGTTTCGTATTGTTAAGACCCCATAACTGATCATAATAGTTAGGAGCATTGTTTAGATCCGAAGGGTAGTATTTGTAGTTAGGCTGTACAGATTCAATCGTTTTATCATTCTCGAGTGTTTGAATATAATCATTCATACTTTGACTAGCGGGAATTTTTACAACCTCTGCATTTACAGATTTTAATTTTTTCGTTGACTTTAACGAATATTTCTTCTGGACTGTGCTGATATCCCCAGTCGTCACTTTCTTCTTAAATTTAATGATTACTTCACCAGATTGGTATGTACTTTTACTTTTTGAATCTTTATTATTTAGTTTTTCCTTAATTTTGGTTTCTAATTCACTTTCTGTCTCCTTTTTAATAGAAACCTTGTTGCTCGCTTTTTCTACTGCTTTCATTTGGCTTTTCCGCAGGGTGTTACTAGGACTCAGCTGATTTCCTGAAATTACGGAACTGCCCTTTACTGTGGTTTGTGGTGTTGCTTGCACGGCCCCTGGGAAAACTGTTGATAATAACAGCAAGGCAGTAACTGGTAAAGATAAAAATCTTTTTTTCTTCATTCTGCACCTCTCAAAATTAATTAATAGAATCGTATGAGGAAGTCCTTTATGTCTAGTAAAAGATAGTACTACTTACTCACATATTGCCATCATATACCAAAAATTTTTTTTTTGGTATAAAAATATTTTAATATTTTTAAAGGGAATTAACGCCTGAAAACAATGTTTCCAGGCTCGTTCTTAACTATTGAGATAAATCGTAGGGAGTCACAGCCTCTCTTAACTCTCTTTCAAGTTCCTCTTGATATTGAGCAGTTTGTTCATTGTTCCAACCAAATTTGTCTTTCATAAAAGCAGTAACCTCATCCTTCCATGTATGGACCCAGTTGATGTTGAATAATAAAGCCCCTGTACGTCGGATAAAGAAATCTGTAGGAGTAACTGTCATTTCATGCTCAATCGAGTAAATTAATTGCACATAAACAATTAAAGGTAACTTTACGTTCTCTATTTCCGCAAATGTCTTCGCGTACTTGAAAATCTCTTTCACATTTGAACCATATTTTTGCACCAACTTACGGCCTTCCTCCCTAGTGAATCCAAATTCCGTTGCCTCCAGTTCTTTCAAGGAAATAAATCTTGCAAACCCTTCAGATCCACCGACATTCCCTCCTGAAATTGGATAGGATTTGGTTCGTGATGCGTTAAATATTAGCCCTATCTCTCCAAGCCTTTTTTCAATCAAATCAACAACCGATTCTGCCATCTTTCGATATCCGGTAAGCTTACCACCCGCAATCGTGACCAAGCCACTTTCCGCTTCCCAAATTTCATCTTTACGGGAAATCTCTGATGGATCCTTTCCTTCTTGATAAATTAACGGACGGACTCCTGCCCAGCTCGATTCAATGTCTTTATGCGTAACTATCACCTCTGGAAACATAAATTGGATAGCATATAATAGATATTCTCGGTCTTCCACAAGCACTTTTGGATGTGCTGCATCTCCCTCAAAAAATGTATCGGTTGTTCCCACATATGTTTTCCCATCGCGAGGAATCGCGAATATCATCCGGCCATCGGGAGTGTCGAAATATACCCCTTGACGGAGCGGGAAAACGGACTGATCAATCACGAGGTGAACACCTTTTGTTAAACGCAACTGTTTGTTATTGCTTGAGTAGTCTTTTTTTCGAATAGCATCGACCCAGGGGCCTCCTGCATTAACCACTTTTTTTGCGTGTATGATAAACTCCACGTCTGTAAGCATATCCTTGACCTTGACACCCGCTATCACTTTATCTTGATAGATAAACTCCACTGCTTTTAGATAATTTACGGCCTGGGCTCCATTTTCATAAGCTGCTTTTATGACTTCAATCGTTAATCTGGCGTCGTCGGTGCGATATTCCACATAATGGCCCCCGCCTAAAAGTCCTTCTCTTTTCAGCAATGGTTCTTTAGAAATTGTTTCATTCCGTGAAAGCATGCAGCGGCGTTCAGACTTCTTCACCCCTGCTAAAAAATCATAGATACGTAAACCAATCGATGTGCTGAACAAGCCGAATGTTCCACCTTTATGGAGAGGAAGAAGCATCCATTCTGGAGTCGTGACATGCGGGCCATTTTCATAGACAATAGCCCGCTCTTTGCCCACTTCTGCCACCATTCCAACGTGAAATTGCTTTAAGTAACGTAAACCACCATGGACGAGCTTGGTTGAACGACTAGAAGTGCCTGATGCAAAGTCCTGCATTTCTACACATGCAACTTTCATTCCTCGAAGGGTGGCGTCCAAAACGATTCCCACTCCGGTGATTCCTCCCCCAATAATAAGCACGTCATATTCTTCCTTTGACATGGCTTTTAACCGTTCTTCCCTATTTAAGGCTGAAAATAACTCGGTCATTTTTGCTTCCTCCCAGTTGAAGTACTGAATGAGCTATTTAAAAAAAGGCCAAAACTATATTATAGCTAGTGCTATAATTTCGTTTTGGCCTTTCGAATTTTCGTTCCAATCGATATTAACATATATATTTATTCTTAAAGACAAAAATGCATCCTTTAATAATATTAACGGTTGTATTTAGTTGATTTGCTCCTGTAATTCAGGCTGACGTTTAAATTTGGTGATAAAAAATATCAGCGTTGCAGCTAGGAATAAGATAAAGAAGATAGCAATATGCCCAATATTATTCCACATAAAGCTAAAGTCACCGGTTGAGATCACTGCCCTAAACCCAGAAATCGTATAGGTCATTGGTAGGTAGTGCATGATATTTTGCAGGAATGTTGGACTTAGTTCAATCGGATACGTCCCTGCACTTCCTGTTAATTGCAGAATCAAGACAATTACGGCTAAGAAACGTCCTGGATTATCAAGAGCCGTAACCAGGAATTGAATAATCGCTAAGAATGCCCAGCTTGTAAAAATACTAAGCATTATAAAGTATGGAACACTCTTAACTTCTAGTCCAAGACCTAACATCATAACGGCGTCAACTAATAGCGCCTGACCAACACCTACTGCTAATATAACAGCTGTTTTTCCGATAAACCAACTAAATCCATTCTTCGGCTCAGATGCTGGCAGATACATTGGAAAAATCACAGAGAGCATTAGAGCACCGACAAATAGACTAAGAGATAAGAAATAAGGTGCTAATCCACTACCGTAATTAGGAACATGATTCAGTTTGTTTTCCTCTAGATTAACTGGCTTCGCAAACATATCATAAACTCGATTATTGGCTTTCACATCACTGGCATCCTTTGCACCATCAGCAAGCTCGTCACTCAATTCTTTCGAACCGTCCTCAAGCTTAGTCATCCCACTGGTTAAATCCGACGAGCCACTTGTAAGTGCGGACATCCCATTAGTTAATTCCTGTTCACCCTTATAAAGAGAGGTGGTGCCGGATGCCAGTGATGTGAAAGCCAATAATCGAGTTTATGATATGTTTG
>Ga0181465_100671_pt1 | contig 11692 bp, 9 predicted proteins | sample InSIn3gowninarea_FD_119076 | JGI IMG/M metagenome (GOLD analysis project Ga0181465, IMG submission 119076) | Clean room microbial communities from NASA Spacecraft Assembly Facility at Jet Propulsion Laboratory, Pasadena, California, USA -... ... | reverse complement strand
AAAAATAAAAAAAAACTTAATAATTATAATAAACATTTCAATATTCTATATAACGCACATTGATAAATTATTCCTGACATAACATAGTAAGAAATTAAACTACATGTATTAGCATACATATATTCATAAGTAATTAAAAATCAACATTTCTGTTTAAAAAAATCACAGTATTTTCAAATAATTTTTTGGCTAATAATTTCAGATGAAATTTTAATATTAAATTTATTATGACTAATTCCGAACCCTTACCTTTGATTTCTATCGCACTAAGGAAATGATCAGATTTTAGAATTTCACGTTTTTCTTTACCTCTATGCTTTTATTTAAAGATTGTAGACCTAAACTTAGTTAAAATTGTAATTCATGGATAGATGAAATGATCAGAACTTAGAATTTCGCGTTTTTCTTTACCTCTATGCTTTTATCTAAAGATTTTAGACCTGGGCTTAGTTAAAATTGTAATTCATGGATAGAGAAACATATAGGATTTTCAAATAACTTTTTAACTAATAATTTAAAATGAAATTTTAATATAAAATTTATTATAACTAATTCCGAACTCTTACTTTTCATTTCTATAACACTAAGGAAATGATCAGATTTTAGAATTTAGTGCTTTTCTCTACCCCCATGCTTTTATCCGAAGATTGTAGACCTAGACTTAGTTAAAACAGTAATTCATGGATAGAGAAAGATAGAGGATGGGAAAATTCATACTTTTTGTCCATTTATTTTTCATGTGATTTGGATTGTTATTTTCGATATCATTTCCTTGTTCCATATAGATGGTTTTTAAAAAAAATGATGCTAGAGAGTGATTCTAGGTGTTTGGTCGAATTATATTCAAGAAGCAAGAATTGTGTTTTTTTAAAATGGGTTGTTATTGATTGGTCGACGTTGTATATCGCTAGACTCTATCAATTTATGAGTTAATTTAATTGTTTGGTCTAGAAAACAAACAAGGTAGCATAATAAGAAGGGTGTTGGAATGGAGGGTTACGCCTTTGCAAGGAGCTTTGAATGTTAACTCACTCTAAATTTGAATTGGGATTTATTACATTAGGTTCATAAGTAAATTAGATATTGCATCCATCACATTAAACAAGTTATAAGTTGTTTAGTTGTATCCAAATGATCAACTAACTTTTCTTCGACTCCTTCTATTTTATTCAAACAATCTCTAGCATAAGAACGAATCATACCAGATTCAAACAGTACATTGTTCAAACATCTATTTACATCATTAATTGACACTTGGACAGTATAAATTTGTTCCTTGACTTCTATTAATTTTTCCACATTCATTTCTAAGCCTTTTACTGCAGTATTTGTCCAATTTATTTTTTCATTGGCTTTCTGTATGCGGCCATCAATGCCTAAAGCATTTTCATCTTTATGCACCAGTGGGATAGCTTTGGCTGCATTTTGATTTTCCCCTATAACAATTCCTTTGTAACGAGGAAAGGTTGTAGGACTTTCAACCTTAGATCCATCTAATGTAGTCTAGGCATGTTTGCTTGCTGAAGCACTAGTAGAACTAGTAAAGACATTCAATGGAGCAATATTATCTTTCCATGAATAAAAAGATATCCAAGTGTTATTTATCTCCATATAGTGTTTCCAATCTTCAACAAATTGTTTCTTGTCTACAGGAGTGTGATTTTGATCAAATTCATCAGCCTGAGGATTAGTGGATAGATCCCAATTTAACATAGCCTTCATCCATTGGGCACTAATCTCATATTTCAAACATCCATCCATAAGAGAGAAAAATCTATGCAATTCCATTACTCCAGGCTTTCTGCAGTCAGAAGGAATAGGGCGAAATTTGCACTCTAGTATCAGGCCATTGTTCTGCTCAAGATGCCCCAAACCATATCTGGGCTTGGCTGGTCTCATTTGACATATGATCTCAGTCAAGCTTGGGTCTTCTCCTTATAAAGTTACAATTTCATGCATCGCGAGTACATGATCTAGATCTTGCTCATGTGGGAAAGATATATATGAGCACTTGGGATTTGGGCATGAATTTACAGATGTGGAAGGAGGAGAAATACCGGTCCTGGGATTATGATTGTTATGAATTTCATACTCGACTAGAGTGAGCAGATTTACATGTTCTTAACAATCTGGACATTTGACCTCTAAAGAACAATAATTTACAAGCTGGGCTAATTCATACAAAGAATTATGTCTACAAGAAGATGAAGTAGAACAAACAGTATCTACAGTGGAGGGATCTCTGTAATACCTGGACTGTTTACAGGCCAACTCTATACGTCTCCGATCAATGGTAGATCTTCTGGAAAAAGAAATAACTGCAAAAGATAGGTTTTCTATGATATCAGCGGAGGTAATATTTTTCGGAATGAGAGGCTTATGATTATTTACAACCCAGTGTTCTGGAAATCTCAAGTCTTCCCAACGGATGGTTTGATGCTCAATCTTATGGTTTTTGGCATCTGTGAGGACAACTATGCTTGACTTTGAATCTCTGCTGGGTGTATGGTGGATGGCTGGCCAAAGGGTATTGGTGTGATGGAAACAACCTTTGGTCTAGATGGCAATATTATTTCTCTTTTTCTTCATATCGAAACCAGTTGTTTGGATTTGGAGTTGCAGTATCTGATCTATGGTTTCATCAAAATTATAAATAGAGAAATTTGTGTAACAGTCGAAATAGACTGGGCCATCAGGGAGAGGAGAAACAATCCCGCATATTAGGGAATCTGTATACTTATTGTGCGTCATATCCCTGACAGTATCAAGAAAAAAAGTATTTAGTCCTTTATGGGTTAAGGCATTGATCCCTACTCGAACGCATCCTAAGTGCAAATAGTTTGTCTTTAGTTTCTTTGCCTCTGCCTGTAATTCTTTAGGTTTCAACAGAGATATGGTCTGTATATTATCTGAATTCTCCTAGATCTAGCTTACAGACTCCTTAATGCTTATTCTAGTAGCAACTATTAGATGAAAAGCTGAAACATCACTATATACTTCTGAGGGAGCTATCTAGGGTAGTTCCCATCGGGCCGAAGGCTGGGATTCTTCATATGCTAACTCAACATAATTTAAAACTCTACTAGAACTAGTAGCAAAAATTTTCCGTAAAGGGTTTTCTTGAGCCTTTGAATCTCTTTCTTCAACCTCTTGGAAAGAAACAGATTTTCTGAAAGATTCCATTCTTTATGAGTATTAAGATTTTAATACCAACCTCAAGAACGAGACGTTACTAACTCTGATACCAATTTTAAGCAGGGGCTCCTATCACGAGATTGCTACTTGCTGCGTCTCTTCATTCGGCTCTAATAGCCAACTCCTTGTGAACCAGTGGTGAACCTACTCAAAACTTTCACACTCTTACAGCCTCAACAACGGCTTCCTCACCTAAAAATGGCCTTGGTGTCCCTTTGTTCCTTTGGCGAACTTCTTGCAAACTTCAGATGAAAGCAAAGAGACAACTACTACCGTGATAAACAATGCTAAAGCGCAGACAAAGTATTCAGATGTAGAATGGTGTACTCATTTTATTTCAAAATGGATAAATTGATTACAAAGAGATTCTTTACAGAGATAGACTATCTTCGCATTTATCGGACTTTATGTCGTTCTCAAGGAACAAGCATTACTAAAGGCTACATGGTGATAGATAGGCTCTGCCTCAGAATATGACACAACTCATTTACAAACTGAATGACTTTCTAAATGATTTGGCCACTTTAGGTTCTTACCAGTGCGGAGCACACTGATGCGGGGGCTCCCAAATCACGTAAGGACTTGAATTCTTCTTGCGTTGCAAGCAGATTAGACAGAATGTCCGTAGATGTAGAGTAGGAGAGGCAATCAACTCAAAACACACAAAGACTCTAACTGACTCAAAATGTGAATTCCTCAACAATGAACCTTACCCTCATTTTATATGAAGAGAGGGGGGACAAACATTACTGTAGGCCATCCGTGAAAGGTGGACGGAATCATAACTTTTCGGATAGTTCTAGGGAAACATCTGCACAAAGATTCCAATCCGATGGATGGAATGATTTCTTTCGGGTAATGCCAAAGCAAATCTGATAGTAGATTCTCATTCGAAAATTAAATCTTACGAAAAGTGGGTTTGACAGAACACAATGGATACTTTTATCAAAGCCCATGAGAAAAGATAGACCCGACAAGATAAAGTGGATGCTTTTCGTAAAAGCCCACAGGAAAATAGTGCATGAACTATTTACATAGTGGAGGCTTTAGTACAATGAAGCCCATGAGAAATATGGTCACAATTAAGCCTTTTTGACTAGTACTTTTGTTTACCATATGGATACTTTTATCAGAAATCCCATGAGAACCGTCAAAACACTGTTAAATCAGGGAATCTACCTTTTTTATACAACATTTCGTCCCAGGATTTTGTGTAAATCCACGGAAAATCATCGGTTTCCCTAGTACAATCTGGTATTAGACTTTAGTTAATACAAGCCACTCCATATGTTCTCTCATATATTCTTCTAGGGATTTATTAGAGGCAGATGACCTATAGGTCATCCATTCTCTTTCTATCATTTATTTGACAGTATTGTAAGTAGGATACATACAGTCTTTATTTTGATGATTACATATATTACAATGGGTTTTACAATATCTTTCATGTCATACTGGGTCCATTGCAGTTCTGCTCACTCCATAATCAGTCCACCAATATCTAAACCATTTGCATTGTCGATATCCTTGATAGTGACCAATGGTACTGAATTTTAATTTAGTGTAGTGGGTTCGTACCTTATCATCAACATTGAGGAAGTCCAACCAGAGCTATTTGTAGTCTGCAAAGTTGTACACTCTATATGGAAAAATGATCTTGGAATCATTTCTCGGCAACCTAGCTGCAGGTTGGGTCCTGACATGTTCTGGCTTGTTCCAGAGGTCTCTTGTCCTATAGATGCAGACATACCTTTCATATATTCCTGTGTTGGCTCCACCATGGTACTAAATAGTGGCAATGTCATGAAACTTTTGCTCCAAAGCACGTTGTGCAATTCCAGCATCTCGCCTTTCTTTGTCATATATCATATCATGAATCCACTTTCCTTCTTTAGGGTACACTTTTCTTTTTGGGACAAAGTGTTGAATGTTAGTGTGAGGCTGCAAGTTGGCGTCCAAGACTTTTGTGTTTCTCAGCTGCCATGTGGGTCTCCAATTTTTCTTATAGGTCTCCCAGTCTTGGTCATCTGGGATAGTCCTTAAGACTTCTTGTTTCTGGTTCTAGTCCCATTCAATGATGATCATCATGACATGATCTCTTGGTTCAATGTATTCTTGATGCAGTTCCATGTTGCCTTGACCTCTTTCTCTATTGTGGAGTAATTTAATTCGGCTGGGTTTCATACTCCAGAAGCAAACTGAATGACTTGTTCATATTTTCCAACCTTTTTCTTCAAGACTCCACCCCATCCAATATTACTCGCATCTAATTCAACAATTTTGTAAGCAAGATCATCAGCAACATACAAGATAGGCAAGGATTTTACCTTTGCTTTGATTTTCTAGACTACTCTTGTATGGACTTCTGTCCATTCTGGAGGATTGTTCTTTAGCGTCTTGTTCAATATCCTTCTATCACTGGCATAGTCCTAGTAAAAATTGCTGACGTAGTTGAGGAAGCCTAAGAACCTTTGCAGTTGGTTCTTATTTATTATGACATCTGGAAACTTCTCTACAAACTCTAAAGCATGTTTCTGCAGAGATATATTCCCATTACATATGGTATGACCCAAAAATTTGATGGTGGTCTGAAAGACCTCTATCTTCTTCTTGCTAAGCACCAAGCCATTTTTCTTAACTAAATTCTTAAATATATTTACATGTTTAAAATGTTCCTGAATATTCTTGGAAAATATTAATACATCATCAATATATACAACCAGCCAGTAAAAGTATGGCTTGAAAATAATATCCATTACCTTTTGAAATTTTGATGGTGTGTTATTGAGCCCAAAAGGCATGACATTCCATTCATAATGTCCTGCTGGTATACTGAAGGCAGTTTTGAATTTATCCTTTTCAGCAATGGCTACTTTCCAGAATCCCGCTTTTAGGTCGAACATTGAGAAGATCTTAGCTCCTGCTATCCTTCTAATTAAATCTCCTTTGTGTGGTAATGGATAGGTGTCATCAGCTAAGACCGAATTTAGGGGCTTGTAATTGATGACTAAACTTGGGATTCCTTTGATTTGTTCAGCTCTTTTGTTCACATAGAACCCATAACAGTTCCAAGGACTGTCAGATTCTCTGATCAATCTTCTACTAAGGAGCTGCTGAATTTATTTCTCATAGAGATTTCTGTATTCTTGGCTCATTGGGATAGCTTTGCTCTTACAAGGCTTACCAACATATCCTTCCTTGTAAGGGAGTTCGATTGTGTGCTTCTTCTTGTGCCAAAAGGCATTAGGTTCCTCTGAGCAGCATTCTTCTTCTAATTGTTTCTTCAATTCTACAATTTTGGTCTTGACCTGGGGCGATTTAAGCTGTTCTTCTACTCTTAGAGTTTATTTCAAATCTTTTAGATCTGTTAGTCTAGCTTTAGCTCTATCCACATCTTGCACAGTGTGTACCATTGTAGAAATTCTGAGATTGGAGATATATGGGAGTTCAATTTTCTTTGTTGTCCCGTCAGAAGTGGGGACAGAAATAAAATATCTATCTTTGCCTCCTTTGAGTCTGAGAGACCCATGAGGTTATATTGCTGCAAGAAAGACATTACCAAGTATGCAGTCTACTGGAATGTCAGCTACTGCAAATTTCAAATAAATACAGTAGCTATCAAAACAAACAGATGCTTTGGGTACTTCATATCTAAGTTTTTTATTACCCAAACCTAGAAATCAGAAGTTATTTTTATGGTTAGCAAAGTCTTTACATGATATATTTCCATGCAAAGTATTTTCAAATTGGATATTTATAAAGAAAAATATTTATTTTGAAAATTGGAAATCGTTTTATTGTTTGTATAGTTTCTAGGTGACATATATCTTTAAGGAAAACGTATTTACATGTTTAAAAAAAAAAACTTTCTCAATACTTTTAGCTATATAATATAATTGAATAAAAATTTATTTAATTATATACTCCTAATTATAAAAAAACATAATTAATAAAAATTTAAACTTAATTAGATACTTCTAATTATAAAGGAACATAATTGAAAAACACAATTGTCACTAATCTAGTCAATACACATGGTAACAATACTATTAATAAAAAATAAAATAAAAAATTACCAACACATCAAAGATTACATGGAATTAACTCTGATCAAAACCATTTACACTGTAGATACAATCCGTACATAAATTCATAACATGATCTTTCTAGATAAATTTTGGGTCATTCATTTTTTGGTTTAAGTGCCACTGTTTGGTGACTTCATTAATTATTCATGCGATAGGATTTCCCTCCACATCACTTGCTGCTAGACCCGATACAATGCATTTTTTTTAACAGACTCAAACTTTATGGTTTATTGCAATGGCATTGATATTTTTGGTTACAGTATTGAATGCCTACTACTTCGTTGGCACATGGTGCAAGTAGGTCTGTCTGGCCATAGCTGTTTTCTTGGGTCCCTCATCGCATTGACGGTGGAAGATTTGGTGCGGGATCATATGGCTTGGGTTCATCTGGAAAATTTCACATTCCTGCATGCAAAGTCTATGCCTCATTTCATTCTTTCTACCTTGGCTTCTATTGTCATTCCTCTTCCCTTTCATGGGCTTGCTCATTCTGTCGAACTAGGTCTACAGTGCAGATGAAGGATTCTCAGGGATTGGTTTATGGCTTTCCCTTTGGCATTTGTATTTAGGGTAAGCTTGGCAACATGTTGCACCTCTCTTATGTTATTTATATTTGTTTTTACAACTGACCGGTTACCTCTAGTTATGGCAGCTCAATTCAAATAACAGCTATGGTAAATCTTTATCTGTAGGAGTCTTGGCTACAGACCCAGGGCAACGCTTAGTTACCGCATGGCAACTTTCATGAGTGGTTACTGGTGGGCCCTGTTAGCTTTGCTGATCCAAAAAATCAAAAAGGGATTCAAAATGCTCTTAAAGGTTGCAAAAATGCTTATAATCATGCCAAAGGATTCTTTGATGCTGTCGAAATCCTCAAATTATGGCTAAAGCTGTCCACCGATTGAAAAAGTTGCAAGAGAACAGCCCTTTGGTGGGTAGAAATACACTATCGAGAGGAAGAAATACCCCAAAAACTATGTAAAAACCAAGATTACAGGCTTAAGGATCCGCTTCAATCTCAGCCGTTGGATCTGGCCGATCAACGGTCCAAATCGCGTCGGCATATCGCAATCGGAGCAGGAGGCAGTGGCAGCAACATGAGACTTCGCCGATGGGCGATCCCCGATATTGCATCGGCATACCGCTATGGAGGACTTACAAAGGGGCAGGTGCAGTCGCTGATGAGCCGGACCCGATGGCCCTTCAACGTTCCATTTTATACTATTTCAGATCCGCGGCATATCGCATCGGCAGGAGGCAGTGGCAGTGACAAGACTTAGCTAATGGGCCAGACCCGATGGCGCTTTAAGTGATCTTTGATGAATTATCGGGTCCAGAGTTTTTTCTCTATCGGCATTTCGCTATCGGCAAAACCAAAGGGGCGGGCCTTTGCCGTTTGTTATGTGCCGATGCGATGGGCCCGAACCCGATGGGTTTCCAAAGCAAAATGGTGTAATATTTCAAGTCTGCGCTGGACCATTTTCATTGGTTTTGGGCACATTTTCTTTGTTAAAATAAATATGAAGAAATACAACGGGAAGCCTGGGCATGTGCCGATTGCGATAAGTATCATGTCTGAAAGGATTCGGAAGTAAAATATATGTATTGTTCAAGTCCGCCAAAGCCATTATTTTTTATTTTGTAGCAGTTTTATGTGTATTTTCAAATATAAAGAAACAAAGGGTTGGCCGGTTAAAGATATGCATTGCGACCCGAAAGGCAGACCTGATAGATGATTGAGCCATGCCTGAGCCTTTTAAAGCCAATAGTCATGATTGAGCCGTTTTAATGATTCAGCAGCTGCCATTAATTAAAGGTATGGCTGAGGAGGAAGCAGGACGTCATTTATCAATGCAGAGCATTCAATGGTTATGGTTCTTTTGGTATTACATGCCACCTTCTCCAAGGAGGACTGCAGAGCTACAGAGAGGTCAAATCCATTTGCAGCACAGCCAGAGTTGTATCAGCAGCCCCATGTCTGAATGTAAATGTGGTTGGTGGCCATTTATGGGCTCCTCCACGCATAGCTAAGAGGGAAATTGTATAGTGAGACAGCATATATACTGAAAAAAGAGATGTAGTGGATGATGAGTGTTTGATGAATGAGAGCTTATTGTAGCCTTTTAACTTCTGGAGATTGTTAATTCTATGAGACTTGTAGCTTCTGGTCTTGATTTCCATTAATACAAGCTTCTTTTGCCTGTCACCTGCTCACTTTCCACTTCTTCTTCTTGTTCTAGGCTGTGCCTGCTTGCATCTATTGATGTGCTGTGAATGTTTGATATCATAGGGGCTGTCATCCCACCTCTGTATTATGATTTAGTTTCTCATTGAAATTGTTTGTAGGTTGTTGTTGTTCAAATAGCAGAGAGCTGTCATCCTAACTGTCTATTGAATAATAGTCGCTCAGGTCCTCTAACTGATTGCAGTTGGCCATCACAGAGCTCTGTGCATCTGCTGGTGCAATCAGTCTTCTCCATCATCATTTTTACCTTAAACCGTGAGTAGTTGGTGGTTGAAAGCCTTGTAGTTTGGGGGTATTCACCCATGTCTGGGGCAAATCATAATAGGAGTGGTTATCTAGCTTAAAAGCGTTGCACATCTTCCATTTAGCCATCATCTTATCCAACATAATTGTGGAAATTTTAATGTTCCTGAGCATCACTGATTTACAACCTAGGTGAGTTTCTTTGGGTGATAACATTAATTGGCGCTGTTGCCGGAAAGAGGAGAATTAAAGCTCATCTTCCCTGGGAGACGACAAAGTTTCAAGTTTTGACGACAGACAAATTTTGAACACATATATTGGTTGTAATCTTCTGTTTGGCGACTCCATTGGTGGAAGACCGTCCTTTGGTGACTCCACTTTGAAGTTTTAGCTCAGTTTGTGAGGCACACTAGAAGAAATCTGCAGAAATCTCCAGCCGAACCATTGCTTGATCCTGAGAAATTTGTTAAAGCGAAGAAATAATCAAAGAAAGGGGCATCAAAATCAGGTAAGCCTAAAAATTCTGATTTATCTCTGAAAAATGAGTTTATAGTTGAGGAATCACAGCTTGAAGTTTTAGAGCCCAGCACTGTTAGCAAATAAATTCTTCCAGAGATCAGTTCAGCCCCTTTTGTAGTCAGTTCTCCCTTGAATCTCAATCCAAAGAGACTTTACCATACTGTCCAAAACATCCCAATATCTTCCCCATTCATCACATTATCTCATACTGCTCCATCTGTTAGTATTCTTCCACATATTCCAAACATGGCAGGTCAGCAAGCACCTACTAGGATTGAAAGGATTGTTGCTGCTAGATATGGACCTTTGGTCTTGCCTACACCTTTAAATGCCATGCCTATGGGAGAATATCAAAAATATATGCCTAAATTTACTGGAATAGAGGGAGTGACAGCAGAAGAACATCTTGAAGCTTTTTACAGTTATGCTGATAATTTAGATATAAGTGAGAATGATGTATGGATGAGAGTTTTTGTTCAGAGTCTTGATGGAGAGGCTAGGAAGTGGTTTAGAGAATTACCCCAGAGATCTATAACAGATATAGAAGCATTAGATGAGTCATTTTTGAAGCAATGGGGAGATAAGAAGGACCTGCTTTATTATCATACAGAATTCGGAAACCTAAAAAAAGAAAAGGGTGAGTCTTTGCCTGACTTCAATAAAAGATTTAATAGAATGTATAATAAAATACCAGCTGAGGTAAAGCCTACCCCTACTGCTGCCAAACTCACATATGCCAATGCTTTTGATTCTAACTTTTGCCTATTATTGAGAGAAAGATGATGTGCTACACTGGGTGATATGCAAGAGGCAGCCTTAGAGGTGGAATCAAATATTATGGCAACAGAAAAGTTAAAGAGTCAAGGTGACAGAAGAAGGTCGAGAGGTGAGGCTTCTTCTTCCACTGCATTAACTTCTGAGCCTAAGTTAGACAAAATGACGAAAATGATAGAGTCATTGGCTGCTAAAATTTCTAAATTAAAGGTTGATCAGACTTCAGGCAAAACAAGGCAGCAAAACACATTTGTCCCAAGAAATTCAAACTCATTCAGAAAAGCAAATGAGCAGCTGCAGATTATGCAAAGGGGTGAAGAAGCAAGAGAATATCAAAAAGTAAAAGCTCCCTTTCATAATGCAGTCATGGAAGGGGAACAATCTGAAGAAGATGAGGATGAAATTCACTGCTTGGAGGATAAAGGTAGCGCTGCATTTTTGACATGGGTTGAATATGAAGAGTCATTGTTGCAAGAGAAAAACAGCGAAAGGTGGGACAGTGGTGCCATTCTGCAATCTATTGAACAAGAACAAAGAAAATGTGCCCAAAACCAATGAAAATGGTCCAGCGCAGACTTGAAATATTACACCATTTTGCTTTGGAAACCCATCGGGTTCGGGCCCATCG
>Ga0181465_101091_pt1 | contig 11696 bp, 7 predicted proteins | sample InSIn3gowninarea_FD_119076 | JGI IMG/M metagenome (GOLD analysis project Ga0181465, IMG submission 119076) | Clean room microbial communities from NASA Spacecraft Assembly Facility at Jet Propulsion Laboratory, Pasadena, California, USA -... ... | reverse complement strand
ATCTCCTACTCACACTCCCAGCCTTAGGTTTCTTGGAATTCAAGGGGCAGCAGCCGAATTTGGAGACTCTCCCACACTATCCATTAAATTTGACCTGGGAGAAGAACCTTTCTTCACTTCTATAGGGGAACATATTGTAATTAAAGAAGTAGAATCACCTGAAGAAGAGGAAGGAGAAATTCTTCCTCGTTCGCCATTAATAGAAGAACCAGAGGACTCTGAAAACTCTGAGGAAACTATCATGACAGAGGAAGTAGTGAATGGATTTGGAGGACGGGGTAGAGGTATAGGTAGAGGAGGAGGAAACAATGGAGGAGGTAGAGGTAACAATGGGGGAAATAGGGATGGAGATAACTCATTTGGATTCCCTATAGCCAATGAGGAAATCCATACAACAATGAAAAACATTTCACCATCTGTCCTCCCAAACTTTTATGGGTTACGAAGTGAGGATCCTGAAACATTTCTTTTTGAGTTTGAAGTCTTGTGTCGAACCTATGATTATATGGAAGACTCTCAAAAACTCAAATTGTTTCCTTCAACATTGAAAGGAGCTGCTTTGAAATGGTTCATGGGATTAGTCACTTAATCTATTAGGACTTGGAATGATATGAAACAAACATTTTTGGATAGATACCTGGATTATTGCATGCCCACCAATCATAAGGATGAGGTATTCAAGATGATGCAAAAAGAAGATGAAAACTTGGAGGATCTACTTGAAAGATTTCAATACAACTTAAAGAGAGCAAAAATGAGTAATTTAGATGAGGAAACCTTGAAAGCCCTTCTATTGAAAGCTATTAGAGATGAATGGATAGATATTTTAAACATGATGGGGAAGGGAGATATTTCTCAACTTCCACTCCATGACATAGCAGAACTATGTGTCCATCTCTCAAGGGGAAAATCTAAAACTGGAAAAGGGCCTAGAGGTCCTTCTCTTATTAGAGCAAACAAATCTACAACTGGATCAGTAAGTAGGGCAAAGATTGGCAATATGCTTGATGATTTCAAAACTGATATTCTAGGGAGCCTTAGTGAACAACTAGACACCCTTAAAATACAAAACAAACATGAAGCAGAATCCGAAGCCTTAGCCATCTTTTGTCCAAAATGTAGAAAGAAACATGCTTTAAGGGAATGTCCCTTGGATGCAAAAGTTGTAGAAACATGTGTGATTTGCTCAGAAAGCCATGAGACCAAGGATTGTCCTTGAATTCCTGGGCTCAAAGCTGTCTTTTAGGAAGATCCAAATTCCGTAGAGTCCCTTTGTTTTGTTTCAAGAATACCATGGCAGGGGCCACAAAATCAAGGATTTAACAATCCTATGAACTTTCAGCGCCCACCAAATTGGAATTATTGGCAACAACCTTGGCCCCAATCTCAAAATCCATACCAATCATGGGCACAAGGGATGCAAAATCCTTATGGGAGATTTGCTCAATTTTATCAATATCTTCCATCTTTTCAAAATCAACAAAATCCACAACTTTCATTACCATTTCCGCAACAACAACCTTCTCAACAAAATCCAAATTCTCAACTCTTGCTTCCATTTCAACAAAAGACAAATCAACTACCAACCCAGCCCTTGCCAAATCCCAATAACAAAAATCCTCAGAATGCTTACATGGTAGAAGGACAACAAGTTCCTACCTATATTATTGTTCCTCTTAATGATGTACAACTCAGGTCTGGTAGAGTTTTAGAAAAACCTTCTATAGATGCTCAAGAGCAAGATACCTTTGAGGAGGATTCTTTTAAAGCCAATAAGGTTTTGAGGAAGCATCTCTTCAAAACCCAAACATTCAAAAAGAAAAAGAAAACGAGTTAACCCCCACAACTCCTATAATTGAGCAACCTATATCTTCATCCACACCTCCTTTCCCTGAAAGATTACAAATTGAAAAAGGGGTGGAAAAACAGATCTTGTTGCCTGACTATGATTTTCTAGATGAATTAAAGAATGTCTGTATCAATATTCCCTTGCTACAAGCCATTAGAGAGATTCCTATTCTAGCAAAAACAATAAAGGAGTTGAGTCTCGAAAGACTAGGAAGGAAACCAAGAGATACAAGAAGAATCCACCTGGTAGGAAAAATTGCAGATATCATGATGGGAAAAATTACCATGCAAAAATATGTAGATCCAGGTATTCCAATTGTCAAGACACATATAAATGGGATAGAAATTCCAAATACTTTGATTGACTTAGGGGTTGCTATCAACATTATGAGTAGACAAACTATGGAACAGCTTAAACTTCCTAATCTTCTTTTTACACCCACCTTATTGCAACTTGCAGATAGATCAATAATCAAACCAGATGGTGTATTAGAAGATATTTCAGTCTCCTTAGATTCTTGGGAATATCTAGTAGATTTCACGATTTTGACTCCCAAGAGTAATTTAGGAGGGCACCCACTTATCTTACGAAGACCTTGGCTAGCCACAGCTGATGCTTTCATTAGTTGTAGATCTGGAGTTATGTACATTTCTAATGGTAGTTCGACAAAGAAATTCAATCTATATCCTCCAACAAAAGCAATTACAGGAGGAGGAGACAATGAATGGGTCGATGATGAGGATAGTATACAACCTGTCTTTACCATTTTTGAAATCAGTGAAGATAGTCAAATTCTGAACACATTAGAAAATTTTGAAACATCTTCAGAATATGACCACACACAATTTCAGTTAGATTCTGATATTGAGTACTTATCATCAAGACAAATGTCTCTTTACTCTATGGAAGAGTTTGGTAGTTCTACCATTGAGATTTTTCCAGGTAAAACATTGAATATCAACAAAAATTTGGAAAAGACACAACAGGAAGAGCTAACCAAAATCTTGCAAAAACATTCTACTTCATTTGCATGGGAGTATACTGATATGAAAGGTATTGACCCTAAGACTTGCATCCATCATATCTATATTGAGGAAAACAGTAGACCAATCAGACAACCTCAGAGAAGGATGAATCCAAATTTTAGGGAGATAGTGAAAGAAGAGCTCCAAAAACTACTCAATGTAAACTTCATTTATCCAATTTCAGATAGCCGATGGGTTTCTCCTTTGGTTATAGTACCCAAAATGAATGGTAAATGGAGGGTATGCATTGATTACAGGGAATTAAACAAAGCAACTTTGAAGGATCACTTTCCTTTGCCCTTTATCGATCAAGTATTAGATACATTAGCAGGCAAAAAGTATTTTGCATTTATGGATGGTTTTAGTGGTCATAATCAAATTCATGTAGCACCTGAAGATCAGAATAAGACCATATTTACCTGTCCATGGGGAACTTTTGCTTATCGAGTGCTTCCTTTTGAATTATGTAATTCACCTGCAACATTCCAAAGAGCAGTACTAGGAGTTTTTTCTGATCTAATCCATGATTGTGTAGAGGTTTATATGGATGATTTTACAGTTTATGGTAATTCGTTTGAAGAGGCATTAGAAAATTTGGAAAAAGTCCTTATAAGATGTAAAGAAACAAACCTCTCACTAAGCCATGAAAAATGCTTTATGATGTTTACTGAAGGTATTGTTTTGGGACATCATATCTCAGGGGATGGGATTAAAGTTGATAGATCAAAAGTTGAAGTCATCTCCAAATTGCCTATTCGAAATTGTCAAAAAGATATTAGAAGTTTTCTAGGATTTACTGGATATTATAGAATATTTATAGAAAACTTCACCAAAATAGCATCTCCACTCTTCAAACTGCTTACAAAAGACTGTGAATTCAAATGGGATCATGATTGTCAATCAGCGTTTGAAACTTTGAAAATAAGAATATCTGAAGCACCTATCTTGAGAGGACCAAATTGGAAACTTCCTTTCCATATTTCTACAGATGCTTCAGATACAACTTTAGGAGCTGCGTTGGGTCAAAAAGATTTAGTTCCTTATGCCATTTACTATACCAGTAAAAATTTAACTCCCACTGAGTTGAACTATACTATGACTGAAAAAGAGTTCTTAGCTATTGTTCATGCAATCAATAAGTTCAGCCATTATATAACGGGCTGTGAAACTTTTATTCATACTAATTATTCTGCAATTAGATATCTAATGAACAAACCTATTATTAATGGCAGAGTTACAAGGTGGCTCCTACTTTTACAGGAATTCAATATTACTGTGTTGGATAGACCAGGGAAACAAAATACAGTAGCCGATTTCTTATCTAGGATTCAGAATACTAAAGAAGATTCTCCTATAGAGGATAAGTTTCCTGATGAATATTTATTTGCAGTAACTACTAAGACCCCTTGGTATGCAGATATAGCTAACTATTTGGTTACAGGGAAACTACCTCCACGTTTATTTCCTAGTGAAAGAAGAAATATTATTCAGGAGAGTTCAAAATATTCATGGATTTCTAACGAATTGTTTAAAACAAGCCCAGATCTTGAGATCAGAAGATGTGTTAGGGAAGATGAAATGCCTAATATCCTTAAAGAATGTCATGATGAACCATACGATGGACACTTTGCTGACAAAAGGATAACCTATAAAATCCTCTCTTTATGATATTACTGGTCATCCCTCTTCAAAGATGCAAAACAATATGTCAAAAGGTGTGACAGCTGCCAAAGAGTAGGGAAACCTACCCTTTTAAATGAAATTCCATTGCAGCCCTAGGTACTCATCGAACCATTTGAAAAATGGGCTTTAATTTTCATTGGACCTATTAACCCACCATCTAAACAAAGAAAGTATATATTGGTATGCACTGATTATGTCACTAAATGGGTAGAAGCCAAAACATTATTTTCTGCTACTAAGCATTCAATTGTTAGTTTTCTTTATGAGGATATTTTAACTCTCTTTGGTGTTCCAAGAGAAATTGTGACAGATCATGGAAGTCAATTCACATCCAACCTAGTGGAGAAGCTGATGGAAGAATACAAATTCAAGCACAGAAAATCTACTCCTTACCATCCGCAAGCAAATGGTAAAGTGGAGTCTACAAACAAAGTTATTGAAGGCATCATCACCAAGACTGTTCATCTACACAAAAGAGATTGGGCAGAAAGCCTTCCTGAAGCCTTGTGGGCCTATAGAACTACAGAACTACATGGAGAAATACAACAGGACATTCTCCCTATGAACTTGTTTATGGGAAAGAAGTCCTGCTCCCCATTGAGTTCCAAGTCAAAACTTTCAAGATGGTAGTTTAGTTGGGAATGGATATATCAGAAGCCCAAAAGCATAGAATGGAATAGTTGAATAAGCTAGATGAGATCAGACAAGAAGCAATCCTAAGAACTGATCTACTTCAATATCAAAGAGCTAAGTGGCATGACAAATACATCAAGGAAAAAAATTTCAAGAAGGAGACTGGGCATTGCTTTTTGATTCCAAGTTTAAAGATTTTAAAGGAAAATTTTAGACTCATTGGCTTGGGCCATATGAGATTGACAAAATAATTAGCAATGGAGCGGTAAGAATCAAAACCATTGATGAACATCAAACTCCTCTTATTTTGAATGGCCACAGATTAAAGATCTATCATAAGCCACTCTCACAAGAGGAATTTGTCAAAATATTTCAAGATAGTTCTACAATAACGCTGGTGAAGAAGAATCCTTCTTCTCCACCAGCCTAGCCTTTGTTATTTTCTGTTTTATAGAAATAAAAAATATAAATAAATAAATAAAATAATGTGTATAAGCCTGAAAATCAATCACTGATTGGTAGTCTTATACAGAAAATACAGGGCGAAAATCAGGAACTCCTGACGCCCTATATTTTCAAAAAAAAAAATCCTTTCTCATTGTATTCATAGTTTCATGACATTTCACCTCATTTCACTTCACTTCATTTCATTTCATTTCATCATCTCATTCCGCCAATAAAATTCCTTCTATGACCAGTTTTCATTCACTCAGTCATCATTTATCCATCTCCATTCAGTCATATCATCACTGTGTCAGTTTCTGCAGCTGAAGCCAATTTCCTCAGCTAGAAGCTGATTCCACAGCCACCACTCTATTATTCAACATTGACAGTCAGATGTTAGTTAAATGATAATGAAAAACAAATGCAGGTATGGCAAAGGAAGATATTCTGAAGATATAAAACACCTAGAAGCATCATCAGGAAGCAGCCAATAAAAGATCAGTGGACGGAAGTGGTAAGTTCCAATGTATGAGAAAAAGTTCATTTCAAATAGCATTTTTAAAACACATTTTACATAGTTATGAAACTACCAGCTCCATTATATGTAATGATTCACCTTGATAGCTTCCATAACCGTCCATAGCCTTTACATAAGTCTGCCACGAACCTTGCATTAATTTTTAACGGCCTCATGATCCATCTCCGGACTTAACTCATGTTTAATCGTACTTTGACACCCTACATGTTAAACCAGGTAATTATGAGGACCTGATCGATTTGGTCACGGCTCTTTCCTACCGCACAAATTCTGCAGCCATTTTGTGAGCATACTAACGTCTATTCCGCAGTCGTCTAGTTCAAAACTTTGCCGGGTTCACTTTATTTCCATACTACCCCATCAAAGTTGCATTTATATTTCTAGTCTGCTCACATAAGCCTTCGTTCTGTGAACTCATTCTAGCCTTCGTTCTATGAACTCATTCTCGCTACCTATTCTCTGTTCCTCAATTTAGGACCACTGGTTTTTCTCCACAGCCCTTCTACATCCCCCGCAAGCACAACCGTCTCACCTCCGTCAGTCTATCATTCACGCAGACGTATTTTAAAGCAGGGGAAGGAATGGGTCCTCTATTGAGAGCAGAACCGGAAAGGCCCAAATTTATGGAAGGGTGTCCGCAATTGAAAAGCATGTTAAGGAGGGCATGGTGGCTACAATTCATTCAGAAATTCAGAGGCTACAACAAGGAAGTTACGAAGACTTTTGCGAGGAATTTTGATGGCATGGAAGTTGAGGTTGGAGACCTTGAATTCTCAGTCATAGAGGCACCCATAGTAGCCGCAACGAAACTCCCACGCGAGGGAGAACGGTGGTTCAAAAATAAAAGCTTTTACGAGAGAGCATGGAGGGTTATCCTACGAAATCCAGGTATGGATATAACCATTTTCAAACGTGGAACCCCTGTCTCTGCTTTAGAAGAAAAGTGTGCTAGTCTATTATTGATAATCCATAAATTCATTCCATGTGAGGGACGATTCGGGTCAATGTATATGTACCACACCCAGTTGCTAATGAATTTTCTAGAAAAGCAAACTATTAATTTGCCCTACTTTTTGTTAAATAGCCTGAAGAAAATGTCCATCATCATCCAAAATAATCTGGGGGACGTAGAACCCCACCTGTACCATCACGGCCTTGTGAAAATTTTGATTGAAAAACAATTAAAGGAAAAGAAGGACACCTGGGAGCAGTTTTTGGTTAGAAATTTCTTTCAAGATCCACATGAAACACCTGAAAACATCTCATCAAGGAAAAGTAGAAGAAAGAAAGAAAGTGTTAGAATTCAGGACACTCCTACTAACATAGTTAAAGAAACTAGTAGGGAAGAAAAATTGTCTGAAAGTAGGAAGGAAAGGACTGAGGGTAAGAAGCCAAGAAAATCAAAAAGGAAAAGAAATATTGAGGCTGTCTATCAAACCCCAGAACCTTCCTCAGAAGAGGACCACCAAATACTATCTAAAAGACTAGTTTACTTTAAGGAACAGTCAACTGCAGCAAAAAAGAAAGGGAAAGAAAAATAGAGTGGGGAGAAAGAAGACACTAGCCCACAAAAGTTAAGTAGAAGTTCCAGACTTAAATGGAAATTGAGGAAAGTACAAATTAGAGGGCCCCACTTTATTGATTTAGGAGGGGAAACACCGAAACAACCTTCAGCAACCCCTCCTGGTCGTGGCCCACACCATACTCCTATTCCTAAGCCAGATTTTGAAAATAATCCTTCTCGGCCAGATTTTGAGATCAGTGTTTCTCAACCAAATTTTGGGGACAGCCTAAGGAAGACTACACCTGAGATAGATCCAACCCATCAAGAAATGTATGATTACATTGAGACGTTGGAGAAAACTGCCACAGAGCAAGGCACTTCATCTGCCCAGCCTAATACAGCCCAAGAAGTTCAAATCCAATCACTAAAATAGAAAGTTTTTGAGCTGGAGGTCCTAAATAGACACATCAAAAGAGAAAATAAAACATTGAAAGAACAGGGCAGGTTAGATAAGATTATTCACGACAACACCATGTTGCATCTTGGGCTATGGTAGAAGAAAAATAGAAAATTAAAGAAAAAGAACAGGAGGTTAAGCAGGGCTCTCATCAACCTCAAATTCAAGTGCCTAATGAGGAAGCCGAGGATGACAGTGGTCCCAAGAAAGAAGAAAAGAAGGTTGGATGTATTGGCAGAGGTCTCAAAACACATGAACTGAAAGGAGGATGATCAAAGTTTTGGTTGCATGGGGACATGCAACACCTTCACAATGGGGTTATGTTGAGCTTTGAAATTGCACCTCTCCTACACATTTTCCCAAACTTTTTCCCCTCACCAGTACTCCATAAGCTATAAAAGATCATTGCATATTGATTCTAAAAGAGCATTTAAGTGGTTTTCTAACTATGTTTTTGTATTTGATGTTTGACTTAGATTTTGCTCATTAGCTGCGAAATACAGCCACTTTCCGCAGCTTATTCAACTTTTCGCAGTTGTTTTTATTAAACTCCAAGTTACAGGTGTCATCAGGAAAAACGAGACACGTGGGCAGATCAGGAATGACCTAGACATGGATCAGGTCCTATTGGTTCAGCCGGATTCATTAAGGAAATTCGTGGTCAACGGTGGTCAAATAGAGGAGTCCTATAGCAACAGGACTCCGTTTTCAAGCACGTGAAGGATTCGTGGCCGTTCCTAGATCCCTGGGGTCATGTTGACAGCTGTAGACTGCCCCACGATGTGAATCCAACAACCACTTTTGACAGATTGAATAATCTCGGCAACCATTATGCTAAATTCGAGGACGTTGTCTTTTACGTGTCCTCTGTTGAAGTCGTTTCACAGGAAAACAGTTATGAAGCTTTTGTTATAAATAACGCGTTTCCAAACGCATAAATTTAGTCTTTGTTAATGTAATTTTGTTGTTAAAGTTACTGTGTCGTGACACTAGTTCCACTGTGATAACGAGAGGATTCTTCCTCTGTTTTGAATTATAAAGAAGACTATGTTTTTATATGACTACGTGAGCATAATTTTGGACTGATAGCCTGTTCACCAAGGCCATGCAGAGGGCCCCTGCACGCTGAGGTTTTGTTTCCTTATTGCTGTACAGTTTTTATGTATTGTTTTCTTATTTCCATTGCACATGTTTCATAGTTATCCACCTGTGTATATATTTCATCTGTTATGGTATTAACATTTCATTCCTGTTCATGATTTTACAAGCTTTGTATATTACTGTTAACGCTGATTAGTGTGTGTATGTTTCAAGATAAAGTAGGCCCGGGCATTTTCATACAATTTTCACAATAATTAGTGACATGGAATTAACCTCTCTGTTGACTTTGCTTTTCTTAATTTGTTTTAATTCCAGTTCTGTTTTGTTGATTTTAGTCTTATTCACTTGCTTTGTTAGTTAGTTTAGATATCAACTTGCTCATATCATTGACGTTATCTCCGAAAGCCATAGCTTAGACTACCTGGCGAGGTATCGGGCTATGAATGATGTGATTTGATTTTAATTTTACTTTTCTGTAAATTAGACATCAACTTTCTCATATCATTGACGTTATCTCCGAAAGCCATAACTTAGACTACCTGGCGAGGTATCGGACTATGAATGATGTGATTTGATTTTAGTTTTACTTTTCTGCAAATTATACATCAACTTGCTCATATCATTGATGTTATCTCCGAAAGCCATAGCTTATACTACCTGGCGAGGTATCGAACTATGAATGATGTGATTTGATTTTAATTTTACTTTTCTGCAATTAGACATCAACTTGCTCATATAATTGACGTTATCTCTGAAAGTCATAGCTTAGACTACCTGGCGAAGTATCAGACTATGAATGATGTGAATTGATTTTACTTTTACTAGATTGCAATTTTTTATTTATTTGAGTGCAATAGCTTAATTCATTTTTCTGTATTTAGACAGCAGCAGAGATAATGGTTTCATGATCAGTGGTTCATTATTTGCTTGATTTGAATAGCAGCACATTTTTATTTTTATTCAAGTATTAATTTCATCACTAGTATGTTCTAAGACCCTCTAAAGTGTTAAGTTCTGGGAATCATTATAGAGGACATAATTGCCTTAAAATCTATATCCATACTTGCCTTCTACAGTATTCTTAAAACTCAGGAATAGGATTTCCATTCATATTAGGAGATAAACGAAGATAAAAACCCGCAAAACAGAATAAAAATTGAAAACAACAAAAAGGTAAGAAAGAGGTTGTCTTGCACATATAGTGCACCACACTTCATCAGTCTATGACTCTCAGATTGATAATTAATGTAGCAATTTAGGACACACTAAATTGACTAAACAATGGATAATACATATTCAAGAGTTCAAAAATCAGCCAGTCGATGAGCAACAAGAGCTGAAATAGGTAATTTTTACTTTAGGAAATTTAAAACTGAAATGTTAAGTTCTTTTGCTTCACAGATTGACACATTGCAAGTTAAGAAGAAACAAGCAGAAGTAGAAGATGCTTTGGCTATCTTCTGTCCCAAATGTAGAGATAAACATCCACTAAGAAAATGTCCATTGGACAAAGTGCCAATTTGCACCCTTTGTGAGAAGGATCATGAAACACAACAATGCCCTTCTTTACCAGGAATAAAAGCAGCATTGCAACCAACCAAAGAAGAAGTTGAAGCGGTCTATTTGCTGACACAGAGAAGGCAATGGCAATCATGAGGATAAGGTATGAACTCTAATATGCCATTTACATCTTCTAATCATTGGAATAATTATCCTTCTTTTAATCAAGCAAACTACCCGCCATTCAATCAAATGAGTTACCCACCCATGCAACAAACAAACCCTCCCTTCATAGACCCAGTAATGTGGACTCTTTGGCCTCTACAACAAAAATCTTATTTTAATCAATGGAATCCAAACTGGAGAGCTCAACAAATCTCGTTTCCAAATCAAATTTTCTTAGTTTCAGCAACCACTCCCTCTACCATCAAGTGCTCCACCAAATAATCAAATGATGAGACCCCAGCTGCATGTACAACCAAACCCTAACCCGAATAATAAAGCTGTGCAAGTCATTGATGTTCAGAACTAGCCTATACCTCTTATTTTCCCTCTGCAGTGTAATGATATTCATTTACGATCTGGGAAAATAGTTGAACCTATTATTGATGATATTACCTCTTCTGTTTTTGATAAAGAAGAGACAGAGAGAAATAATTTACGTAACGAGGTACAACCACTCTCTAATAAGGATGCTGAAATAGCAGAGCCACCATTCCCTGAGCGTTTAGCTTTGACTAAGACACCTGAGCCGCCTGCTTTTAATCTTTTAGGGGAATTATAGAATCTTTATGTTAAATTCCCACTCTTACAAGCAGTCAGAGATGTACCAATTTATGCCAGAACTATGAGAAATATTTGTATTAAGAAACCTGGTAGAAAAGCTAAAGATCCACTTACAATTCATGTTATGGGTGACTCATTTGATTGAATGGCGGGTAGTTTGCTTGATTAAAAGAAGG
>Ga0181465_101090_pt1 | contig 11697 bp, 14 predicted proteins | sample InSIn3gowninarea_FD_119076 | JGI IMG/M metagenome (GOLD analysis project Ga0181465, IMG submission 119076) | Clean room microbial communities from NASA Spacecraft Assembly Facility at Jet Propulsion Laboratory, Pasadena, California, USA -... ... | reverse complement strand
CGAGTCTCCTCAGCCACCTCTTCTGGTGGGACAACAATGATGGAGCCGCAGCGCTGCCTGGTAGGATATTGCCTATCAATGTTAGATTTGACGCCACCTTTCTTTCGGACAAGTCTTGCTATGGAGTGGATTCATAATATTTGCAGGCTGAAAACAGCTTGCAGAAGGGGCCAGGAGGTTGCCTTGAGTCTGCTCGTACCACCGAAGCCAGTCGACTAGGACGCCTCGGCCAACGATACCACCACGCTGACACCAGTTGTGGATGCCGTTGCGCGTCCCGTTTAGTGCCTCCTCATACGACATGCCGTTGTAGAAAGATCCGCTTGCTTGATGTGCAAAATGGCGCAGGGAATCCCATTGACTGCCGCTCTGGGTGTTCATATGGACTTCGTCGTCAAGCACGTAGGCGCCGCCCTTGACTTGTACGCTTCCGTCGTCTTGATCTTCCGTCTGGAGCTTGCCAATGACTTTGTGATCCAGCTTCATTCTGCCAAAGCCGGGGTTCTCGACGTTCTCGAGGCCCCAGTCCAGCTGTACGTGCTCCCCTAGTTTGATTTCTGCGGCGGCTTGCTTGACGACCATTGGTGTGAGCGTGTTCAGACTGCCTATTTCATCTTTGATCGCGCCTCGATCCCAGAATCCCCACATACATCCTTGTGGTTGGTTTGGGATTTTGGGAAGATCGTCGAATGCAGGGAAGACTTGCGTGGAGCCGGAGGTACCGGTGACGATGGAGGCAGTGTGGGCGGCTCTGTCGGTGAGCGAAGAGGTGGCTGAGGAGACTCGTGAGGTGAGGGTAGAGGCTAAGGAAGAGAGGCGAGCTTCCGCCTGTTGCAGAGTTGATTGGGGTGGTTTTGGATCTGCCATTGTGCTGATGGGATGGGACGAAGGGTGACCAATGGTATTGTAAGCTGTTGGAGAAGCTGGAAGAAGATGGTATAGGAGGAGTTTACGTCGTGAAAGTCAATGAGGGGAATGTTCCACAAAAGGTGGGGTACGGTACCGGGGTCCAGTCCGTAGTCCGAGGTCATCTTGAAACTTGTGCCACGAGGTGCTGCAAGACATGAAACAGTTGTGAAGCTCAATGTTTATCTCTTTTTCAAACTCTTGATGTATGGTACAATCTCCTTGAGAGCACTCAAGACTAGAGGTACAGCCATTGGGCCCATCAGAGGCAGATACACTGCAACCTTGTGCTCATCCGGAAAGTATACTTGACCAACCATACTTCGTTCAAAGAAAGCCTTCTCCGCTTCTGCGTCTGCTATCTGAGCGTTCTTGAGAGCGTGTTCGAAGTTGCCTTCTTGCAATGCAGCACAAGCAAGGTTGAGGTGTGCGATAGTTGCGTCAACAGAGACAGCAACTGTCTTCGGGATTGGTATATTTGGTAGAGTAGCTACGACTCGGGCCAATGATCCGAGTGTGGAGGAGGCTGATAAGATGAAAGATGCCGCTCGTAGTCTGGCAAGCATGGAGAGACGTAGCGGCAGTGAAGCAGCGGGAGTCGAGGGTACACCAAGGAGAGACAGCAGTTGACTTGAAAAGTTTAACAGAACAGGCTCTAGATCGTCTGTGGAGAGAGATTGTGCATCTCTGTCTGGGTTGAGTATAGCAACACTGCCCCACTGAGGTACAATCCAGCTATTTGTGTGGCTTCCAGCTACTAGCAAGGGCGATTGCTCAGACGGTGCGATATAGAGGACAAAGTTGATTGTAGGTCCTGCACCAATACTAGGGCTGAGTGGCCACTCTGCAGCGTTGATGAAACCACGGAGACTGTCAGCTTCTAATATCCAGCCTCCATCTGATTCAGAGTACTTTGGCTGTATTGAAGGAGGTAGCGTAGCATACGGCAGGATCTGTGTGTCCACAGTAAAGTTGCTGACCTGCAATAGTGCTTGGAGCACAGGGTCGAGAGTATGTTTGGCAGCTTCCTCAATGTTCCACGCCGTAGGATAAGCAGAAGGTGTCAGAAGTGAAAATGTCAGATGATATGTGGAAGCATATTTCATCGCTCTCGTCGTCCTTTTGCTTATACCAGCAAGCATCTCTGCAGTCAGCCGCTCGCTAATGGTGGCAAAATCCGTGGGTGATACAAGCTCGACCAGCAATGCTTGTTCTTCTAGGAATATCTCGTATATCTTGCTTGCAACGGACTGTCCAAAGGCTTTGGAGTGTGGGTCAAATCCTGCCGGGTATTGTACGTCGAGAAACTTAGAGTGCGGCTCCAGTATGATGGAGGGCTCTGACAAGTCGACCGATGGTTGTAATCTTATAATTAATGCAGATTCATGTTCGTCCGTAGTCCTGGAAAGGAGCAACCTATACATGCGGAATTGATGCAGGTTATTCAAAGCATTTCCTGTGACATCTATGAAGTCTTTGATATCCTGTTCTTGCATAGAGCCGCCGTCGACCGCGATCTTTAGAGTGAAGCCTGGGGTACATATCTGCGTGAATACTAGTGAGCTTGGAACACGATACGTCTACGCTCGCCTTCCTAACCTGTCCTTCTGACCAATCGCTCATGCTCTGAAGTGGTAATTTGGCTCGATACACTGCCGTGGTTCGATACCATGTTGGTAACCCCACTAAGAGTACAATTATCCATAGCGAGGTGATGATCAGTCGTCGTCTCCAAGCATGCTGGGATGTTTCTGGTGGAGGAGATTTCTTCGCTTGCACTTTAGCTATGAGACTGGTAGTATCAATGGCGGGGCCATTGCCTGATTTACCCTTGGCCAGGTCGACACTCGCAATAGTGGTCATAAGGGCGAAATTGATTGCATTGCTTTGGCTTTGTTTATGGAAATCTGAAACGTGCCTGTAACATTATCTATGGAATAAGCTCCGACACGAGTCGTGCCTACCCTGAATGGAACTTGAATCGACGGACAGTCAGCAAAGGAAATATTCAGAACATCCCCTCAGCTTTTCAGAGTCAGAGTAGTGAGAGAGATGTAGACACGAACGACATTGAGTGGTCGTAGCGACTCGGCTGCTACACGATCCTCAAGTAATTCCCATGCGTACATTGCAGCTCTTTACACCAGGCTTTCGTGACCCGTGAAAGAGGTTAAATTGACCCGCGAGAGCCCTACCCAGTCGCTGCGAGAGCGAGACATCAACATATGCCTGTTCCTCAAGAGATTGCGGCCTGGTTTCAGAATTGTGGTAAGTGGCGAATACTGGTAAAACTGGTAAATATGTCACACCATCTTCGGCTTCGGAGTTTTCACCCGGGGCAGGAAAGTGGATTCAGCATTTTTTGTTATCTATCGAAACCCGTACAACAATATAAACACTTTCCCTCCTGCCATCATGATCAAATCATTTCAAGATGCAGTCCGTTCTGCAATATCGTCGCATCAGACTAGCAGCAGTACAACAAATAGAACGTGATACAGAAAAAGCTGGCGCATTTGCCGCTGTGAGACATCTCCGACGTCCTAATAATGCTAATAATACTGGAGGAATAGAAGATGAGGATAACAGTAACGATGATGACGACTCAGAACCGGCCGAGCAGTATCAGGAGGTAATGAACAGGTTATCCACGCAGCAGACTCGTTATTCAGCACGAACAGCTCTCGGTTACAGCATTACTGGAGTTGATGCTCGCGCCAGGGCAACTAATGAGACCGAAGCTGGACATGTGTTTGTCGTAGGATGGGAAGGCGAAGATGATCCTTTGAAACCATCAAATTGGCCGAGAAGCAAGCGGATAACGGCAACGATTGTTGTTAGCTTCATAGCTATCGCTGGTACAGCTGCCTCTTCAATTGATGCTGCTGTGTTACCACAATACTCTGCATACTGGCACGTATCGGAAGTCGCAGGTACCTTGGCGACAGCGATGTATTTATTCGGTTTCTCGATTGGGGCGCAGTTTGTGGGACCATTTTCAGAGGCGTTAGGAAGGAATATCGTCTACATTGCCACAATGGTCATCTATATGCTATTCTTGATGGCGTGTGGTCTGGCGCCGTCATATGGAGCACACATTACGCTTCGATTTTTTGCAGGAATCTTTGCCAGCAGTCCCCTCACGGTAGCTGGAGGTACGTGGAATCTGGCTCATCTGACTTGTTTCAACGGACATTGGACTAACAATTGTAGGTACTGTTGCCGATCTATGGAATGCCGTGGAAAAGACATGGGCATTTCCTCTCTACGCCTTTCTGGGTTTCTCAGGCCCATTGATGGGACCAGTTATTGCATCCTATATTGGTACCTCAAGCCTGAGCTGGTAATACTATTCCTCACTACCACTTCTGAGACGTGGTCGTTGCTGACCAGTAACTAGGCGCTGGTGTGAATGGCTCATGCTTATATTCTCTGGTGTGGTTCTGGTAATCATCATACTTTTCCAACCAGAAACCTATGCTCCTTTAGTAAGCACGACATATCATTCTATAATCTATATCATATGTAGACTTACCATGTCACAGCTCCTCTCGTGGAAAGCAAAGCACTTCCGTGCCATCACAGGTGATGACCGATTCCGTTCTCCCCTTGAAGTCCGCCGCACTTCCTTCCTCGCACGGCTTCGTGTCGCAGTGTATCGGCCTTTTGTCATGATTTGGACAGAAACTATTATCCTCCTCCTGGCTCTTTATTTGACGATCCTTTACATCGTACTCTTTACCTTCTTTGTAGCCTTTCCCTTCGTTTTCGAAGATGTATATGGCATTTCACAAGGTCTCACAAACATTATCTGGCTTGCCGTATTCGTCGGATTCTGGCCACTTGGCCTGACCTTGCACATTGTTTGGAAATGGACGCTCCAGGATATCGCTGCTCAATCTGAGGCCACTGGTACGACTGTTACTGCACCTAGAGCTGAGACCAGGCTTTACTTCGCGATGTTGGGTGGCGCTGTAAGTGAACCCATCCTTGCGCCTGCTGAAGCGCACACTAACATGATCAATCTTCCAGTTTGCCGTCCCGATTTCGCTCTTCTGGATGGGGTGGACAGACTACAACTCGATATCAATTTGGTCTCCGATTGTTGCTGCCGCACTCTTTGGCTATGGAGTAATTACGCTCTTCATCTCCGTATACATGTATATCATTGTGCGTATTATGATATGTTTTCCGGCTTTCTTGCTCGGGGCTAATAGCATTGACTTCTAGGACTCTTACGCTGCCTACGCCGCCTCCGCCCTCAGTTTTGTCACCTTCACACGATACTTTGCTGCTGGTGGTTTCACCATCATTGCCGTGCCGTGGTTTGAAAATCTAGGTGTGCATTATACTTTGACGATGCTGGGGTGTATCAGTGCAGTCATGGCACCTGTACCTTTTGGTGAGTAGGCTGTCCATTTTCGTGGGTGGATGGACTTGAGTACTAATGCTTGTTGCTAGTGTTTTACTACTTTGGTCACAAGATTAGGACGAAGAGCAAGTATGCGGTTCACAAAGAGTAGAGACGTAGGGAAACTGTTAGCACGGGAAATCTCCAGTAGTCCAAGATATAAATGGTGTACAGGATGTATCAAGGGATACAGTCTGAACATTATAGACCTAGATCTGCAAATAAGATACCTCCACGATGCTATGATAGCTCGCTAACGCTGATTGATTCTCCAACTCGTTCCTTACGTCCATATCGGAAATTTTTGCAACCACCATCCAGGCACAACCTCTTAGATACCAGTCAATGCATACACTGGCGCGTAAATAGCACACCTTCCATCCACAGTCGCCGGATCAATATCAAACTCTCCATCCGTTCCATCACCACCAATATCGCCCAAATCCTTAACCGTGCTCTCCCACTTCGGCCACCCAGGCCCTTGACTGGGATTCTTTGCAAAATCCGCCCATGCCGACTGCATATACGCACTCAACGCGATTTGCTGCGCCGACGCGCCAGTGCGATTGTACGTTCCAAACACTTCGGGGATCTCACTGCTGTGGAAAACACCTGCATCAGGGAAAGGCATCACGTTGGGGAAACTGGCATTGTAGTAGTACCGCCAGACATCCGTATATCCGTTCGCAACTGCTGTGTTCGCCAGCGTCATCGCGGGACATTGAAACACGACATCCGTGATAATGTCTGAAATCTGCTCGTACGCCTGCGTCGGGGTCTGCGGGGTCGGGTAGCTCGCAATGATGTATGGGGCGAGTGCCGAAAGTCCATTCGCGGTCAAATAAGCAGAGACATTTGTTTGGCCCACGGCGAAGACGCGGCCTTCCTCGCTGTTTGTGCCGAGGAAGAACGGGACGTGTGCGAATGTTTTGGCGACCAGTTGCTGGGCTACGTTGGATGAGCTGGTGACGTTGTCCGCGACGGGTGGGAAGATGAGGGCGTTGGTGTCGAGGATGGATTGGATTGTTGTTGCTGGTGCGGCGCGGGCGCAGGCGAGGGCGGAGGGCCCCGTGAGACTGGTGCAGTTGAGCAGGGTGAGGAGGCTGGTCCATGATGCACTTCCGTTTCCGGTGGAAGTCGCCTCTGATTCCATGATTGCGGCACGGTATGTGAGAGGAGAGGGCGGGTTTGCGAGGAGTTGTTTGACACCTGGTACTTCTTTTAGCAAAGCTGACATGCAATATATTGGATTGAACAAACTTACTGTAACCTCCAGCACTCTCTCCAAATATGGTGACAGCTGCTGGGTCGCCACCAAATCGTGCAATATTGCCTTGTACCCAGTCTAATGCCTTGCGCTGATCGAGGAAACCACTGTTTTGCTGGCCAAATGGGATTTCAGGAGAGTTTGAGAAGCCAAACACGTTAGTTCGATAGTTTGTGGTGACGACAATTACGTCTTGGAAAGCTGCAAAACTGCTGCCATCGTATTCGGGGAGACCAGCATCACCGAACTGCAGAGCTCCACCGTACACCCAGAAAAGCACCGCGCGGCCGCCTTGAGGAGCTGGTGTCGATGGTGCAAATACGTTCAAGTATAAGCAGTCCTCACTCTCCGGCTAAATTGAAATTGTGTTAGACAACTGGATTGAGAGTTCGGGAATTGGCAGAGGCAACTATACATACAGGAGCAGGGTTGTTGAACAAGGCTTCGGTGAATTGTTGGGTTGCTAGAGGATCTTCACAAAAGTGTGATCAGTATGCAGGACTTCCTTGTGGTCACTATGATTCTTACAATTGAACTGCTGAATACAAGCTGGGTTGAACGTCGTTGCGTTCAAAGGCTGCCACCACCTACTAGCATCCTGGGGTGGACTGAACCTTTCTGGTGGACTTTGAGCGAAAGGAATACCAAGAAACTTGTTCACGATGGCGGTGGCAGATGGCAAAGCGGTTGTAGTGCCTACTACTGGTCCTGATGGGAGCACTACAACTGGTGAAGCCTGGAAATGAGGACGTCCTGTTGGAGCACAGTATGGGTCCCAAGTTCCAGTGGGTTTCCAAGGGTTGTGCTGATCATGACCACCCCAATCGCCGCCGCTCCATGGACTGTTGGCGGAGGCAAGACTAAGGAGAGGTAGGGATAGAAGAAGAAGACTAGATGTCATTGGAGCCATGATAGTGAATGTACAAGATTACGAAGAGGAAATCTGTGCGCTGCGAGGATATAGACATTCAGGGCATGGCCGCCGAGGTCTATATAACCTGAGAAAGGTCATCTTTCCTCCTCGGTGCGGCAAAAAGGCTTGAGGGGACGCCGTGAGATATTAGTACACCCCGCATCTCGCCTTACGTTACCATGCTGCGATGACGCGATCAAACACTACCCGTTACTCGACAAGCTGGGGTTCAGAACATAACCCACTAAAATTGAGGCAAGTCGTCAAGTTACTCGCCCAAAAGGTTCAAATAGACGCGGTGAGGTACACCCCGCATCTCCTCTTTCTTTGGCTAACCAAGGTACAACGACGCGACCAGACACTACCCCGTTCTAAAAGCTGGGGTTTTGACAAAAATGCACTAAAATCGAGGCAAGCGTATACTCGCCTATGGATTGGACCGAGGTTAACCGAGGCCTCGAGGCACATCGAAGGGTGTCACTTTGGACAATGAGCTACGTCCAGGTAGGGAAGTGTCAAGCATCAAACATTCTTACAGCACAAGCACAAGCATATCTTTGCTCTTTTACTCCAATTAAGAACGACAGAAGTAAGGAGGAAATCGGCAATGAAGTCTATGCTTAGTCATGCGAGATTACATAATCGAGACATCGACGTCTAAGCACATTGACCAAAAGTCACATCTGCCAAACAGATCTCTGCTTCAGTATCAGAATTGGCAAGACTATGGAAGGGCGGTGCGTTTCACTGGGCAACGCTCTGGTGCTCTTATATCCTCTTCAGAAGCAGTGCTCAAGCGTATTTGCTGTCCACACCATGCCTTTCGAAGCTGGCGGTTGTACAAAGTGTGACAAACGCGTGCAAACTTCAGCGTGACGCTCGTGTGACTACAAACAACATACCGATCAAGATGTATATTCATGTGAAGCCTGCTCTCATGTTGCTTCTTCAGTGCATGATTTCCAGTCATTGTGGAAGTGAGACACAATCAAAACGAAGTAGGCACTGAACCACTGCAGTGTCATTATCATGCGAATCTTCGTCAGCTGTAAGTATGAGTCCAGGCCAACTGCACGCGCGATGCTTATGCTATGTGGCCGCCAGTCTACGACACTACCTTCTTCGACCTAGCAGGGACATGCACAATTACTCAACTTAAAAGCCTTATTGGACAACGATATGACATGCTCACCTTCAGGAGAGATCATCGGCTCACCTATCAAGGCAAAGTACTGGAAGACAACAAGACTCTCGCCGACTACGGCATTGGACACTACGCCAACATCATAGCGACACGCAACGCCCTACCAAGTGCCCTGGCTTCCAGCTCACAACCTGATAATCCCAATCGGGCCGAGCGAACAGAGCTTTATCACAAAGAAGAGCGGGAGAGGCGAGTTATGCAGATGACCGCGAGGCTCAGAAACACCTCTGCTAGGCACCAAGCACTCCAGGCACAAGCTGCCCAGAATGTGACCGACTTCAATTTTAATGAGGGGCTGGTGAAAGATCTTACAGATGAACACCGCGAGGCGCGCGCTGCTGTTCCCCACGATCCTGAGCAGTATAAAGACTGGACGTGGCGGATCTCGATAATGAATGTTGCTTACGAGGGACATCTAACACGCCGTGGAGTGCTTAGGGAACATCAGCGGCGCGTCAATGCCGATCTTAAAATTCTTGAAGTGGAGATTTGGCAGTTGAAGGAAGAACTGGCTGATGCCGAAAGTGCCTTGACGAGTGATATGGCAAATAGTGAAAGTGCTTTGGTGAGTGATTTGGCGCAAATCGAGGATCCAGAAGAGGTCAAGCAAGAAGTCGAGCAAGAAGTCGAGCAAGAGATCAAGCAAGAGGTCAAGCAAGAGATCAAGCAAGAGATCAAGCAAGAGGTCAAGCAAGAGATCAAGCAAGAGGTCAAGCAAGAGCCCAAGCGCAAAAGATCGAGCGATGATTGAAAGCTTTCGCATGCAGGTTGATGGATAGCCTTGGTTGAAATAATACTGACAGTTTGAATCATATCGATTTTAACACTACTTGAAAATTTGTGGTCAAATATATGGCACAACAAGTATCCACCAAGTCCGACCAATGCTTTGAACGGCACACTCTCGTCCGCCTCTCTTCCTATATATCACTATCTATCATTGACAAGTTTCTAAATCGCAGAAAGTTGAGATCTCGATCTCAAGAAGAGATTTCAATCTCCTAGTTGCACGAGAACCTACACGGCACTCTCTACGAATACCACCTCAACTTTTAGCTTAGGGATGTTCTGCAATCCTTATGAGATGAGTCTTACTGCCATTTTGATAGTGTATTTGTCACGATAACTCCATGGTACCAACATCGATGTGTGCTCTCTTCAGCTGTAGGCTTATCATTATCGTGCATAGCAACGTCGCATATTTGCCACATGCTGCCCCGAGGGTCTATCACTCAGCTCGCATAGAACGTTGCTTTGATCGCATCCTTGACTCACAACACAGCAAAGCCACTACAATAACTAACGCTACTATCCCTCAACGTCATCACCTCACTACTCCTCTCATACCTCACAAACCTAAACCTGCCCTTCCCCTCAGCCACATCCACAACGCCCTGCCCCTCCAACTTCTCAATCGCCGCCAACACAACACCAATTGGATGTCTCCCGCACACCGTATTCCCCGTCTCCCTCAACACGCTCAACCAACTATCCAATCCGCCCTGTTCGCAAGCTGCTACACACTGCATATCCACCGCCTTGATACTTTCATGTATGGGTGGATTGGTGGGTGCACGATCATTGGATTTGAGGTTGATTGCTGCTGAGGAATGGGGCTGGTAGTAGGTGTAGCGGAAGCGAGTGCCCCAGTGGGCGAAGTCGGAGGAGATGACGAAGATGGAGGTGGGGTCCGCGAGGTAGGGCGCGAGGAGGTGGCCGTAGGAGCGTTCGGTCGTGGCGGAGGTGGAACCGACGAGGATGGGGATTATTGGAGGATGGTTTGCTGGATTTGGTATAGCGCTGGGAGTTGTATTAGGTCGTTGGAGTTTTCAGATCACCAGGATTACAGAGGCTTTTGTGGCTTGTTTCGTGGTGTGGTAAGGAAGAAAGGGGGGTGGTTGGGGCATACCGTGATAGGATCTTGTAAACATAAGGTAATTGCATCTCGATGCTGTGTTCTGCTTCGTCTACATCAATGGACATGCGTTCGAATTGACCTGTTTTGTGCAATTCGGCGATCGTGGAGAGGTCGAGTTGGAGGTTGCCGAGTGGTGTTTCGTAGCACGTGCATTGTGAGAGTGCGCAGCGAGAGAGATAGTGGTGGTGTGATGGCCCGAGGATGAAGACGCGCTTGCTGGCATGGGGGATCAGCTTGTGGCTCTTTTGTACGAGATGGCATGAATAATGAGTAGACGTTTGGACCATGTCACCCGACATGAGGAGGCCGTAGCCCCAGAGACATTGATTTCTTGCTCGGTATATACAAGACAGGTTACCATAACCAACACAGAAAACACTAGCACATCAGAAATAATGGAAATATGGAGAAACACTTACACATTAGACAAATCAACACTCTTATACGCCCAAGCCGCCGCAGGTCCCGAGTACGAATATCCAGCATGCCTAACACAATCCCAGCGATCGTCAGTCATCAACGCATCATCACACTCCTCAAACCCAACAATCTTTCATCACCACAAGCACAAGCAAACGAGCGAAGCGAGCGAAGTGAGCGAAATGGACAAGCAAACGAAAGCAAAAAGATCGACATCAAAAAGCAAAAATCAGCTCACGGTGCAACAATAACTCTCGCTCCTCTACTTGGTATATTCACATCACCACCTCTCGAGCTCACAGGTCCGATCGGCTTCGTCGTCGCAGGAACCGCATCCAGCCATGAGTCGAGCTGGCGGGATAGTGTGGAGGGCTCCGCAGAGTACCAGGAACCGGCGTGAGAGGCTTCGCGGGTTGCCATATTCAAGGTAAAGGAGAATTCGAAAGGGGAGGACGGAGGCGATTATGGTTAGGTGAGTGTTTGAGATGGTGCTTGTAATGTGGTGGGGTGATGTGACCTCGTTATCTGAGATAGCCGTTGAGCACTCTACGCGGGTGTTTGCGCGTCTAGTGGCGTCATGGACGTGAGTGTGCCGTTCAAAGCATTGGTCGGACTTGGTGGATACTTGTTGTGCCATATATTTGACCACAAATTTTCA
>Ga0181465_101086_pt1 | contig 11715 bp, 14 predicted proteins | sample InSIn3gowninarea_FD_119076 | JGI IMG/M metagenome (GOLD analysis project Ga0181465, IMG submission 119076) | Clean room microbial communities from NASA Spacecraft Assembly Facility at Jet Propulsion Laboratory, Pasadena, California, USA -... ... | reverse complement strand
ATGAGATAAAGAAATTATAAATACATGGCCATTTTGGGCGTTTGCCTGGCCATAGCAAGCTGTAAGGTTCCTCAGCTTACAAATCGGACGGAAAACAGATCTGTTCCCGAATCCTTTGGCAGTTCAAAGGACAGCAGCACCGTTGCAGGAACGCAATGGCGGACTTTCTTCGCCAGTAAGGACCTGACGAATTTGATAGATACCGCGCTGAAGAACAACCAGGAGTTGAACATCACCTTGCAGGATATTGAGATTGCAAAGAACGATGTTAGGTTCAGGCAAGGGCAACTCTCGCCAACCGTAGGTGCAAGCCTCGGCCTTGGCGTAGAAAAAGTAGGCAGATATACCAGTCAGGGCGCCGGTGACGCTTCTACTGAGATCACCGAAGGAAAGGAAATCCCCGATCCATTGATGGACTACTCGGCGAAGCTCTACGCGAACTGGGAAGTGGATATCTGGAAGAAGCTGCACAATGCTAAAAAAGCGGCAGTAGCGCGCTATTTGTCTAGTGTTGAAGGAAAGAACTTCGTGCTGACGAACCTGGTTGCTGAAGTTGCAAACAGCTACTACGAATTGCTGGCGCTGGATAATGAACTGGCGATCGTTAAGCAGAATATCGAATTGCAGAAGAATGCACTGGAGATCGTAAAAGTTCAGAAGGAAGCGACGCGGGTCACTGAACTTGCAGTTCAGAAATACCAGGCAGAGGTCTTGAATTCTGAGAGCATGGAGTTTGATATCCACCAGCAGATCACAGAAACTGAGAATAAGATCAACTTCTTACTTGGGCGGTACCCCCAGGAGATCCCGAGGGATAACAAGGATTTCCTGGACCTTGTACCAACAGCGGTGCAAACCGGGATCCCATCTCAGTTGTTGGCAAACCGGCCGGATATTAAGCAAGCAGAGTTGGAATTGGCTGCTGCCAAGTTGGATGTGAAGGTTGCAAGAGCCGAGTTTTACCCTTCTTTTGGGATCTCCGCGGCCTTTGGACTTCAGGCATTTAAGCCCTCCTATTTGGTAAAGTTCCCGGCTTCTATGTTGTACGGACTTGCGGGAGATCTTGCTGGTCCGCTGATCAACAAGAACGGCATCAAGGCTGAGTTTTACAGCGCGAACGCGCGTCAGCTGCAAGCGATGTACAACTATGAACGCACAATTCTGAATGCTTATATGGAAGTATCTACCCAACTTTCAAACATCAGCAACCTGGAGAAAAGCTTTGCATTAAAATCTAAACAAGTGGACGCGTTGAATAAATCCATAGAGATTTCAAACGACCTGTTTAAGTCTTCAAGAGCAGATTACTTTGAGGTGTTGATGACGCAAAGGGATGCACTTGAATCTAAGTTGGAGTTGATCAAGACTAAAAAGGAACAGCTAACGGCGGTTACGAATGTTTACCGTAATCTTGGTGGTGGCTGGAAATAGATAAAACCTATTAATTTAAAGGCTGTAAACTGGATGTTTACAGCCTTTTTTATTTGTGGGCAATTATTAATAAACCGAACAGTAAAGCCTTACATAAACTTGCATATGAATGGTTTTTTCTGTATTTTAACTCTTAATTCCAAGCTCTTCATTTTACATTTGGCCTCGTAACTATATACCAGGCCAAAGTTCCTGCCTGACTTTTCCAGCGCCAACTCAGCTCCTTATCGCCTATCGCCTAATTCTATTTGACATTTAACCCTTATAGCTATGAAAAAGTTATTTACAGCATTTGTGCTTTTACTTTTTTGTTATAGCAGCAATGCACAATCAAAGAATTACCAGGTCGTCTTTGACGTTTCGGTGAGAGATTCTATTAGTCAGCAGGCCGTAATCCGGGAGCTATCGTTGATTAAGGATGCAAGTCCGCAGGCAAGTCTAGAAGCCGTTATATACGGACAAGGACTTAATCTGGTGCTCAAAGACAAATCTGCACATGCTGGCGAAATCTTCAAGCTGATCAACACGAACCATGTCGCATTTAAAGTATGTGCTATGACGCTCAGCAGAAACCATGTTGACAAAAGTCAGCTGATTCCGGGTGTTGAGGTGGTTCCGGATGGCATTTATGAGATCATCAGCAAGCAAAAAGAAGGCTGGGGTTACATTAAAGCTGCTCAATAGCACTGTGGAACTGAACTAACCGGCGAAACAATACCCGCAGCCGTGTTCTTGTGCCCTGCCTATGGCCCAAACGCCAGAAGGCACCACATGAACATCAGGTAGCAAAGATGCAAGCCAGTCTTTCTTCACTTCGGCAGGATCCATCTTCATGGTCCCGGCTACAACGGTGCTAAAAACCGTCATCGCAGCATCGCAAACAAAGAACAACACACCGCTTTGCTGCAGTTCATTAATTCCGATGGCAACCTCCCCGATGCCGGGGATTTTATAATCGCCTTGCTTAGGTTGCCAAAAAGGATTTCTAGTCGCAGGTGCTTTCGTCGCCGGATCGTTGGCATTGAAAACCTCCCCAAACTTATATTTTTCCCAAAGCTTGCTTTCAAAAGCATAGGCAATGCCTGCATGGCGGAAAATCACAGCTACATTGCATTCCTTTTCTGTGCTGCCGGTCGACTGGTTTGTTGCCAGAAAAACCCGTGGCCATGCAAATGGGAATATCTCATTTGCTCTTGGAACATCGAACATAATGCGATGCTTGCCTTTCATGCTCGCAAATATTTCGTCGGGTGACTTAGGTTCTTTATTTGGAGCTGGTTGTTCAAAGGCGTTTGTTTGCAAAGGAGCCAGCGATGCCAGCCCAATTGAGGCAGCTCCAGCCGCCAATGTTCCTATAAAGGCCCGGCGATTTGGCTGCGGTAGTGGTTCCTTGTTTTTCATTTCATTATGATTTAAGGTCAACAACACGAAAAAATTAAAAAAACAGGCTGCTAGGTATAAGCAAGAAGAGTGGGTAAGGATTAACGCTGGGGCTTTGAAACAAGCCGATATTGAAGGAATTCTAACAATTACTATGAAATTTACGTAAAAGAGCTAGCATTAGCAAGTAAATTCAATATATCTTTGAACAAGACAACATATGATTTCAGAGCAAATAATTAAATATGAGTTCAAGGAAGGGCTGCCCTTTGAATTTGAGATCGTAGATATTCCATCGCTTTATAAGATCCATCGAAATAGGATGATCAAGCCCCACCGGACGGGGTTCTACCATATTTTCTGGGTGAAAAAAGCGGGTGGTTCCCATGTTGTCGACTTTAGTCCAGTTAGTTTGGATGAAAATAGTCTTTTGTTTTTGAACAAGGACACCGTACAGATCTTTAATCCGGAGACCACATTGAATGCCAAGGCCATTCTGTTTACTCAGGCTTTTTTCGCAAGCTCTGATGGTGACTTGCGATTTCTAAATGAAAGCATGCTTTTCAACGATTTGTTCACGACCAGTACAGTTCAAATATCCGCGGCAAACCTAAGAACCTTCGACAGACTTTTTTCCATGATGGAAGACGAGGCAAGCAAGAGCAAGGATGACTATCAGCCCCAAATTATACAAAAGCTGCTCTATACCTTTCTGCTGTATGCGGAACGGGAAAAAAAAGCGCAGGGCTTTGTTGAAATTAAACCAAGTGCTGAAAGAGATTACCTCATGTTGTTCCGGGAGCTACTTGAAGGAAGCTTTAAGGTCAATAAACAGGTTACCTTTTACTCATCTACGCTTAGTGTCACAGAAAGAAGGCTTAACCAGGCGACTTCCAAAACACTTGGCAGGACGGTAAAGCAGGTTATCGATGAACGGGTCATACTTGAAGCAAAACGCCTCCTGGCGCATACAAATGGTAGCATCAAAGAGGTGGGATTTAGCCTTGGCTTTGAGGAGCCAACCAATTTTATCAAATTTTTCAAGAAGCATACTTCCATTACGCCCGTAGAATTCCGGGGAACCTTATTTGACAGTCAGGCCTAAAAGTATCATCAATTGGCGCTTTTTTACCTTTTGCATCGTTACTAATAGAAGGAACTTGGCGGCATCAAACCCCGTCCACTAAAAAGTATAAGATGAAAATCGCTATAACTGGAGCTACAGGGCAGTTGGGCCAAATTGTAGTGGCTAAACTTCTAGAGAAAATATCCCCGGATAACGTCGTTGCGCTAGTCCGTTCAACGAGCAAAGCCGCTGACCTCGGCGTTGAAGCCCGCGAAGCGGATTACAATAAGTCTGAAATACTTGAAAATGCATTGGCGGGAATAGATACACTGTTGTTAATTTCAGGAAATGAAGTCGGCAAGCGTGCAGCACAACACCGCAATGTAATCCAGGCAGCGAAGCAATCCGGGGTTAAATGGATTCTTTATACCAGCATCCTTCGTGCAGACACCTCTACCATCAGCCTTGCAGAGGAACACCTTGCAACGGAAAAGGATGTAGAAAACTCAGGTATTCCATTTACGATCTTGCGCCACGGTTGGTACACCGAGAACTACACAGCCTCTATTGGCGGCGCACTTGCTGGTGGTGCCTTTATTGGCAGCGCAGGCGACGGAAAGATCTCCGCAGCCGCTCGTGCAGATTACGCGGAAGCAGCCGTTGCTGTGTTAACGACAACAGGCCATGAAGGTAAAGTTTATGAACTTGCTGGTGATGATGCCTGGACACTAAGCGATTTGGCTGCCGAAATATCGCGACAGACAGGTAAGGATATTCCTTATGTGAATATGCCAGAAACCGATTATGCAAAGGCGCTTGTGGGGTTCGGACTACCTGAAGGGCTTGCAGATGCGATTGCAGGATGGGATGTTGCGGCTTCAAAAGGCGACCTGTTTGATGATGGACGGCAACTATCGACGCTTATCGGCCATGGTACTACTCCGCTCGCTGTTGTGGTTGCCGAAGCTCTTAAAGGTTCTGCTCAAAGTAAGTAATTGGTATTATCTATCGGTCCATTGCTCAAAAGTTCCGCCCAGTTGTTAATTGCGGTTGATTTTATCAATTGCACCTTAAAAATCCTATATTGAATTGAATAATCACGCTCACTAACCAATCTCACAACCAATGGACTTTACGCGCTATCAACAATATTTCCAGTCAATCTTAAATACAGAGAAACCGAACCCACCCTATAACGACCCCGCATATATCAACTATACCAAGCTGAATTGGTCCAGGCAGCAGCGCTGGATTAAGGCTGGTGAATTGAACAAAGATCTCGAGGCACTCATTATAGGCATTAAAACACCACAACAATGGATCGTTATCACCGAACCCTGGTGCGGAGATGCTGCACATATTGTTCCGTTTATTTTTAAACTAAGCCTGCTAAATCCCCTGGTTAAGCTTGATATCCAACTTCGTGACGCAGAACCCCACCTGATCATGGATTACCTGAGCGGAGAAAGTAAATCGATACCTAAATTCATCATTAGAAATGAGACTGGTGAAGATTTGTTGGTCTGGGGACCTCGGCCGGTGGAATCGCAAATACTATTTGACCGATTAAAGGAAGAAGGTGCGGATTTTGAGGAGTTTAAGACGCAGTTGCAGCACTGGTATAACCAGGACAAGGGTAAGAGTCTGCAGGAAGAGCTATTGCAGCAGATTCATGGGATTCTTGTACAATCTTAAGGCTGCTTACGCTGGCTACTGAGCCGACGTATTTTTACTTGTTTGCATAATTCTTCAAACTTAAATCGCCCTTAATCCTTTAAGCCTTACTACCTGATAATCATGGAGAAAGGCAAAAGAAATGTTGTGGTTTGGAGGAGTATTGCAGTTGCGTTACCGCTGCTTCTCGTTGGCGGAATAGCATACTATTTTCTAAAACCTACCGATACGAAGTCTGGCGGCAAGAATGTTAAGACAGAGAACAAAGGCAAAGAACCGCGCATCAAGCAACTTCTTGAGGACAAGATTAAAGACATGGTCGTTCAGGCAAGCGACAGCCTTTATCAAGTTCGATACACTACCTTCAAAATAGACCTGGGTGCTGGAAATGTGCGCATCAAAGACCTCGAAGTATTGCCGGATTCTGGCGTCTTGAAAAGGCTGATTTCACAAAAGCGTGCACCAAATAACGTGCTGACCATTCGTGTACCGGAAATGCGCATCGACAAGTTTGGGTTTAATAAGACAGACGATGGTGTACGGTTCGGTATTCAGAATGTTCATTTGGAAAATCCGTCGGTAACCATTGAAAATCAACTCCGTCCGTATAACAACAACCCACAGGAGCCTTCCGCACTGTACAAAGCCTTCAGAGCCTTATACAGCCGAATGCTGGTTGGCACGACAACCGTTAACAACCTTGACGTAAAATATGTAAATAATAACCGTGACGTGACCACGCGTTTAAAAAAGTTGGACATGTTGGTGAAGGGATTTCGAAGCAATCCCGTAACTACGGATGATAAAGGCCGCACTAACCTCTCCGTTGATTATCTTCGTTTAACCACACCTGACAAGTACTACGATATTATCTCGAGAAATGTAGATCTGCAACCTGCAAAAAAGTCGCTGTCTATCGCCCACGCTTCCGTCATTCCACGATACAGTAAAACGCAGTTCCATAAAGTTGCAGGTTTTGCAAAGGACCGCTACCACTTTGAGCTTGATCAGATCGGCTGGACTGGAATTGACATTGATCGATTTATTAAGACACAGCAGCTTTTTGTCGACAATCAAACCATCAAAAAGTCTTGGGTGGAGATCTATACCAATTACAACTACCCACTTAAGCAAAAGGCCCGTAGGAACGCCTATCCACAAGAAAAATTTCAAACCATCGCTTTAGATCTTACCTTTCGGAAAACCAGGACACTGAACGGAACAATCTTGTATCGCATCCTTGCTAAAGAAACAGATCAGGTTTCTACGTTGGCCCTCACCCAATCGAGCACAGAGATAAACAACCTAACCAATAATACGCTTACTAAACAGCGCAAGCCGGTTACGACACTCCACTCCCGCGCAAAAGTTATGGATGCCGGCATTATGACCTCGCAGTATACCTTCAATCTGAATGATAAAGCAGGAACCTTTACTTCTTATTCGGTTCTCGGCCCCATGGATGCCAACAAGTTTAATATACTTTCCAGGCCTTTGGCTAAGATTGAAGTGAAAGAAGGAAAGATCAACAAGTTGGAGACCTACCTTAAAATGAATGAATACGGTGGTCAGGGTTACGTGAATTTCTACTACTCCGGTATGAAGATTGCCTTTTTGGGAAAAGATAAGAGAACGGATACGCTGAACCGTAAAGGCTTTCTATCTTTTGTTTCAAACATGATGCTTCCCAACGATAATCCACGGAAAAACGGGAAGTTCAGGAAAGGGATTGTCAATGTTAAACGTGAAGCCTACCAGTCGTTTTTTGACATTCAATTTGATGCTTCTGTGGATGGCATGTCTTCTGCAATGATGGGTGTGTACCAAAGAAAGAAAGGGCCCAATAAGAATATCTTGCTGAACACGGCCAAAGAGATTGCAGGTTCAAACCGGGATACGAAGGGAACAAAAAAGGAAGCTCCAAAAAAAGAGAAACAGAAGTAATCCGCTAAAGTAATTTAAAATGAAAGCCAGGCAATTATTAGTTTCCAGCGCGGCAGCTACATCTTGTATGACCGCTTTTAGCTACCTGGTATCGAATCTAAAGAAAGAAAATTTCCGAGAACCAGCGTTACTGGCGGTATTGGCAAGCAATGTACATGCGGATCTCGCTGGATCTGTTTGGGCGAAGCCAGTCGGCTGGCTTTCGCATTATGTATTTGGAGCGGCCTGGTCGCCATTACAGTACGGTTTTCATAGGATTAGAAAATCAAAGGCGAGTAACAAAGAGGCCGCATCGTTTGGTGTCTTTGGAGGGCTGACCGCAGCATTGGCGTGGCACCTCATGTTCAAGTTGGCAAAGTTTCCGCCAGAAAATAGACGTGGGCACTTTTACAGGCACCTGATCTTAGCACATATTGTTTACAGCCTAAGTTTTTGGCAGCTGATTAAGAAAGATATTACCGATCAAGCGGACCAGACACCCAGGTTTTTGCCTGCTCATATTCATGCAAAGGGTATCCTTTAATCTCCCCCGGTACCAGCAGGCTCAAGGTGTCATAAGCGGTTCTAACCCAGCGTTCATCTGAAACGATAGCCATCCTGTTCCATTTGCTAAAATGCTGAAAGCTGATCTTAACATAGCTAAAAAATGCACCAATACTGTAATTGTCCATATCCGTTTCTAAACGAACCAGGAAGTTTATATGCCCAAATTGCTCAGCAACCTGGTTTACGCGTGTCATCACCACTGCACGATACTCTTCCTTACTGATGGAGCCAGATGCCCTGTAAGCCGCTACATGCGCTGGAAAGTCTGTTAATATTTCAACCATGTTGTAGAAGCAGTAAATTCTATGCCAATAGATCTTTGTTTGATCCTCTGAATCAGTCGTCGCTGAAAACGATCTTGTTGCCACTACTTTCATTCACTTCATGAAATATCGTCCGAACTGCAGTTTTATGTGGCGGAGGAATAATGCCTGTAAAAATAAACGAATTGTTGGTATCGACAGACAGATTAACTTCTTTCAATTTAGTTTGCTCGGCGCCATTGATCAGCGCGTCACCTTTTACGTAAACATACACGGTAGACAAGCTGTCGACAGCCCAGATCTTTGTCGTCTCGTTCGGTTTAAGCGATAGAAATCCTTCTGTAAACCAGGTCTTGTTTATGCCCATGAAGGTGACCGCAAATGTAATTGGGCTGTCGCACCTATTTGCAATGGTTAAAAACTGGTTCCCTGAACCGGGTAAGTTTTGGTTTTGCGTAAAAAGCTGATTGGCAGATTTTTCATAGGCCTGCAAGGTTTTCCTGTAGGCTTTAAGGTCTTGAATTGAGTCCAACCGCTTCTCGCCTATTAGCCGTATCGAATCATTTACCGCATTTACTCTTTCCAGAACTGCAATACGTCGATCCGTTTGTCTGCTTTTATAGATTATATAAAATAGCGAAACAATTGTGATTAGAAAACCAGCAACTGCAATCCGCCGGGCGACTAGAATTCGGCTCCTGTCTGACATGCCAATAGATCTTTACAGAAGTTACGCATAACTCTTGTTTAAAAGAAGAAAAATTTAGATAAGACGCTAAAAACCAACCACAAGTCAGCAAAGAATTCACATCATAGCTTAATTGTTCGTACCTTAAAGATGATCCACCTTTAATCTATTCATTATGGAAAAATTAGCATTGTTAGCGAGAGTTGAAGCTAAGCCAGGCAAAGAAGCCGAAGTACTGGCCTTCTTAAAGAGCGCATTGCCCTTAGCGGAGCGGGAAAATGGGACCATCAGCTGGTATGCTTTACAGCTGGGCCCATCAACCTTCGGGATATTTGACACGTTTGAAAGTGAAGAAGGCAGGGAAGCGCACCTGACCGGGCCTATTGCAGAGGCGCTGATGGCGAACGCTGAAGCACTGCTTGTGTCCGCACCTGTGATCGAGAAAGTGACTTTGCTGGCCGCCAAGGCTGGTCCAATTGTTTGAGATCGTTTCTCCTCTTGAAGATTGTGTGGCTTAGCGATAAGCTTTATTTACCTTTAGCGATCACTTTGTGGTAAGGAATTTGTAGTTAAGCCACAAAGACCAGAAAGACCATGCAAAACATACAATCTATTGATGAAGTACTGAATACCCCTCAAAAAAAATTAAATTTCTTTCAAAACCTTGTTCTCGTAGCGGTAGCAGATAAAGTTCTGGAGGACGGCGAAAGTGATTTGCTGTTGTTCATCGGCGACAAGCTTGGGCTTACCGCAGATGATGTAATGCCTTTGGCAGACAATCTTGGTGTCTTAAGTTTTGTAATTCCTGAGGATGGTTTGCAAAAGACCTTAGAACTGCAAACTCTGGTGCAGATGATGGTGCAGGATGGTCAGGTTCACGACAGGGAATATTCTTTATGCCTGGAGTATGCCAATCGTATTGGTTATGGAAAAGCTGTTTTGGATGATATGATCAAACAGTTTTCGGAAAAAAATTCCAATAAGCAATAGGCGGCTATCTTAAAACATATTTAGAATCTTAACAGTGGCCGCTGCGCAAATGGAGAGAAAGGCCAGGGAATTGCGCAAAGTATGATAATTAGCGCTGTGCCGAAAAACAGCACAATTGATTTAAATTTCATTCTATCAGTTTTTTGTCGTTTTGATACAGATGATCCCGATGAAATGATGATCACGGACAAAAGCATCAGGGAAATATGTATTAGACCGAAAAAAAACTGGTCAGTGATTCCAGTTCCTGCAACATATCCGAGGGCCCTAAACTGAGTTGCAACCGGGCTCTTGAAGTAGACGACGATACCAATCAAAAACTGAATATCTACAAACTTAGCTGTCGATTGTCTCAGTTTATCATCCAGCTTAGTAAAGATTGCCCCTGTTTTCCATTTAATCAGGCTATTGCAAATCGTCCAAAGTAGGCTGAAGATTACCAGCCACCGTAAAGCGGAGTGAGCGAACAATAGAACGGAAAACATATGGTTCTAATTAAATAATTAAGGATAAACCCCAATTTATCTTTAAGATCGACATTAAACAGGGAACTTAAGAACCATTTCTTCAATCATTCAACATTCTCCTCTTTGTCGCCATCGGTTCTACTTACACGCATGACCCGAAAAAAAAATAATGTAACATTATTTAGTTGCACGTATCCAACGCGAAATAAATCAATCAATTTAGAAGGTTGTAGTTTCAAACTGGTTAATGGAAGAATTTGAAGACATCTATTTGCGATACTCTCCCCAAATATACAGGGTATGTATGGGTTACTTTAATGACCCCGCAGCTGCAAAGGATCTAACTCAGGAGACTTTCATTGCAGTGTGGAAGAATCTTTCCACATTCAGACAGCAGTCAAAGCTAAGCACCTGGATCTTCCGCATTGCAACAAATATCTGTCTTAGAGCAATCGAAAAATCGAAAAGATATCAGGCAGTTGATTTACCACTTGAGATTCCTGACGTTGTAGCGGAATCACCAGATGAGCAGCTTACATTCCTGTACAAATGTATTGCTGAATTAAACGAGGCAGATCGGATCATTATATCGTTGGTTCTGGAAGACCTTCCACAAGCAGAAATTGCAGACATAGTAGGTTTAAGCCATGGGAATATCAGGATCAAAATTCACCGGATTAAAGAAAAGTTAGCGCTTAAATTTAAGAAGTATGGACAATTTCAATGAGTTAAAAGCAACCTGGAAGAAGGCAAATACAAAAAGCTTGCCTGATGTAAAGACGATGATGCACATCGTCAAATCTTTCAGAGATGAGAAGTTAATGAAAAAGCTTTGGATCATCGGCTTTTCTTTAACGGCATCGGTTTTCTTCGCTATCAAGATGTACATTGACAGATTTCATATGGCGAGCACATTAATTGGAGAAGGTTTTTTTGTGCTTTCTTTGCTGATGTTAGCCATTTCCAACATTCGCTCATCGAAACGTTTTTATAATTTGAATGATTGTAGCAACAAGGAATTTATCAATTTCCTTGAGCAAACACGGAAAAATCAACATTACTTCTACACGCGGACACAGGCCGTATGCATCGCTTTTTACTCGATCGGAATCTTACTTTATCTTTTTGAACTTGTCTACAAGGATATGACAACCATGCTGATCTCTTATGCCGCTACAATAGCTCTATTGACATTGTATTGGGCGGTAGTCCGACCAAGAGCGTACCACAAGGAAGCGGCAAAATTGGAAAACAGGGGCAATCTTT
>Ga0181465_101079_pt1 | contig 11751 bp, 12 predicted proteins | sample InSIn3gowninarea_FD_119076 | JGI IMG/M metagenome (GOLD analysis project Ga0181465, IMG submission 119076) | Clean room microbial communities from NASA Spacecraft Assembly Facility at Jet Propulsion Laboratory, Pasadena, California, USA -... ... | reverse complement strand
CAGCACTTCATCAGAGTGGGCGGTTTGAACGTCCGATCGCGGTAGCCATTGAACCGGCATCCGTGTTCTATCCGGCGGAAGATTACCATCAAGATTATCATCACAAAAACCCGCTTCGTTGCTATGTCATCCCGTTCCCAATGGCAATTCTCGTAACGTCGCTTGGTCCATTCTTTCATGTCATCGATGGGCTGTCCCCAAGCGCCGACATAACTTAATCCTTTGTCCGTTGCGGCCACGATCAGCTTTTTATCGTCATGCGCTAAGTACGTCCACCGGATGATTTCCAATTTCGATTTACTCATGCTTCAGTCACCTCTATTTGGTTCGATTTGCGGTATTCCGACGGACTCATTCCCACGCGTTTCAGAAATTGCGTAGCAAAATGAGCAGGATTCGCAATCCCTACAGCCAACGCGATTTCCATGATCGGCCGAGTTGTCGTCGTAAGCCATTCTTTCGCTTTCGATATTCTTGTCCGCGTTATATATTCAGCAGGCGATATGCCTTGAATCTGCTTAAACGTACGTTGCAAATGATAAGGACTGCCGTGAAAAGCGTCCGCGAGTACTTCTAGCGTTAGGGGCTCCGCGTAACGGGATTCGATCATCGTTATGATTTGCGCGACCCATTCCTCGTTCGGCATACGCTGTTCATCGGGTTTGCACCTTTTGCAAGGACGGAGACTTTCTCGTTGCGCATCCTCGATCGACCCGAAAACCTTGACGTTCTCCTTGCTAGGCGTTCGGGATTTGCAGGATGGCCGGCAGAATACGCCGGTAGTCATGACGCCGTAATAGAACTTGCCGTCGTAATCCGCGTCATTGTTCACGATGGCATGCCATAACTCCTCTTTCATAGCAGCACCTCCTCCATCAGTATACAATGGACATGCCCGTATCGTTAGCCTTTCGGAATGAAAGCGCAAGATTACGAAAGCGGGCGTCTGGGCAACTATGGTACAAATAGAGTAGCAAGTGAATGTAAAAGGAGCGTTTTTGGCATGAACCCCATTTTAACCATACCTGTTCCGCAGCCCTTCGATTTTACGGCTAATCTGGCTTACCTTTCCCGTTCACCCAATGAATGTATGTATCAGATCGAAAAAGGCATGTTATATAAACGCATTCCGGTCGGTTCACGATATCCCTTATTTGAAGTGAGTGCTCAGTCTGCCGATGCACTCACTGTCAGATTGTTAGAACCTTATGAGGATTGGAACGAACCCGCGCAAGCTTCCGTCACACGTTACGTGAGGGAATGGTTCGATTTGGACACCGATCTCGCTCCCTTCTATGCGATGGCAAAAGAGGACGAGATCCTTAATGGCTTAACCGGTCCTTTGTATGGTCTTCGTAACATGGGCATACCGGATCTTTTCGAGGCTATGTGCTGGGGCATTCTAGGGCAACAAATCAATCTCGCGTTCGCTTATACGCTGAAGCGCAGATTCGTCGAAACCTTCGGTCGCAACGTCCCTTGCGACGGCCCTACGAGCTGGGTTTTCCCGACGCCGCAAGATATCGCGATGCTGCAAGTTAGCGACTTAACCGCATTGCAGATGACTTCGAAGAAGTCCGAATATTTAATTGGTGTAGCACGCTTGATCGCGGAAGGCAGTTTAACGAAAGAACAGCTGCTCTCTGCCGGAAGCGGAAAAGAAGCCGAGAAAAAACTCGTAGCCGTCCGCGGCATCGGGCCATGGACGGCTAACTATGTGCTGATGCGTTGTTTAAGGGAACCTACCGCGTTTCCTATCGACGATGTCGGCTTGCATAACGCGATTAAACATGTTCTCGGGATGGATCGCAAGCCTACGATCGCGGAAATCAAGGAAATGGCCAAAGGCTGGACGAATTGGGAAGCGTATGCGACGTTCTATCTGTGGCGGGTGCTTTATTAAATCATTACTCCCGTTTGGGATCGCCGCGAACCGCAATCAAGTCCAAAGCGAATTTTCCGGTATCAGGATTTACGAGAACGCTGTGCGGACCTTGCTTCAGATCGTTGACGGAGAAAATGATTGCGGATGGTACTTTTTCATGCGAATGAAGATCGACTTGCCCGGATAAGACGCCATCCACGTAAACCGATATCGTCCCAAATTCGGGGGAAGTTGGCGCATACAGGTCAAAGCTATCGCCGAGGATATTCCATTTGGCTTTGCAACCTTCTTTTCCGATCAGTCCGGGCTGGGACAAAAACCTTTGCGACTCTTCGACTTCCCAGTCGGCGATTCTTTGTCCTGCGCCTAGCAACGCATCGTACCCGTTATATTTAACTTCATAACGATGAGCATCTCCAAGCACCTCGAACTTGCTGCAATCCATATGAGAGAATTCATGAGCGATAATGGCTAAAGGCTTGGCTTTCATGCAAGGAATTTCAGCTGTCGCGAATGGGGTATCTGCGATAAAAACAATCACGCGGTCTCTCGTTCTTTGAATGGAAATCGCATTGATTGAATGTTCATATCGTCCGGAATCATAAACATGCTCGTTTCCCTTTCGATCAACGGTAATCAATTTGAAGCATCTATCTTCGCTAATTCTTAACGCAGAGTAGGCGGCGAGGGTCTGTTGATGCGGAATTGAACCGCTAATATTCCTGTCGGGCCCTAAAATGCCATCGTAATCAAAAGCAAAATCGATCGTACCCCTTATTTCGAATTCTGCGCTCAATTGAAAATCGGAATAGGCGGCAAGTAACGGCGAAACTGCTTTACCCTGATGTCCCGAGAACGTAAACCCATCTTGATAAGGCGCGTCCCATGGGCGAGAAGCCACAAACAGAGTTCCGAAATCCCTATGATCCTTGCAAGGATACATCACTCTGAAATCGCCATCGTGTACGAATCCATGTATCGTTTGTCCCCAAATGCCGTACTTCTCATCTTGGCTCGGCCGACTATGCCAAACATTGCCGTCGTTTACTAGACACCAAGATTCCGGCTTCTCCGCCTCTTCCAAATCAGCAGCGAATATCGCCTGATAGTTTCTCGAAGCGGCGACTGAAGTGGCCGGGGCGTACACCATGTTCCCTTCGACGAAGCACGGATAAAACTCAACGGGTGCCGGGTAGTATTCCGGACGGTCGACCGAAAGGACGATGATCGGGTCGGACCAAGGTCCTTCGGGAGAAGGGGCCGTCAAGCAAGCGAGTCCCCATGAAAAGTATTCGCTCGAATCGCAAAGTACGAGAGAAATCCAATCTTTCTCGCGCTTTAACAACGTAGAGGCGTACATTCGCTTGAATCTGCCCATGCGCCCGCCGAGCAAGGCATTACGGATATGCGGCATTGGAAGCCTCGTAAAAGGTCCCGCCGGACTTTTCGACCAAGCGAGCGCCGCACCGGAATCGGTGCCGGACGCAACTGGCCGGAATATATTTTCCCAGTCCGAGTTGTTCGTAACCCAATCATATGACGCCCAGTAGATGTCCGACTCGAGATCGTAAGTCACAACCACGTCGGGACATATATCTGATGGCACATCATGACAATCGAATACGAATCCCTTCTCGAAAATCGGACCAAGGGAAGCCCAGCTTGCACCTTCGTCCACCGATCTGTAGATGACGCAATGACAAAGATAATCCTCTTTTAACGCATATCCATGCGGATATAAACCTGCATAAAGGTACCAATGCCCCTCTTTAGGATCGCGAAACAAAGAGCCGTTAACGCCCCATTCATAAGGTTCTTCCGATGTATGCACGGCATCGCCAATGCGCTTGAACGTATCAAAGGAGGGATCGCCGAGTACAGGGTGACGAAGCCAGGCTTCCCTCTGTTTCATCGATGCATAATCCATACTCGTCCTACCTCTCTCAAACTACTCGTTTAACATCGTTAAATACTTCCCATACCCCTCTTCTAGCATCCGTTCCTTCGAAATAAACCTTAGCGCGGCGGAGTTGATACAGAATCGTAAGCCTCCGCTTGCCTTTGGACCGTCATTGAACACATGGCCGAGATGAGAGTCCGCTTCCCTGCTCCTGACCTCTGTACGCATCATGCCGAGGGTTACGTCTTGATACGCCTTGATGCTCCCGTTATGAATCGGCTTCGAGAAGCTCGGCCAGCCGCAACCGGAATCGAACTGCTCGCGAGACGTGAAAAGCGGCTCTCCTGACACGATGTCAACGTAGATGCCCTCTTCGAAATTATCGAAGTATTCGTTCTGAAACGGCGGTTCCGTTCCGTTGTTCTGCGTCACTTCGAACTGCATCGGCGTCAGTCGTTTGCGAAGCTCTTCCTTGTCTTTCGCCGTGTTCCAGTGCTGCCCAATGAAGTCGTCCCGACCGGAGCCGCTACGATAATAGCGATATCTGAGCGGGTTTTTGTGATGATAATCTTGATGGTAATCTTCCGCCGGATAGAACACGGATGCCGGTTCAATGGCTACCGCGATCGGACGTTCAAACCGCCCACTCTGATGAAGTGCTGCTTTGGACGCCTCCGCTTCATTCTTTTGCGCTTCGTTATGATAGAAGATCACCGGCCGATAGGAGTGTCCGCGGTCATGGAATTGTCCGCCCGCATCCGTCGGGTCGACAGATCTCCAGTAGATCTCAAGCAGCTTCGAATAAGGAAATTCGGAAGGATCGAATGTGATCTGTACCGCTTCCGCGTGCCCCGTCGTTTCGGAGCATACCTGCTCATATGTGGGATTCACCGTATGTCCGCCCGTATAACCGGATACGACGCGTATAATGCCTGGCAATTGGTCAAAAGGCGTTACCATACACCAGAAACACCCTCCGGCGAAGGTAGCTAACTCGGCTGTCGACTGCTGACCTTGATCGTTCGTGCTCATTGTCGTTCCCCTCCTTCATGCATCTTTGTTTCTCTCCATTATTTTCCCACAAATTCGCTTCGTTCGCATCTTTTGAAATATAATAGTGTTAAATGACCTGTCATTTATATCTCTTGCGTGGGGGATTTCGGATGAGCTATAAGGATTTGCAGTGGGTGTGCAAAGACGGAACGAAAACATACGCCTGCATATGGATGCCCAACAACCCGGTGAAGATCAAAGCGGTTATCGGGCTCGTTCATGGAATGGGCGAACATTCGGGACGATACGGGCATGTCGCCAAAATGTTGAACGAAGACGGATACGTTGTGATCGCATACGATCAGCGGGGACACGGTCGGACGGAAGGTAAGCGCGGACACACGCCTTCCTACGAGGCGTTACTCGAGGGCGTAGAGACTTTGATTTCAGAATCCGCTCGTAAATATCCCGAACTTCCATTCTTCCTCTATGGACATAGCATGGGCGGGAACGTCGCGCTTAATTATTTACTACGGCGTAAACCTCAGATTGCCGGCGCGATCGTAACGGGACCCTGGTTGAAGCTCGCTTTTAAGCCGCCGACGATTCAAGCGGCGATCGGGCGACTCGTCGAAGCGATCTATCCGCAGTTTACGAGCGTTCGTCCGATGGTTGCCGAGCATTTAACATCCGACCCCGCGATGATTAAATTGTATAAGAACGATAAATTGATCCACGGCAAAATAACCGCCAGGTTTTACTTCAGCGTGCATAATGCCGGACTCTGGGCGCTGGATCATGCTTCGGAGTTGTCTGTCCCGCTTCTTCTCATGCATGCAAGCGAGGATGCCGTAACGTCCACTACGGCTTCGCAAAAGTTCGCGGAGGATGCGGGAGCATCGTGCACATGGCGCGCATGGCCGGGATTCCAGCATGAAATCCACAACGAAGTGAAACGCGAACAAGTATTCAAGGTCATACGCGACTGGCTGAATGACCGACTGGAAATCGTAAACGCGCAATAAATGTAATCAACCCCTAAGCAATCGACCGTCGGTACGGTCGCGCTCAGGGGTTGCTTTTTATTTCTTCGCTATTTTGCTCAGATGACGCAGCCTTAAAGCCGACCAAGTATCGTTCACCGCAACATTGCTCACAAGTCTGTAATCCGAATTCTCCTCCACGATCTTCCACAGAATGTCGCGATTGATATCCGTCTTCACTTTCGAGCTTTGCTTCGGATATCATCCGTTTCGATACCAAGCCGAAAACCGTCCGGCGCGTTCAATACGATCGCTCTGCCTGATTTGTAACGCAGCTTTTTTACGACTTCTTCCATTTGCTGTGGCACCTCGTCAAGGGGATAGTTTCACTTTATAGTAGGATTGTAACATAGGTACGAGACCTAGCGGATTCCTTCTCAAGTCTTTGGCGCTGAAGAATACGTCGCCCTTCACTTCGAAATATCTCTCGTTATATTTCAACTGATTGATGATCTCTTGCGCCGAGTTCCAGCCCGTTTCAGACGTTCCCAGCTTATAAGGCGCATGTGCGATGTATAAGTCCACATCCGTCCCTCTGACTTCGTTCGCCCACCAATCGACGAGTTTATCGTAATTTGCGACTGTAAACGATTGGCTCCAGTAGATTTGGGGAACGACATTGTCGATCCAATCCTGCCGAATCCATGTGCGAACATCCGCGTACATGTCGTCGTACGTTGTAACGCCTGCATCCGTCTCGGAGCCTGTTGGATCATCCTCTAGATTACGCCAAACGCCGAAAGGACTGATCCCGAACTGAACCGAAGGTTTGACGCTATGGATGGATTTGTCGAGTTTTTCGACGAACTGATTGATATTATCCCGTCGCCAGTCCCCGATATCCTGAATCTGCTTGCTATTGTAGGTCGCATACGCCAATTCATCCGCGAATTTTCCACCCGAAGGGTAAAAATAATCATCCATATGCACGCCATCGATCTCGTAATTACGGACGACCTCCATGATCGCGTCGATAATATGTTGCCGCGCGTCCGGAATGCCGGGATTAATGTACATTTTCGTCCCCGAAGTAACGATCCATTCGGGATGAAGCACGGCCACATGATTCGGCGCCAGGTTGTCTACCCTCGCGTCCGTATTCGCCCGGAAGGGATTAAACCACGCATGGAACGCCATGCCGCGCCTATGTGTTTCCGTAATCATGAAATCGAGCGGATCATAGTCCGGCGCAATACCTTGCGTCCCTTGGATGAATCTTGACCAAGGCACGAGCAGCGATGGATAGATCGCATCCGCGGCAGGTCTTACTTGGACGAAAACCGTGTTCATGCCCATCGATTGAAGTTCATCCAGCAACTGCACGTATTCAATCTTCTGATTCTCTTGATTGCCATAAGATGCGCTCGAAGGCCAATCCAGGTTGTATACCGTGGAAACCCATGCACCTTTCAGCTTATAGTCCCCGCTTCCTTCCTTCGATTGCAGCTTGATCGTCTGCGCGGACTGATACCAAGTCACGTTCAAACCGAGCTGCGAGCTTACGAAACGCAACGGCACCATGACGCGATTATCTTTAAGCTGAACGGAAGCTTCCAGCGGAATCTTCTCGCCGTTCACCGTCGCGAACTTTTGACCGATTTTCATCGTCATCGTAAGTTCTTTTTGTTTAATGATTGCGGTTTGCGACTTCGGAATCCACTGCACGCTTGCTTTTAGGTTTTGGCTAATGACGCGCAGGGGTACCATCGTTATGCTTACTTTGGGGAGGATATAAGGCGCGACATCCGATTGAATTTTGTTACCGTTCAAATAGATACTAATGACGGAAGGCGCTTTTGCGTAACTCTTTTGGCCGATCATTGGCAAACACAATATCGCGATCAATGCGATCCATACCGATTTCTTCACAAATTTCATGTGCAAATTACCCTCCAAATGATGCATCTAACTGTTAGACGCCATTCGGTGCGCGATGGTTGCTATGGAAACGATTGGATATGGATGAAAAGACGCTCATAAACAGACCATCCGCTTAACGTGTTAACGTCTTAATCGTTCGTTGATTTTCGGAGTCTTGAATGAGTTCCTCTAGCCGCTTCAAACGCGTATCCTCTTTCTTCGCACTGACGATTCGCCAAATTGCCGCTTTTTTGTACCATCCAGCTTGTTTGTCGAAGAACCCCCAAGCCTTCTCGTTCGCTTGAAATGGTTTGAGATATACATCAGCAAGGACGACATCGCCCTTCTGCTCATAGGAGTAAATAACGGACTTGCCTTGCTTTCGTTTCTCGAACGCGGTCAGCCCTTCCGGTTGCATCAAGCCTTGCTCCGTCAGTTCCGCGACGCGGTTCATATTCACAGCGCTCCAAATGCTAGTCGATTTGCGTGGCGTGAAACGAATCGTGTACCTTTCATTGTCGACGGTTCTCCGCACGCCATCGATCCATCCATAACAAAGCGCTTCGTCAACCGATTGCGGCCACGTGATCGTAGGCTTGTCCACGCCTTTTTTGTAGTAGCCGACCAATACCTCCTTTTCGGATACATGATTTTCTGCTAACCATCTCCGCCATTCCGAAGGCGAGCCGAAATAGATCGCTTGATCGCTCATTATCCTTAGCCTCCTCTCAACTCATTTTCACCATGTACGTAGCATAGACGTCATTTTCCCAAACCAAACCGTTCAACTGCTGACCAGTCGCGCAGCCGCCGTCGATGCCGATCTTCCCTTCTCCGAACCAAATATCCGATCGGCCATGTATCTGACTTACTTTCGTGTGGCCGAAAACGACCGTCTTTCTTATGTTGGTGGGATGAAGATAGAAATCACCTTTGATATACATAAAATCATAATCGGACTGTCGTTTCCAATCGTCGATTTTCGGACCAGTAGCTATCGAGCGTTTGAATCCCGCCGTGTTCAAGGAATTTATGCCTCGTTGTTGCATCATTCGTTCGAATGAGGTCGACGAGTCGTTGGTCATGATTGCCGCGTAAAGCGATGGCGCCGTAATTGTGAACCAAATCCATGACCCGATCGACCGTCTCTTTGCTGTGCGGTCCCTTATCGACGTAGTCTCCTAGCAATAATAGCTGGTCATTGCTTTCGTTGAATTTAACCTGTGCTAATAGCTCGTCCAGTTGCGCAACGCACCCGTGTATGTCGCTGATTGTGATCGTCCTCATCAGATATTCGCCTCGCTCAGCTCTTTGATGTGGTCCATGACTCTGAGATGGACGTTCTTAATGATGCTTCTTGTCCAGAAGTCGAAATAGTAGGATGGCTTGATCTGAAGGTCGTACCAGCTGCTGCCGATCAAGGTCGTCGTGCCATCGCCGTTATCTTGAAGCTCGAACGCCCCTTTCAGAATGTTCAAGTGACCGATGATCTCTGGATCGTCGGGCTGGGACGTGATTTCGAAAGTCAATTTCTCGTTCGGAACGAGTTCGGTAATGACTTCTTCGAATACGGCGCCGTTGCTGAAGATACATTCTCTTGTCGCGCCAACAAAGCTCCCTTCCGCCGTCGATTGCACGGGATTCGGAAGACCAACCTTGAACAACCAGTAACTAGGCTCCTCTTCTATTTTCGGAAAAGCGACAACGTATTTCCACACTTGTTCCGGGCTTGCTTGAATGATGATCTTATCGGTAACCACCTTGGTCTGCGGCGTTGCGGATACCAGATTCACCGCGAAAATACTGAGTAATGCTGCGAATATGCTCACGTTTAATTTATTATGGTTGGACTTGAGCATCATTTTCCCAAGATAGATGCCGAACATGAGGAATATGTAGATTAATGGAGAGACGATAACCAAACATATCGCACCTTCCTTGAGCAAGAATACGCTCAGGGTTACCACGACCGCCAAGTTGTAGAAGCCGTAAGCGAAACAATCGCCGACAGTTACTATATTTTTTCGCCAATGAAACGCATTAATCATACCCATCAGGATAGGAACCAGCACGAATTCAGATAAAACATACCCGCTATATTCATTGTTCATATTCATGATTAAAATCGATACTGCCATGCAAATAAACGCAACAAGGTTAGCTGAAAGGATTCCGATTAGCACGTAGCGATCTTTGAATTTCATAATGACTCCTTTAGATTGCGGAATAGTCAAGGACAAATCGGGCTTATATGATTTTCACGATAAACATGATCAGATAGGTTGCGGGGATCAGAACAAACTGCGCAATCATCGTGCCAACGAATCGCGTCGTCATGAGAAGCACATAGATTTTACCTAACTGATCGCGCTGTTTTTCGTCTTTCAGTGCTCTTTCCGTGATCAAGCCCAATTGCGGGTCGATGAAAATCGTTAATAATATCGTTGCGATTCCGTTTACGATCCCCGACGCTTGCGATGCTGTGATACCGAGATCCGGTAACAAATGTGCCGCATACAGCGAGGATATGACGCCTGCCGTGTAGATGGAAGTAACGACGATATTCATGATTATGAATTTCTTGGAGATGCCTAAATATCGGTATTGGCTAATCTTAAACCTGGGGAGTCTGATAAAACGTTTCGTGTTCTTGATATTGCCGATCGAGATGCTGGTAATGAGCTTCGGTAGGGAACCCGTCACTTCAAGACGGGCGATAAGTTTACCGAACAAGCTAACGAATGTCGGAAACAAGATGATCGCTAATAAGGTGCCTACTGAAGATGCCAGTAGAATGATACGTAAGTTGTGCAGCAAGTCAAACTCTTCATGTTTCTTGGCGAAGTCAATAAACTTTCCCGTATACGGCGCTTGAATGAGATTTGCGGTTCTCGAGACCAACACGATTATTCCCGTAAGCGACAAGGCGACAACAATTTTATTTAACCTTACGCCCGCAAGTCGGATGGAATACGAAAGCGTCTCCGCCGTGTGAATGATCATCGTCAACACGAACACGACAATCAGATTGTTCAACATTAGGGGTTCACCTCTATTAACTCTTTTCTATCGATTGTTCTAACCATCTTAAAATGATCTCATAATAGACATTCTCGTAGTTTAATCCCTCTGGTAATTCATCTGCAAAACGGATTTCAGCGATCTCATAATCAGGCAAACTTGCTAGTTCATGAATCTCAGCAAAGTAAACCATGCCAAAGATTTCGTTTAGCGAATATACGCCTGCTGGATCCAAGTCATATTTAATCGCACCTGTTTCCTCGTAAAGTTCCCTTCGCGCTGATTCTAGTATCGATTCTCCGTCTTCTCGTTTTCCCCCAGGCAACTCCCAGATCGTTCGACTCTTGTTTCTGATTAATATGTATTTGCCTTTGTATTTGGAAATGATGATTGTGTATTTCAATTTCTCTTGATCGATTTCTACTAGTCCGTGCCACTTGAGATTCATGGTGGTGCTCCCTATACCTGGATTTCGGCATACGTAGCATTATTTGAACTCACCTTCATACACTACCCCGAACATTCCTGTCATTCCATCATGCGCATTAAACCCGTAACGGTTATAAAAAGGCTCCTTACCCATTGCAGCGAATAGTCCGACAAATGCTTTCTCAGGCGCGTTTAGTCTTATGTACTCCGTTATTGCCGCCATTATCATGTTGCCAATTCCCTTTTTCTGATGAATAGGAATGACAGCGATATCTTGAATGTAAAAGTAGATTTTTCCATCCCCGACGACTCTTCCCATGCCAATGGCTTCATCATCGCATTCAACTACAACGCCGAATAACGATTGTTTTAATGAACTTTCTGCGACTTCGAAATTCATATAATCTTGCCAACCGACGGCTGAGCAAATCTTGATGTATTCCGATAAGGTTGGCATTCTTTGAGTGGTTTTATATTTATTATTCAATGGCATCATCTTCTTTTCAGTATTTTACTGCTTCCAGTCCCCAAGTAAGTACATCAAGGTGATCCGCGTAATGAAGCAACGGGGTCTCTTCAGGTAAGCGTAGTCCGTTAATATCAGCCATCGTATTTATGTA
>Ga0181465_101077_pt1 | contig 11755 bp, 9 predicted proteins | sample InSIn3gowninarea_FD_119076 | JGI IMG/M metagenome (GOLD analysis project Ga0181465, IMG submission 119076) | Clean room microbial communities from NASA Spacecraft Assembly Facility at Jet Propulsion Laboratory, Pasadena, California, USA -... ... | reverse complement strand
TGAATAGAGATAAATATAAAATGGTAAATAATCCAAATGATGCTGATATATTGATAGTAAACACTTGTGGATTTATTGATGCTGCTAAGGAAGAATCTATTGACACTATTTTGGAATCTATTGAATATAAAAAAAGTGGAAAGTGCAAAAAAGTTCTACTTTCTGGTTGTTTGGCACAAAGGTATCCTGAAGAACTCTTGAAAGAAATACCTGAAATTGATGGAATTATTGGGACTGGTAACATAAATTATATTAATGAACTTTTAGATAGAAGTCTTAAAGGAAATATTTTTGTAAAAACTGACAATTTAAATTCAGCATATATTGAAGGTGTTAAAAAAGAGATTGTTAATATTACAGAATATGTAAAAATATCTGAGGGATGTAACAATAATTGTTCTTATTGTATAATTCCATCACTTCGAGGGAAGAATAGATCTCGAAAAATTGAAGATATTTATTCCGAAGTTGAATACTTAGTAGAAAAAGGTACAAGAGAGATTATTCTAATAGCACAAAATACTACTGATTATGATATTGATCTTTACTCTAAATATTCTCTTGCAAAATTAATTAAAGAAATTTCTAAAATAGAAAATCTAAAATGGATAAGAGTTATGTATTTATATCCGGATCATTTTACAGAAGATTTAATTGAAGAATTTAGAGATAATGAAAAGCTTTTAAAATATGTCGATATGCCATTACAACATATTTCCGATAATGTTTTAAGAAATATGGAAAGAAAAACTAATAAAGATCATATAATAAAAACAATTAATGAATTGAGAAAATCAGTACCAGAAATTATAATAAGAACAACACTTATTGTCGGATTTCCAGAGGAAAGTGACAATGATTTTAAAGAATTAGTTGATTTTGTAGAAAAAACAAAATTTGATAAATTAGGAGTTTTTGAATATTCTAAGGAGGAAGGGACAAAAGCTTCACTTATGAGAAAACAAATAGATGAAAATACTAAAAAAACTCGAAAAGAAGAAATAATGTATATTCAAAGTGAAATTTCAAGAGAACTACTTTCTAAAAACTTAGGTAAAAATTTAGAAGTTTTAATAGAAGAAAAAATTGATGAAAATAATTATGTTGGAAGAACATACATGGATGCACCAGAAATTGATGGAGTTACCTATGTTTTTTCAGATAAGAATTTAGAAATTGGAAATTTTATAAATGTAAATATTGTAGATACTTTAGATTATGATTTAGTAGGTGATGTAATATGAATACTCCAAACAAATTGACACTTTTGAGAACTCTTATGGTTCCTATTTTTATAATATTTATGTATTTAGATTTTAATGGTTCAAGAATAATTGCAACTTTAATATTTGCGATTGCTTCTTTTACAGATTTTTTAGATGGATACCTTGCAAGGCGTGATAATTTAGTAACTAATTTTGGAAAATTTGCAGATCCTCTTGCTGACAAAATTCTTGTATGCTCTGCAATGATTATGCTTGTTAGTTTTGATGAGATACCTGCATGGGCAGTAATTATAATAATTGCAAGAGAATTTACTATAACTGGTTTTAGGATTATAGCTGCATCAATAAATCCACAAGTGTTTACTATCAATATATCAGCATCATTTGGATTATTTACCATTTTATATTTATCTCTATTCAGAAGAGAATACATCATAGAAGAATCCACTTCATTTTTTGAACATCCGAGTGTAACTATATGCACATTATTCATCTTTATCACCTAAAATTATTTCTATTTCATCCTTAGTTTTTAAAAGTTTTCTAGGCTTTGATCCTTCATGAGGACCAATTATTCCCATTTCTTCCATTTGATCTACAATTCTTCCAGCTCTTGAATATCCAACTTTTAATTTTCGCTGTATATAAGATATAGATGCCTGTTCATCATTAATTACAAGTTCAACGGCTTCTTTGAAAAGAGGATCTTTATCATCATCAATTTTAACTTTTTTGTTTTCAATTGCCTTTTCAATTTTAGATTCCACGTTGTTTTTTATTTGATTATTATTTTTAACAAAATCTACAACTCTTTCAACTTCAGCATCACTTATGAAAGCACCTTGAATTCTTTTTGGTTTAGGGTACTTACTAGGATAAAATAACATATCCCCCTTGCCTAAGAGTTTTTCAGCTCCTCCCATATCTAGGATAGTCCTGGAGTCAACAGAAGATGCCACAGCAAAAGCAATTCTGGAAGGAATATTTGCTTTTATTGTACCTGTTATTACATCGACTGAAGGTCTTTGTGTTGCCAAAATTAAATGCATACCGGCGGCTCTTGCTTTCTGTGCAAGTCTTGCAATATATTCTTCTATCTCTTTTGACGCCACCATCATAAGATCAGCAAGTTCATCTACTATAATCAGAATTTTAGGTAATTTTTCATCTTCCCTACCTTGTTCTGTCATTTTTATATTGAACCCTTTCAAATCTCTAACATGATTTTCTGCAAATAACTCATATCTTTTTTCCATTTCATCAACAGCCCAATTTAAAGCAAAAGCTGCTTTTTTTGGATTAGTTACTACATCAATTAAGAGATGAGGTATTCCATTATAAACACTAAGTTCGACAACTTTAGGGTCAATTAACATTAGTTTTACATCTTTTGGCGATGATTTATAAATAATGCTAGTTATAATTGAATTTATACAAACTGATTTACCAGAACCTGTCGCTCCAGCTATTAAAAGATGAGGCATATCTTCTATTCCCGACAATAGAATATTTCCCTCAACATCTTTACCCAAAGTTAGTGGAATTTCTGACTTAATATTTTTAAATTCTCTTGAATCAATTAGTTCTCTAAGAGAAACTGCATCTTTTTCTTTATTTGGAACTTCTATGCCAACAACGGTTTTCCCAGGAATAGGAGCTTCAATTCTAAGGTCTGAACTTGCAAGAGCCATTGCAATATTATCACTTAATCCTACAATTTTAGACAACTTTATTCCAGGAGCTGGTTTTAATTCATATGAAGTAATTACAGGGCCGCGATTTATAGCTACAACTTTTGCATCAATACCAAAGTTTTTCATTGTTTCTTCAATAATTTTTCCCTTTTCAATTACTTCATTTTTTGAAAATCGTCCTTTTACCTTTGCAAAGTCAAGCAATGCAATATCAGGATAAGTATAAATAAATTCTTCTTTATTTTTATTTTCTATATCATCTTTTATAGTATCTTTGACATCTTCTATTTCTAATACTTGAAAATCTGTTAAATTGTTGTCAACATTCTTATTTTCTCGACTTCCTAATTTATTAGTTTCAATACTTTCATCAGAATAATCTTTAATAATTAAATTTTCTGTAAAAATTTCTTCTTCTGAATTATAATGATTAGTTCCAGAAGTTGATAAATATTTTCTTTTTTTCCCTTTTTCTTTTAATTTTTCTTTTTCCAATTTTTTTCTTTGCTTTTCTTTTAGTTTTAGCTCTCTTTCAGATTTCTTTTCTTGAAAATTTTTCTTTTTATCCTCAAAATATTCTCCAATATCTTCTGCAAACATAATTATTTGATCTATATTTATTTTAAGCATAAAGTAAATTGACGCTATAATTATAATTCCAAGAACTAAATAAGTGCCTAGTGGCCCTAAAAGTTTATATGAAAAAAATCCAAAGATAGCACCTATGACTCCTCCGCTTCTTGTTATGTCCATATATTCAGTGGATTTAATAATTCTGTCAATTAAAGTCATGTCTGTGTCTTTTGAACCGTCTAAAAAGATTAAAATACACAAAAATATTACAAGAGAACAAGTTATATATCTTTTCATATGAAGTTTTGTAGAAGTTAAATTAAAAAGAATACCCCAAAAGATTAAAAGAAGCGGAATCAAAAAGTTTGCAGAACCAGCTATAACTGAAAATAATTTATAAATTAAACTGCCAATTAATCCCATATTCTGACTGTAAAGAGAAATAAAAAATACTATTCCAATTACTATTAAAAATAGTCCCATAATTTCTTTGCCAGAAGTGCTGCTAGAACGATTATTTCTTTTTTTTACTTTTTTTTGTACTTTTTTTCTTAACATTTTTGTTTTTTACCACGAAGATAGCACCTCATTAATATTATAACAATTTGTGCTCTTAAAGACCAGTGTGACCAAATCCTCCGTCACTTCTTTTGGTGTTATTTATTTTTTCAACTTCTTGTATTTCTGGGATTTCTATTTTCATAAATACGAGTTGCGCAATTCTTTCCCCATCTTTTATTACAACAGTTTCTTTACTCATATTTATTAAAATTATTTTTAATTCTCCTCTGTAATCTGAGTCAATAGTACCAATTCCATTTGGAAGACCCAGACCTTTTTTTAATGCGAGCCCAGATCTAGCTCTTACTTGTGCTTCATATCCCTTTTCAAATTCAAGAAATAATCCAGTTGGAACTAATACCCTATCAAAAGGTTCTATAATTAATTCGTCATCTAAATTAGCTCTCAAATCCATGCCAGATGATCCAGAGGTTTCATATTCTGGTAAAGGATGCTTACTTTTATTTATAATTTTTAATTTCATAAAATCTCCTTTAAAAAATCGCATTAAAATATATATTAATGCGACTGAATTTTTATACTATTTATCTTGTTCTTCTTTACTATCTTCTCTTTTTAGAATAGCTTTCCTTGAAAGTGAAATTTTTCCAGTTTCATCAGAAATATCTATTACTTTAACCTCAACAGTATCTCCAACTTTTAAAACATCTTCTACGTTTTTTGTTCTTTCATGGGCAATTTCTGATATATGCAAAAGTCCTTCCGTTCCTTTTTTAATTTCAACAAAAGCACCAAATTTCACAATTTTTTTAACTTTTCCAGTGTAAACTTCTCCAACTTCTATATCCTTAACAATATCTTCTATAATTGATATTGCTTCTTTTGCCTTATCATCATCATCGGAAAGTATGGAAATTCTTCCATCATCATCAATATCGATTTTAACACCAGTTTGTTCGATGATTTTATTTATAATTTTTCCACCAACACCTATAACTTCTCCAATTCTTTCAGGATCAATTGAAATCATATGAATTATTGGTGCATATTTAGAAAGTTCTTCTCTTGGTTTTTCTATTGTAGTTGCGATGTGATCAAGAATTTCAAATCTTGCAACCTTAGCTCTTTCAAGAGCAACTTCTAATATTTCTTTTTTTATTCCTTCAACTTTAATATCCATTTGAATAGCTGTTATACCTTTTCTAGTTCCAGCTACTTTAAAGTCCATATCTCCGAAGTGATCTTCAAGTCCTTGTATATCTGTTAAAATTTTTATTATTTCATTTTCTTCTATTAATCCCATGGCAATACCTGCAACTGGTGCTTTTATAGGAACTCCTGCATCCATAAGTGCAAGTGTAGAACCACATATAGAGGCTTGTGAAGATGAGCCATTAGAAGATAATACTTCAGATACAACTCTAATAGTATATGGAAAAGTTTCACTGTCAGGAATTACTGGAATCAAAGCTCTTTCAGCAAGAGCACCATGTCCTATCTCACGCCTTCCAGGAGATCTTGATGGTTTAGTATCTCCTACGCAAAACCCAGGGAAATTGTAATGATGTATATATCTTTTAGGTTTATCATCGCCAAGTCCATCTATAACCTGTTCTTCAGATATTGCCCCTAAAGTTGCAATTGAAAGTACTTGAGTTTGTCCCCTAGTGAATAGTCCAGAACCATGAGTTCTTGGTAAAATCCCGACTTCTGATGAAAGTGGCCTTATTTCAGTTAACTTTCTATCATCAGGTCTTCTTTCATCTTCTAAAATGCCGCGTCTTACTTCAGTAACTTCAATTTCTTCTAAGGCCGCTTCAATGTCATTTGCATTCTCTTCCATTAAATCCTTAAAATGTTCACGAATATTTTCTTTTGCGGCATTAGTTTTTTCAACTCTTACAACTTTATCTTTTTGCCTGATTGCGTCTATAAGAAGTTCTTGTCCATATTCCTTTACCTTAGAAACAATTTCTTCATCAGCTTTAAAGACTTCATAATCTGATTTTTCTTTTCCAATATCATTTGTGATTTCTTTAATGAAAGAGCAGATTTCTTTTATGACTTCATGTCCTTCTAAAATTGCTTCTAACATTTCAGATTCACTTACTTCTTGTGCTCCAGCTTCAACCATCATAATTGCAGATTCTGTTCCAGAAAGAGAAAGGTTAATTAATGATTTATTCCTTTCCTCTTCACTTGGATTTATAACATATTTCCCATCAATAAACCCAACTTCAACAGATCCAGTAGGCCCGTCAAAAGGAATATCTGAGATGCAAAGTGCAATGGATGATCCTATCATTGAAGCTATCTCTGGAGAATGATCTTGATCAACACTTAGGACAGTTGCAACAATATGAACATCATTTCTATATCCTTCAGGGAAAAGAGGTCTAAGAGGTCTGTCAATTAATCTTGCAGAAAGTGTAGCCTTTTCACTTGGTCTTCCCTCTCTTTTTATAAATCCACCAGGAATCTTACCAACGGCATACATTTTTTCTTCATAATCAACACTTAGAGGAAAAAAATCGATTCCCTCTCTCGGCTTTGAAGAAGAAGTGGCTGTAACAAGTACAACAGTTTCTCCATATTGAACTAAACAAGCGCCATTTGCTTGTTCAGCAACTTTTCCAATTGTTACCTTTAGTTGGGAACCAGCAAGATCCATTGTATAAACTTTTTCCATTATTTCCTCCTTTTAATAAGAAAGAGCGGAATTACCGCTCCTATTATCCCCTTATTTGTAATTTTTTAATAAGTGTACGATATCTTTCTATATCCTTATTTTTTAAATATCTCAATAAATTTCTTCTTTTACCAACCATTTTTAGAAGCCCTCTTCTTGAATGATGGTCTTTTTTGTGAGTTCTTAAATGTTCATTTAAATCGTTAATTCTTCTAGTAAGAATTGCAATTTGAACTTCTGGTGATCCAGTATCACCTTCATGAGTCTTGAATTCATCAATAATAATTTGTTTCATTTCTTTTTCTAACATATTTTTCCTCCTAAATTTTAATAAAGCTAATCAAAGTACACGTCGAGGAGCGTCGAACTGTGATTAGCTATTTAACCTTATATATCTTACCATGAATTTATATTAATGTAAAGTTATCTATTTTTTGTAATTAAAACATCCTTTGCAATTTGTTCAAACAATTCCTCTACATTATTAAATTTTAGCTCAGGTCTTACAAAATTTAAAATTTCAAGTTCAACAAGTTTTCCATATATATCACGATTAAAGTTCAAAATATGTGATTCGATTTTTACTCCATTATTTTCAACTGTTGGATTGGTTCCAATATTTGTAGAAGCCTTGTATTTTTTTCCGTCAATTAAAATATTTGTATCATAAACTCCATGTTTTGGTATTACAAAATTATCTATTAGTTCTAGATTTGCAGTTGGAAAACCCATTTTTTTTCCAAGACCTTTAGCATGAATAATTTTTCCAATTAATTTATAAGGTCTTGTAAGCAATAAATTTGCTTCTCCTATTCTTCCTTTTTCAATTAATTCTCTTATATGAGATGATGAGATTTTCTCGCCCTTGAATTTTATTTGGTCAACAATATAAACAGAGTCAAATAGATACTTATTTTTTATTAAAAAATCAATATTTCCTGATTTTTTATAACCATAAGTATAGTCATACCCTACTACAACTCCTTTAATTTTTAGATTTTTAGATAAAAAATCTTTTAAAAAATTAATAGGACTATAAGTCATAAATTCTTTTGTAAAATCTATTAAATAAACTATGTCTACTCCAAGACTTTCAAGTATTTCAAACTTCGTCTTATTTGTAGTTAGTATATCTTTTTTACCAACTTTTATAACATTATCAGTGTGCTCTTTAAAAAGTAAGAGGCTTGACTTAATATTTAATTTTTGTGCATCTTTAATCGCTTTATTTATAAGTTCTATATGCCCTTTGTGAAGTCCATCAAAATTTCCAAGGGCAATTACTGATTCTTCACTTGCAACATAATTTAAATCAATTTCAATTATTCTCATAAATCACCTATTAATTTTTTCTTCATTTTAAGAAAAAAACTACCATTTTCTATTCGAATTTCACCAATTCCTAAAAACAAGTCTTCACAATAAACTCTGTAATTTTCAATTTCACACTTATCTTGTAGCTTGTAAAATTGTCCATTTAGAAAGTTTTGTTTAAAGCTTTTTGGTATTTCGATTCTTTTTAAATTTTCTAAAGCTAATTCCATGGGAATCAAATTTGATTTTAATTCGTCTAAGCTCATATTTTCAAAATCAGAGATTTTTATGGAATTTTCTATATCAAAATTCCCACTCTTTATTCTTCTTAGTTCAGTTATAGTACCATAAGTCCCTACTGCTTTTCCAATATCATAAGCAACTGATCTTATATAGGTACCTTTAGAAACTTCAATTTCAATAGAAAACTCGTCTTTTCCATTAAAATCAATTAGTTTATTTTCAAAAATTTCAATATTTCTATTTTTAATTTTAACTTCTTTACCTTCTCTAGCATATTCATAAAGCTTTTTTCCATTAACTTTTAATGCGGAATAAATTGGAGGAGTTTGGCTCATCTTACCTGTAAATCTTTTCAAAACTTCTTCTATATCTTTTTTTAATACAGATACATTTTCTTTCTCTAAAATATTTCCTGTTATATCAAAAGTATCTGTTAAGATTCCAAGTTTTATCTTTGCAATATATTTTTTGTCTTTTAAAAGTAAATACTCGTTCACTTTTGTAGCTTTACCAATTGCTATAATGAGTACACCAGTTGCCATGGGATCAAGAGTACCTGCATGACCAACTTTTTTTATCCCTGTCTTTTTTCTAACTTTGTAGACTAAATCATGAGAAGTAATTCCCTTTTCTTTATCAAAAATTATTAAGCCATTCATAATAATTGTTTTTTTGCCACTTCTATTACATCATTTTTAGCTTTTTCTAAGTTTAAATGATTAATAGTTCCTCCAGATGCTCTAACATGACCTCCACCATTAAATTGAGAAGCAATTTTAGTACAATCAATTTTTGATTTAGACCTTAGAGAAAGCCTAATACAATCATCTTTTTCCTTTAATAAAACTGCAAGCTCAACGGTATCAATATCTCTAACAAATTCGACAATTCCATCTGCATCAGATTTTTCTGCATTTGTTTTTGTCATATCATCTTTTGTGACATAAACAACAGCTATTTTATTATCACAAAAATATTCAATAGAATTCATTGATTTAATTAACAAATCTGTTTTAGATTTAGTTCTACTTTGATAGATGTTTACAGTTATTTCATTTATATTGATGTCATATTTAAAAAGTTCCGATGCTATTATAAATGTATTAGAATTTATAGAATCGTATTTAAAAGAACCAGTATCAGTAGAAATTCCTGTAAATAAAGATGTTGCAATATTTTTATTAAGCTCAAAATCCAGTGACTCAAAAATTCTTGCAAGAAGTTCGCATGTTGCTGGAGATTTATCGTCAACAATATTCAAGCTTGCAAAATTATCATTGCTAAAATGATGATCTATATTTATAGTTTTTTTTGAATTTTTAAATATTCTTGAAACATTAGGACCCATTCTATTTAAATCAGAGGAATCGAGCGCTATAAATAAGTCAAAATCTTCTCTTAAATCCCTGGGATTTTTAGCAGAACCTAGATTTGGAAGAAACTTGAAAGAGTTTGGTATAATGTCATCTAGAACAAAAATAGCCTCTTTCCCTAATTTTTTTAACATTCCGACCATTGCTGTGACTGAGCCTAAATTATCCCCATCTGGATTTAAATGAGATGCAACTGCGATTTTTTCGCTTCTATCAATTAATTCTTTAAATTCACAAGAAAAAGAATCTAATTTATTCATCTCCATGATTTACCTCATCAATTAGCTTATCAAGTTCTAAGGATTTTTCTATTGAATCATCTTTTATAAAAATAAGTTCAGGCATAGCTCTTAATTTTATTTTCTTAGATAATTCCTTTTTTATAAATCCTTTGGCAGAATTAAGCCCTTCTATTGCTTCATCTCTGTCAAAATCATTTCCAAGAACAGATACATATACCTTAGCATAGGAAAGATCGTTTGTAACTTCTACATGAGAAATGCTTGTTATAGATGGAATCCTTGGATCTTTTAATTCGTTTTGTACTATATCTGAAATTGTTCTTTTTACTTCTTCAGAAATTCTATTAATCCTTTTGCTATTCATTATGATCTCTCTACTTCCTTTAATATATATGCTTCTAAAAGATCATTTTCTTTTATATCATTAAATCCATCAATTACAAGACCACCTTCATAGCCTTGGGCAAGCTCTTTAACGTCATCTTTAAATCTTTTAAGCGATGAAATATCACCTTCATGAATTACTACATCATCTCTTAATACTTTTACTTTAGCATTTCTCAAAATCTTTCCATTTAGAACATAAACCCCTGCAACCATTTGATTATTTGGAAGTTTGAATGTTTGTCTTACTTCACATCTACCTAAAATTTCTTCAACAATATCTGGATCGAGCATACCTTTTGCTGCTTGTTCAATGTCATTTATTATTTCATAAATAACTCTGTAAGTTCTTATTTCCACTTCTTCTTCTTTTGCAAGTTCTATTGCATTCATATTCGGTCTTACGTTAAAACCTATTACAATTGCATTTGATGCAGAAGCAAGAGTAACATCAGATTCATTGATTCCTCCTACGCCGGAGTGAATAATAGAAATTTTAACTTCTTCAGTAGACAGTTTAAGAAGAGATTGATTTAATGCTTCAACAGAACCCTTTACATCAGCTTTTACAACAATATTTAGTTCCTTAACGTCTTCTTCACTAATTTTTTCGAATAAATTGTCTAAACTTATCTTAGTTGTTTGACTAAGCCTTTTTTCTCTTGATATTTCTGCATTTTTATCAGCAATGGCTTTTGCTGTTTTATCATCTTTTACAGCATAAATAGTATCTCCTGCATTAGGGACATCATTAAGACCTAGGACGACAACTGGCATAGAAGGACCAGCTTTTTTTACTTTCTTGCCTTTGTCATCTTCCATTGCTCTAATTCTTCCGGAACAAATGCCTGATACAATAGAATCTCCAAACCTCAATGTTCCATTTTTAATTAAAATTGTCGCCATAGGTCCCTTTGATTTGTCAAGATTCGCTTCAATTATAGTTCCAATAGCTCGTCTATTAGGATTAGCTTTTAATTCCTTCATTTCAGCAACTAAAAGAATCATTTCCAAAAGTTCATCTATTCCCTCTCCAGTCTTAGAGGAAACACCGACAACAATTGTATCTCCGCCCCATTCCTCTGCAACGAGGTTTTCGTTCATAAGGTCTTGCTTTACTTTTTCTGGATTTGCTTCAGGTTTGTCTATTTTAGTTATGGCAACAATTATTGGAACGTCAGCTGATCTTGCATGAGAAATAGCTTCAACAGTTTGAGGCATAACTCCATCGTCAGCTGCAACAACAAGAACAGCTATATCAGTAGTTTGAGCTCCCCTAAGTCGCATAGAAGTAAATGCTTCATGTCCAGGAGTATCTAAGAAAGTTATTTTCTTTCCAGATAAATTAACAGTATAAGCTCCTATGTGTTGTGTTATCCCTCCTGCTTCAGACTGAGTAACATGAGTGGATTTTATAGAATCAAGTAGAGAAGTCTTACCATGGTCAACGTGTCCCATTACTGTTACAACAGGTGGTCTGAGTTTTAAATCTCTT
>Ga0181465_101076_pt1 | contig 11758 bp, 15 predicted proteins | sample InSIn3gowninarea_FD_119076 | JGI IMG/M metagenome (GOLD analysis project Ga0181465, IMG submission 119076) | Clean room microbial communities from NASA Spacecraft Assembly Facility at Jet Propulsion Laboratory, Pasadena, California, USA -... ... | reverse complement strand
CTCTCTATTGAAAACTTTTTATGACAGTTAAATAAAGAAGAATATTTGAAATGGTTTCCCCCCTTGTGGGGTTTTTCCCTAGTCTTGGACCAATTTGTTGTCTCTTATGGTTCTGTTATTGTCTTCTTTGTTATTTCATATATTTTTCTAGTTTCAGTTACAATTTAGGATTGGTTACATTGCTAATAATTAGATTCATTGTTAAATGAAGAAGTGAATTGGGCTAAAGTAATTGATACAACACGGAACAATCTGAAAAATTAATGTGGTATCGGAGCCCTAGAGAAAGACAAGCCCAAAAGAATACATGCATTAGTTGATTTATCCTGATGATGAGCCATGATGGATGGCTCGAAACTCGATTCAAACAATTATGGATGCGATAATTCCATAAGAAACTCTACACAAATTACAAATCACAGAAGCCTTAAAACAATAATTAACATGGTATCGAAGCCTAAGAGAAAGACAAGCCCAAAAGAAGACATGCATTAAATCCATCATTATTGGAAATAATATTGTCTAGTCAAAGTCAATATTTCTTCCTCTACATTCAAGGAGCATGAAAAGTTGCAAGACACATCAAACTTTGTTGCATGGAAAGTCAGGTTGGAGATCATAGCTGAAAACAATGATGTGCTAGAATACATTCAAGGAAGGATGCCTGAACCTCCAGAAAATGCTTCTGCTTCCCTCAAAAGAAGGTACAAGAAAGGTAAGTCTAAAGAAAATCAATTATAACTGATCATTTACAAGATCATTTACTTACATATGTTGGGAATTTAAGAAAGTCCAGAGACATGTATGAAAAGATAAACATCATGTATGAAATCAACAATTTGAATGAGATCGTCACCTTGAAATATCAACTCAAAGAAACCAAGATGAGTAAAGGAGAAGTTGTTCAATCCTACATTATGAGGATATCTTGTCTTAGAGATCAATTTCAAAGAGTTAGAGACAATGTGGTTGACAAGGGAGCTAGTAGTTGTGACTTTTAGAGGTATCCCTTCTATTTTGGAAACCTTCATTACTAGCATAAGCAACAACAACATCCTCCCATCATTTTATGAAATTGTTGGGAAGCTTACTCAACAAGAATCAAGGATGATAACAAGAGGAAGGATTCAAAAGAATGAAGAGGGAGAGCCTGTTGTATATATCACTCATGAAGAAAAGAAGAAGAAGAAGGGAAAAGGAGGCCCATAAAGGAAGCCTCCTTCTCAAAATGCAAAAAGAAGGAATGGTAGATCCTTATCTCATATTGAATGCTACAATTTTCATAAGAAAGGTCATTATGCTTAAGATTGTCTCGAGAACAGAAAAAGGCATCATTACAACACAAGAAGCAACAATAATAACAAAAGAAGAAAATACTATCAAAGAAATAACCAAGATAGAATATATGAAAGAAGAAGAAGAGATTCCTCAAGCAATCATGAAGAAGATCATCCTCATCAAAATAAGTTAAGAGTTCCTAGGTATGAAATTAATGTTGTAAATAAATCTGAATGCATTCTTATTTCTACCCTTACTAGTTCTTCTCCACCGGATTCATGGGATAGTTTGTTGGTTGATAGTGGGGCCATTCATCATTTATCTAGATACAAGGAACTCCTCTCTAATCCAGTAGAGAGGGAGACTAGGCTGAAGATCATTCTTGGAGACAATTCTACTCATCTCGTGAAAGGTTTTAGGTCCGTCAAATTTCAGTTGAAGTATGGGGAATCAATTATGCTGCATGACGTTATGTATGTGTCAAGATTAATGAAGAGTTTGGTATCTATATATGCATTGGAAGATAAAGGGATGAGGGTTTCCTTCATCAAAGGAAAATTTCTGACTTGGTATGTTGGTTCACCTATGAGAGATGAATTCACTTTAGGATCAAGATTTGAAAGACTCTATAAATTCACTGGAAGGCCACTTCTAGCATTGATTCATAATACCAATTATATAAGTGAGTTGTGGCACCATAGACTAGATCTTCTACTCTATGATGCTCTTTCGAAATTGAAGAAATTAGTCTCAAGTATTCCCGATGTTCAAGCCCATCATGATGGAGTTTGTACAGGTTGTGCGAGTGGAAAGAAAACAAGAGGACCATTCCCCTCTTGTGAGAAAAAACAAATGACATCATCCATCTCATTCATTTCTATATATGTGGTCTGATGCCTGTGCATTCTATTGTTGTTCATCTCTACTACATCACCTTCATTGACGACTTCTCAATAAAGACATGGATATACTACCTAAATCACAAGGATGAAGCCTTTGAAATGTTCAAGGAATTCAAAACCTTGATTGAAAATAAAATAGGGAAGATAATCAAAGTATTTAGGTCTGACAATGGAGGGGAATACATGTCAAACAAGTTCATAGCTTTTTGTAAGAAAGAATGGGTCAAGAAGGAAACAATTGTGCCATATACCCTCGAACAAAATGGTTTAGCAGAAAGGAAGAACATGTCTATATTAGAAGTTTCCCATGCCATGCTCCATGGTCAAAAGGTGCCAAAATTCCTTTGGGCAGAAGCCACACATGCTGTTGTATATGTTCAAAACATGGTGCCTCATCAAGCATTAGAAAACAAGACCCCCGAAGAAATATTCATAGGTGTCAAGTTGATATTAGCCATCTTCGTGTATTTGGATTCCCCATATATTTTCAAGTACCGAAGGACAAAAGGAACAAGTTGGAAGCTATAAGAAGAAAAGGTATGTTTGTGGGTTATTTTGAAAATGCTAAACCATATAAAATATATATTCTTGGTCAAAGGAAGGTCGAAATCAAAAGAGACATAACATTCGATGAAGATGCAACTCTTGGAAAAGTGAGAGATCTTCCTCCACCTCTTCCTCCCAAGAAGGAAAATGATGACTAGGATATTCTAGATGGTTCTTGCATGCTTGAGTCTGCAAATGATATTCTTGATGATCCCATGGAGCCTGTGGATTCTTTAGATCCTCCTCCAAGTGATCCTCCTACTAATAAGAGACCACTTTGGCTCCGTGATACTCTACAAAATGTTGAAATAAATGTTCCCATTCGTAGATAATTTAGAGAAAGGAAGAAACCACGCAGGCATCAGGGATATGTTGTAGCCATGAGCACTATGATTTAAGTTGAACTGTTCTCATTCGAAAAAGTTGTAAAAGATCAAGTTTGGAAGGATGTTATAGCCGAGGAATGTGAATCGATTGTGAAAAATGATGTATGGGATGTTGTGCCAAGACCGAATGGGAAGTATTTAGTGACTTCAAAGTGGCTTTTCAAGATCAAACATCGAATTGATGGCAACATTGAGAAATAAAAAGCGGGGTTCGTAGCTTGAGGATTCTCTCAGAAAGAGGGAGAAGATTATGATGATATATTTTCGCTTGTGGCTCGAGATACAACCATCCATTCAAGAGTTTCCCTTACTACTAGTCAAGGATGGAATCTTCATCAGATGGACGTAAAGACCGCATTCCTTCGTGGCATGTTACATGAAGAAGTATATGTTGAACAACCACAGGGATTTGAAGTGGAAGATCAAAGAACACATGTTTGCAGGTTGAAGAAGGCACTGTATGGTTTGAAGCAAGCTCCCTGAGCTTAGTATGCACGCATTGATAATTACTTAATGAAGTTGTAATAAAAAATAAGAAATGTTGATCCCAACCTCTACTTCAAGGTAGTCCAAGGTATGTTGTTGATTTTGGTTTTATATGTTAACGATCTATTATTGACAAGTAGTGAGCCTTTGATGATCAAGTGTAAGAGGGAGCTAGCCTCTGAATTCGAGATGAAGGACCTTGGTCTCATGCACTACTTTCTAGGTCTTGAAGTGTGGCAAAGGCCTGGTGATGTTTTCCTTTCACAAGGGAAATACGTTGTGAAGTCGCTAGAAATATTTGGAATGACTCAATGCAAATCCATGACTACACAGATGGAAATGAACTTCAAGAAGTTATGTGTAGAATATGCAGGACTCAATTTAAAAAATCCATTTGAGTATAGACAAGTGATTGGGGCTCTGATATTCCTTGTGAACAAATCCATCTGAGTATAGAAAATTGATTGGGGCTCCCCTCCATGCACATTGGATCGCTGTGAAACATGTATTAAGATATTTTCATGGGACGATCACACATGGTCTGAGATATTCTGTTGGAGATGTTCGACTTCATGGATACAATGATGTTGAATGGGAAGGAAATGTTATCGACATGAAGAGTACATATGGATGTTGTTTTAGTCTTGGATCTACCATGATATCTTGGATGAGCAGGAAACAAAAGTCTATAGCATTGAGAACCACCGAAGCATAATACATTGCCGCTAGCATGTCTAGCTACGAAGCAGTTTGGTTGAGGAAGCTCTTTGGAGAGATATTTGAGCAGGTCCTAGAAACTACAATGATATATTGTGACAACAAGAGTGGGATTCGTTTGGCAGAGAATCTCATGTTTCTTGACAAGTCCAAGCACATTGAAGTTCGATATCACTTTACTCGAGACATGGTGCAAAGAGGAGTTGTTAGACTCCATCACATTTCAACAGATGAGAAGATTGTAGGTATTCTCACCAAGGCATTACAAAAAGGAAAGTTCTTGGTCTTCAGAGGGAAACTTGGACTAATGGATGTGGCCCCTCTAGATAAGGGGCAACGATAATTAAGGACATTGAACCAACTCTTCCCACCTTGTTTGAGCTCCCAGGGTGAGGAATTGGGATAGAGGGCTCCTGGGGTTGAGGGATCTTTCGATAATAGGGTACTCCCCTATCCATTACCCATATGGTTGGAGAAGTTGATCTCCTATATTCATAGGGTCGAAGATGCTACTACCCTATCTGGTCTATGCAGAGTATACCCCAGTTGGAATCATACCCTCAAGCAAGGCTTGTTGGGAATATTTCTCCTTGTTTGGCCAATGGGTTGAGAGTGTACTTGGGGTGTACAACCCAAATCGATTATGATGTAGGTGTTATACCACATGACTACTGAGGGTAATTTATGGGAATATTAGTAGGTAATAGGATTGGGTTGAGACTTGCTCCCCTTTTGAAATTTTGGGTTGAGAATGAGCTCCCCGATGAGATTCCAAGGTCAAAGATCTACTCTCTTGCATGATTAGTTATCCTATTGCTAGGTATGGGTGAAAGATATTACTCCCTGATTCTTCTTCTTTTAGATTTGAGAAATTTTCAACAAATAGAGTTGAGTAGAGAAAACCAAAGCATGACGAAAACATGACATGATGATGTGATGATCAATAGACATATATTGGCAAGTGGAATTCTTCCTAGTTGAGAGGGAGCGTTAATTTTTGAAACTAGGGTCAAATTACATCTTGGATAATTCATATGACCAAGATGATGATTGCATTAAATTCCTCTTTTCCAAGGGACCAAGATCGACCTAAAGATCACCCTATTTGGACAAGCAGAAGTTGGTTTTTGAATTTATTTTATTCACTGTCGACCCTAAGAACATGTACAATTGGACAGGTCAGCCTCAACACCAAGTGGACCCTCATGGGAGCCTATAAATAGAAGAGATCTCAATCTCATTTAGACACATTGATCAAGAAATATTCTACTCTATTCTATTGTCTTGGTTCACACAAATATGACGAAGGAGGTTTGCTCAAGGGTTGGAAACTACAGGGTTGAAGCTTGCACGAATCTAGGGTTTATGTTTCTGGGTCGCTGGCTCGTAACTAAGAAATATCATCCCTAGACGCATGCACAACGTGGTCGAGGGTGTGTGGGAGGTCTCAAGCACTCACACTGAAGCCTAAAGGGAGCGTCTAGGGTTTCTGAAGTAGATTAAATAGTGTTGGTCCCCGAACGCACACACAATAGATGAAAGGGAGTGTATGGTTTGTAGCGTATCTATGTGTGTTTGTCCCCAGATGCACACATATAGTCTTCCTAGGAGCATCTGAGTCAAACAAAGATGCTTGCCCATAGTGTCTAAGAAGTTTCAGTTGCATGCAGTCTACCTTGTTGGAAGCATCCAAGGTTTTTATCTAGGATTTGACAGTTGCCTTCAGTTGCATTTAGTGGTCTAATGGATAAAGGGTTTCTCTCTGTTGTTTTATAGTTCCATAGTCTAGAATCTCTGCTGCAAGTTTATGTATTGGGCTCATTGTACTCTCTGTTGAAATTTTTTTATGACAATCTAATAAAGAAGAAGATTTGAAAGGGTTTTCCCCCTTGTGGGGTTTTCCCTTGGTCTTGGAACACTTTGTTGTCTCTTATGGTTGTCTTGTTGTCTTCTTTGTCATTTCAGATATTTTCTATCTTCATTTATAGTTTATGAATGGTTAGATTGCTAATAATTGGATGCATTGCTAAATGAAGAAGTGAATTGGGCTAAAGTAATTGACACAACATAGAACAATTTGAAAATTTTCATTCCTTCTTAATGGGCATATGTTAAAATTATATCATAAGCCCTTGACAAGATAATAATTTTTCAGACATTTGCAAGAGAATTCTGATATGAAATTAGTGAGAAAGGAAGATTTTTCTTCCTTATCACTAAAAGAATTATAATTTATTTTTGTATTAAAAAAAATATAACAATAAATAAATATAAATAAAAGCATAGATATGAAAACCAACACTGCTGGCATTTCTAAGCATAAAATCTTAGCTAAAAACTAAGGGACACTTGGCATCTTAGATTTTCACATTTCCCTTCTTTCTTTTTCCCATTTTCTTTTATCCCTCTTTTTCTTTGAAACAAATTTGCAAGTTTGAATAAATGTTTTTGAAGACTTTGTTTTCTCTTTTAAAGAAAAATCTTCAATAAATCCCAACATTATTAGAAGTCATCCACATCAATAAAGACCAACCACATCAACAACAACAAGTTTTCTAGTAAATAAGTAAGATTGAAGAATTAGTTGCAGAATCCGCAACATTTTGTAGCCAATAATGAACCTATAACATTTTGAACATTTTGAACACTTCAAATCTACAATAGCACTCTGAACTTGTAGAAAATAAAAACATCAGTATCAAAAGGATGTGCTATAAGGTATGAAAATAGGATGTTATATTACTTATCATGAAGGAAGCAATGGATCTATAGACATATTAGATGATTATGATACACTTTTTATAATAATGATCAAAATCATGACTTCATTTTCAATCATATTCCACTAATCATATTCATATCCCATTCCATCACATCAGAAAATATCTTCCATTGCATACGAACCTTTGAAAATTACCTAGGTTCTAACGGACCTATAAAATCAGATTTGTGGATCGTGAGAAATCATTAAGGAAGAGTTCCATCAAATGTCAACCACCGCCTTAACAACCTATTTCATTCCAATTCGGCCACCATCGAACTATTCCATTTCATTTGTCACTTCTTCATCCATTTTTTTCCACCCTTGTAAAAAAAAGGCGATTTGGGAAAAAAAATTGATCACTATCATGGTTCTCATTGCCTGGTATGAGCTGAACAGAGTCAACTTTCTTCAAGCATAACCAATAACAGAAGGTACAGTGGCTTCAAATTTTTGATGGGCATGAAGTCGAAGTCACTAGAGCATTTTCTCAAGCATTTGATGGTGCAGAGGCCAAAATTGGAGATATAAGGCTAGTGATTATGGAGTCATTTGTGACAGACACAACAAAGCTTCAATGAAATGGCCAGAGTTGTTCAAGAATCAAAAGGTGAATGATGAATCTTGGAAGACATTCTTGCATAACCTAGGTATGGATATATCCCTTTTCAAGAAAGGAATATCAGTGACAACATTAAAATATAAATGGAGAAACTTATTAATAGTGCTTTAGAAATTTTTGACCTGTGAAGGAAGATATGGTACAATGTTCTTTTACCATGCCAAATTATTAATTCATTTTGTTAAAGGAAAATAATTAAACCTACCCTACTATTTAATGTGGAGCTTGAAGAAAATGGCATTTAATATATAGATGGATTCTAGAAATATTGACAGGGCCTTATATCATCACAGTTTGGTAAAAATTCTTGTTGAAGCACATTTAAAATCTACCAATGATAATTGGCAAGAATTTTTATTAAGAAATCATTTCATAGAAGTTTCATAAGAAGAAAGGCCATTGATAACTAAAAAGAGAAGACATAGGGTTTCCCAGAAACCTAACTTTCAACCTACAGAGAAAGCAACTAAAATTAATGAACTAGTGGAGACTGAAATTCCACTTAAAGAAGCAAAGGATAATGTTCCCTTGAGTCATTTCTTGAAAGAAGTAAAAGAGAAAAAGAGTCAAGATAATGTTATAAGAAATAAATTTGGCCAAATTACAAAACAACATAAGGTAGATCTAGAGAGGTTGCAGAAGCAAGGTAGAAAGAGGAAAATTATGTCAAAGGCAATGGAACCAGAACAAAAGATAAGAAGGGGCAAACGATTTCCAAGTGCTCAAGTGAACAGACTCGATAAGAACCTCTAGAGACTAATAATATTTATGAAGAAGACCATATTGGTATAAGAGCAGCAACAAAATCTCCATTTTATCAAAATCCAAGTCCAACCAAAAAGACTCCTGAAGCTGATCCTATTCAACAACAAATTTATGATTACTTGGAGACATTAAAATTGTGGGCACAAGAGAAGGTAAATTCTCTTTTGTAAACTAAATCTTGTGAAGATCCTTTTCATGATAAAGTTACTTTGACCAACATGGAAACCTCATCAAGTAGAGCAATAAACTATTAATGCTATAAAACAAGACATCTATCAATTGGGAGTATTGAACCACATATAAAAGAAGAGAATGACATAGTAAAGACACAAAAATATGAAAACTTGAAGGCCTAAAGTGATACTATGCTATTGAGGATGTGTTATTGGTATTAAAAGACTGAGAAACTTAAAGCAAACAATAGGATTCTCAAGAACAAAATCAAGGGGCTAAAAGGAAAAATCTTAATGAGGAAACCTAGATGGGCACTCAATGTTAAAATCAAAGGAGACTCTACAAGCCTAGATGTGTTAATTCAAGCATTAGAAATAATTCAACGACAAGGCATCTCTCTAGTTTTTAAGTTTTGGCACATGAGGACATGCAACATCCTCAGTGTGGGGGAATGTTGAGGTCCTGAATTGTCCTCTTTTTGACATCCTTTTACCATCACCTCCATCTTTTTCATATATGATTTTTCTACATTTCCAAAATATAAGGTCATCTAGGACATGCTCAGGAATAATAAAAGGTATCGTTCATTCATAGCTTGTAATCTACCATTTCTTTATGAATTTTAATTAAAACATCTCTATGGCTACCAAAATGTGAAAATTTTATAGCTAATCACAAATTATGCAGCTCAACCCATAATTATGTTCCTACAAGATTGAAGGAGAACAAAATACATGGATGAATACTAAATGTCAAGCATATGTATATCCACCAATCACACCTACCTGGAAAATCATAGAGCTTGAGAATTTTGATGGTCAAACCAGAAGTCAACCATGGTTATAACAATCTATCCTTGGAAAAGTTTGAAGGCCGGTAGTTTCATTGTCAAGCAAGTGTGGAATTGAACGAAAAAATTTTGGATTCAAATATTATGATGTGTTGATCTAAAATATTCTCGTGATTTTCTCTTCTTGTAGCAAATCATGAGAAAAAAATTTCCTATTTCAATTAGAACATTTAGTTGTCAATTGAAAAACTAGTTTCTTGGCTTGTAATTATTCGAAGTTGTTAGTCTAAAACATTATAAATTGCTTTGAAGAAAAGAATGGAAAATCGTTCTAGTTTGTAATTGTTTATATCTGAGGCTTTGCTTTCATAAATAAAATTACTCTGTTCCTAATATAGTGATATGAGTTGGTGATTGATTCATTGATATGAGTTCTTTCATTTTTGTGCTCAACAAGAGGCCCCCTAAAGAGTTAGGGCTCGATCTAGTTGAACCTTTGCGAGATTAGCCTTGCAAACCCTGATGACCGCCCATGGGGAAAGAAAAGAAAGACAAGGGAGTAGGAGATCCTATCAAAATATTGCTCGAGGGGGCCCTCAAGAAACAAAGGAATGTGATGGTGGATAAATTTGCTCAGATACTTCAATAGTTGCCCACCGACGACGCATCCACATCTAGCAGCCACTTTGGAGGCGACACTCCTTTTAAGGTACAAGTAAACTTTGAAATTCCCATATTTGAGGGAAAAATAGATGCAGACATCGTAGATAAATGGTTAAATATTCTTGAAGGATATTTTTCTGTTCATGATTTTTCCAACCGGGAAAAAAATACTTTTTCTCTTCTCAAAACCGTCCCCCACATCAAGAACTGGTGAGAAACCTTCTGTGATCAAAAGGATGAAAGTACGCCCTCACTGTTTTCAGCCGCACCCACTTGGAATTCGTTATGGGACGCCATCAAGGAGTAGTACTACCCTATCATGAGCTATGAGGATAAATACATAAAGTGGACCACGCTGTGGTAGGGAAGGGCCCAAGACGTGTCGGAGTTTACTAATGTTTTTCATACCCTTCACACGAAGTTGGGTATTAAGGATTTTGAGAAACATTTGGTACTCAAGTACCGTGGTTTCCTACATAGGTACATCCACGATGAGATGGATTTCTTGGAAATCTCCTCACTCGGCATAACATACTGATACGCTGTCAAGATCGAGTAGAAGCTTAAACAGAAAAAGTGAGACTTTGGATCTGTGAATCTGAAGCAGCTCCTAAATCTACCTCTTGATTTTTTCATTCTCTAGAACAGAGCACAAATAGATGGGTCCATTGAGAAATGATACAACAGGGGTCAGATCGATGGATTTCTTAACCTGACAGTGCAGAGGCACCCCTGTGAGGGAGGTGAAGATGTCCTCATACTCCTCCATGACCTTGTCCATATGTTGTTGTCGTGCGGAGGTGCCCTGTCTAGAGGTCATGACCACCATATTCTTGTTTCCTTGAGAGTGTATCATCAGGAAAAAAAATTTCCCGATTTTGAAATGAGCTTACTGCATTATTTTGCAGTAACTAAAGAGATGGCGGTAGGCGGTGCTACCTCTGATATCCTATACAACTTATTTCCCATGGTAACAATAACAACACGAGGCCTTGACTCATACACAGCATGTTGCTTCCACAAGTATGGTGGCCTAATAATACATCACAAACGTTAAGAGGAGAAACATCACATAATGCCTCATATGTGAAGGACTTGATGTTGTATAGAAGGTGACACTGCTTGCCGGCGCGAAGATCTTGTCCTTGGTGAAGCCAACCGATGGTGTATGGTTGTGGGTGTGTTGTGGTCAGTAAGCCCATCTGTTTCACGACCTCTGCTGAAATGAGGTTCTTTTGGCTCCCACTGTCGACAATGAACTATAGCGGAGAACCCTTTACCCACATCTGGGAGTGGAAGAGGCATTCCTACTCCTTTGGATCGTTAGGTTCCTACTTTTGGATCTTCATGGTGGAAATAGTGGCGTTGGGTTCTGCATTGATAGTCTACTTCCCTTTGTCATTCCCCTTGTCGAGTTTTGACTTAGAGTCAGAACATGCATCTGATTCAAAAGCCTTCAGCTCGGCCACCAATGATTGTTTGGCTCGACACTCGCGTTGTGAGTGGAGATCTTATGGAACTCACACCACTTTCTTGTGTCCTTCTTCGGCTTTATGATGTTGTTCTTTGCTTGTAGGTTGTCTTGGGCCACCCCACCTTATCTTTGTTCTTTGTTATATGGTTTAGGGGCAGATTTCCCTTGCTTCAGATTCACAGATCCAAAGTCTC